>Ga0255773_10001478_pt1 | contig 23676 bp, 18 predicted proteins | sample 011ome_17_FD_179971 | JGI IMG/M metagenome (GOLD analysis project Ga0255773, IMG submission 179971) | Coastal salt marsh microbial communities from the Groves Creek Marsh, Skidaway Island, Georgia - 011502XT metaG (version 2) | ecosystem: Environmental > Aquatic > Marine > Intertidal zone >...
AATGCCATAAAAGCTAAAAATATAGGCCTTTGGATTTTTTACACATACAATTCTAGCAATATATTCCAAGGTGAATAATATGGTAATTACCCACTCTAGACTGTCTAAAATACTAAAATACGTTGTACCAATCTCATCTACACTTTCGAGCATGACAAGGACAATGCTCAGAAGAATAACAAAAAGTAAAACAACGTCAAATAATTTTCCTGCTGGAGTATCGGCCTCATATATAATTTCATGAAGCTTATTTTTCCAAGGTGTTGTTGGTTTTTGATTAGACATAATTCAAAAGTACTAAAAAAGTTTAGTCTTCTAGGGAAATGACTTTTAATCTTTTATTTTGCCTCAAATAACTTTGTAAAATATGTTGTGCATCTTTGTTATGTTCTAATGGCGTAATTAGGGTAGACAAAACATCAATATTTGTAATTTGAAAATTTAAATTAAAATACGTAAACCCTCTTATAACTCCATCTTCTACCCAAATTGCACTACGCTCGTCAACAGCTCTACCATAATCAACAACAATCATGCTTTTTGATTTAAAACTATGCTTTTCTATAAGCTGTTGTACCTTAGAATTATAATTTTCAGTTATTTCTTCGCCAACACATGCGCCCTCACATTCATTTATAGTGTAGCTAAAACACCCATTTTTTGATTTATATAATCCACATAATTTTTGACATAAATTATATTTTTCAACGACTTTATTCATAAAACTCTTTCCACTTTGAATATTTGAAAATGTGGTAATAGGTTTTACATTTCCTTTAATTTTTTCAATTTTTAGGTTAAGGTAACCCTTTTCATCTGTAAAACTGAACAAACCATGAGTAAAAATAGTACGACGCAACGCACGGTTATATTTTGGTTTATGATGCTTTATTTCTGCGCTTTCTTTTAAAAGTGCAAGCAATTCACTTCCCGTTTTTTCGTAGGTTACGCTAGCGACTTCTAGTTGTAATTTTTTTGATTTAGGGGTTTGTCCCACAAAATGTTGATTGATTCTATTTTTAATATTCTTACTTTTCCCTATGTAAATGATATCACCATCCTCGTTGTGCATATAATAAACTCCAGTTACAGAGGCCAAAGACTGAATTATATCGTTCAATTTTGGTTCCAGCTGTCGCTTTGGTTCTAGGCGTACATAAGTTTTTACAATGGTTTTTTCAATGTCTTTATTTAGTAATAATTCAAATAATTTTGTGGTTGCTAGAGCATCACCCGAAGCACGATGTCTATCGCTAATTGGAATCCCCAAAGAACGCACCAGTTTTCCTAAACTGTAGGAGGGAAGGTCAGGAATCAACTGTTTTGAAAGTTCAACGGTACAGAGATTTTTACATTCAAAATTGTAGCCAAGTCGACTAAATTCAAGTTTTAAAATCCGATAATCAAATTTTGCATTGTGGGCTACAATAATACAACCTTCTGTAATTTCGATAATACGTTTTGCAACCTCATAAAATTTTGGTGCCTGGTGAAGCATTTTATTAGAAATTCCAGTAAGACTTACCACATAGGGTTGAATTGGTCGCTCTGGATTAACAAGACTAATAAATTGATCTGTAATTTTATGACCATCATGTCTATAGATGGCAATTTCTGTAATCCCTTCTTCATTATACTTACCACCAGTGGTTTCTATGTCGAGAATTGCGTAAATCTTCTTTATTTAGTTATAATTTCTTGCGCCAAAAATATGACTTCCAACACGAACCATGGTACTCCCACAACGTATGGCAAGTGGATAATCGCCACTCATTCCCATTGAGATAATTTCCATTTCATGCTGAATTTTTTTTAGTGTATCGAATGTATTTTTTAAATACTCAAATTCTGTTTTTATTTGATTGGTTTCACTTGTAAAGCTTGCCATACCCATAACACCAGAAATATGAATGTGCTTTAAATCTTGAAATTGATCTGAATGGAGTAGAGCAATTGCTTCTTCTTTAGTTAGTCCAAATTTTGTTTCCTCTGTGGCAATTTTAATTTGTAAAAGACAGTTGATCACACGGTTATGTTTTTTGGCTTGTTTATTAATTTCAGTTAATAACTTCAAACTATCCACACCATGAATCAACTCCACAAATTCAGCCATATATTTGACCTTATTGCGTTGCAAATGTCCAATCATATGCCATTGAATATCTTTGGGCATTTGTTGGTATTTTTCGGCCATTTCTTGAACCTTATTTTCCCCAAAAATACGTTGTCCTGCGTCATATGCTTGCATTAAATCAGTTACAGGTTTTGTTTTTGAAACTGCCACCAGAGTTACTGCTTTTGGTAACGAAGATTTTAATTCAACTAAGCGTTCTTTAATTCCCATTTTTAAAGCTCATAAATTGTTATTCCACTTCTAAGTTTCGGAAAAATATAGGTGCTTTTTGGAGGCATTACAAGTTGTGCATCTGCAATAGATTTTAGCTGACCAATCTTAATTGGTTGTAACCCAAAACCTACAGCATAATTGTTATTGTCTATATTTTTTTTAATCCATTGCATATCATCGTTTTCATAAGAATAGTCAAGTCGTATATTATTTCTCACATCTGTAATACCCAAAATTGGCTTTAAAATGAGTTCTTGCAAGATGTATGTATCGAGCTGATAGAGTGGAGAATTTTCGAAAGTGGTACTGTTTTGCAAAGATACACAATAAAATTGGCCCTTTAAGTACATGCTAAAGGAATGCTTTTTTTCTGATGTTTTTCCATTGTCTTGCGGGGAGATATTAAAATGTTGTTCAAGAGCTTCTAAAAATTCTTTACTAGAGTATCCATTTAAATCGGTAACAACTCTGTTGTATTCTAAAATTTTAAGTTCATTTTCTGGAATTAAAAATGCCATAAAATAATCTGAAGCATTGGGGTTGTTTTTTAAATCCTTGTTTTCCTCTGACAATAAAACAGATGATGCAGATCTGTGATGCCCATCGGCGATGTAAAGTGATGGAATTTTTTCAAATAAGCTTTGAATTTTCTCTATTTTTTTCTTGTTTTCAATTTTCCAAAGTCGGTGTTTTTCTTTTGTTTCAATTGAAAATTCTACCGTTGGTTTGCTGTTTTTAAGTTCATCAATAACACTCGAAATAGTACTGGAGTTTTTGTATGTCAAAAGCACAGGTTCTGCATTGAAGCCTGTAGTTTTCAAGTAGTTTTTAAATGTTTTCTCTCGACTTTCAATGGTGTTTTCATGCTTTTTGATGACGTTATTTTTATAATCTTCAACGCTTGCTGCTGCAATTATTCCACAATAGTTGTTTTCATGTCCATCAATTTCATAAATATAAAATGCAGGACTTGAGTCTTGAATCAAATGGCCTTCATTTTTAAAATTTTCATAGCTCTTTTTTACACTTTTATAGCGTTCTTCTAGAGATTTATCTTGAAGTTTAATTAAACTTGATTTAAGAATTTGAACAAACGAAAAGGGCTTATTTTTTAGCAGTTCATCCAATTCTTCTTTTGAGTAAAATTGAGCAGACAAACTACTAAACTCAGAGGCAATATTTGCATTTGGGCGAACTGCACAAAATGGTTTTATGTGTGCCATAGGTCTCTAGATTTTTGGGGTACAATATTAAAGAAATTGAGCGGAAGGAACTACCGCTTTTCTTTCTGTTGAATAGTTATAAAATCCTTCGCCGGTTTTCTTACCAAGTTTTCCTGCTCGTACCATATTGACTAGCAATGGATTAGGAGCATATTTTGGGTTTTTAAATCCGTCATACATCACTTCAAGAATAGACAAGCAAACGTCTAGCCCAATAAAATCTGCAAGTTCCAATGGCCCCATTGGGTGCGCCATGCCTAATTTCATAATGGTATCGATTTCTACAACACCACTTACCCCACACTGTAGCGTTTCTATTGCTTCATTTATCATTGGCATTAAAATTCGATTGGCTACAAATCCTGGAAAGTCGTTGGCAAGTACGGGGGTTTTTCCAATTTTTTTGGTCAGCTCCACAATAAAATCAGTAACTTCTTTTTCAGTATTATAACCATTTATGATTTCTATCAAGGGCATGATTGGCACTGGATTCATAAAGTGCATTCCAATGACTTGATTTGGTCGTGAAGTTACAGAGGCAATTTTGGTAATTGATATTGACGAAGTATTGGTTGCCAAAATGGTGTCTTCTGGACAAGCTTCATCTAAAGTTTTAAAAATACTTAGTTTAAGGGCTTCATTTTCAGTTGCTGCTTCAACAACAAGGCTTGCATATTCAACACCTTCAACGATGTTTGAAAATGCAGTAATATTATCTAATGTTTGAGCTTTTTTAGCTTCAGAAATCACTTCTTTTTGAACCATTCTATCCAAATTCTTAGTTATGGTTTGAATGGCATTGGACAATGCAGTCTCATTGACATCAATCAATTGTACTCTATAACCATTTTGTGCAAAAGTATGGGCTATGCCATTTCCCATAGTTCCCGCTCCAATAACTGCTATATTTTTCATAGTTTAATTTTTAAAACAATCTATAATTTGATAGGCAACTTTTAGTGCATTTGTACCGTCTCTAAGTGTTACAATTGGTTTTGTATCTGTTGTAATTGCTTCAGCAAAAGTTTCAAGTTCTTCCAAAATAGCATTGTTTGGTGCTATTTCTGGGTTTTCAAAATAAATCTGTTTTTTGATGCCTTCTGCGTTTTGTAAAATCATGTCAAAATCTCCAGGGTATTTTGGAGCGTCTTTCATTTTTACAACTTCTACTTTTTTCTCTAAAAAATCAACTCTGATGTAGGCATCTTTTTGAAAAAAGCGGCTTTTACGCATATTTTTAAGAGAGATTCTGCTGGCGGTCAAATTTGCAACACAGCCATTTTCAAATTCGATACGTGCATTGGCAATATCTGGGGTTTCACTGATGACTGAAACACCACTTGCATTTATGTTTCGCACAGGAGAGTTTACAACACTCAAAATAATATCGATGTCATGAATCATAAGATCAAGAACTACAGGAACATCTGTTCCACGAGGGTTAAATTCTGCCAAACGATGTGTTTCAATAAACATTGGAGATTTAATTTCCGATTTTATGGCCTTGAAAGCAGGATTAAAGCGTTCTACATGTCCAACCTGTCCACGTAAATTATTTTCAGACACCAATAGTCGAATTTGTTCGGCTTCTTCAACACTGTTTGTAATTGGCTTTTCAATAAAAATATGCTTCCCTTTTGTAATGGCTTTTATAGCACAATTGTAGTGTGATAGGGTAGGAGTTACGATGTCTACAACGTCTACTGCATCAATTAAATCGTCTAAATTTTCAAAATAGTGGTAATTAAATTCTTCTGCGACTCTTTGTCCGTTGGCGATATCAGGGTCAAAAAAACCAACTAAGTCGTATTTTTCAGATTGTTGAAGAAGTTTTAAATGAATTTTTCCTAAATGACCAGCACCTAGTACACCTACTTTTAGCATCTTAATTAATTTTCAACAAAATTAAATATTTTAATGGTATAACTCTCAAATTTGAGTTAAAACCTTAATTTTTGAAATTCTTTTCTTGTTTTGATTTTAATCTCAATAATCTTTACTTAATTTTGAAATTATAAATTTCTGCACTTTGATTGATTCATATAAACATAAAGGGCTTCGTCAAAAATTAGTTGATACATTAACTAAAAAAGGGATAAAAAATGAGCTGGTTTTGGAAGCTATTGGTAAAGTCCCTCGACATTTGTTTATGGATTCTAGTTTTTTAGACCACGCCTATCAGGACAAAGCATTTCCAATTGCAGCAGGTCAAACCATTTCTCAGCCCTATACTGTTGCTTTTCAAACAGAACTTTTGGAAGTGGAAGTGCAACATAAAGTGTTAGAGATTGGTACAGGAAGTGGTTACCAAACGGCTGTTTTATGTCTTTTGGGTGCAGAAGTTTATAGTATTGAAAGGCAATTGGAGTTATTCAAAAAAACCAGTTTATTTTTACCCAAAATTGGATATGTTGCTAAACGCTTAATTTTTGGTGATGGATATCAAGGCTTGAAAGAAGAAGCCCCTTTTGATCGTATTATTGTTACGGCTGGAGCCCCTTTTGTACCAAAACCTTTGTTGGCACAGTTGAAAGTGGGAGGGCGATTGGTGATCCCAGTTGGTGAACAAGAACAAGTGATGACCCTTTTTGTAAGAACAAGTCCAAAAAACTTTGAAAAGCATGAATTAGGGCATTTCAAATTTGTCCCTATGCTAGAGAATAAATCTTAGAAGCTAAGGCCAAACATTAGGGCATCATCTACGACACCATTTACATACGAACGTACATAATCGACCCGTAAAAAACGATATTTTTTCCATCCTATATTGCCCAGCACAATATTGAATTCTTTATAGGGGCTTTCATTTTTAATTCCTACACCATGAGCTCCAACGATTAAATTTAAGTTCAAAGTATTTATCCAAGGAATTTTACCCAAAATATACCCTTTAAAATCATGTTCAAGATGGTATTCAAAATAATTATTTGAAGTACTAAAATCATAATACCCCATGTTTTTGAAACTTGAAAGGTAATTTCCTTTAGTGTTTACATGAGTTAGGTTGCCATTAAAATGTTTATAATCTGTAAAAGCTAAATCCTTGTTCTCAAAAAACGTACCTGCAGAAAAATTATATTTTAAAATACCAGTAGTTTTTAAGTTTATATGTTGTCTAAGGCGTACGTTTAAATGATCAAAATTGTAATCTGATAAACTAGCATTGAAGCCTTTTGAATAGTTGAAATACAGTTGTGGATAATCCGAATTACTTATATTAAATTTTAGGTCTGGGTAGCTCATATATTTTTCTCCAAAACGTATACCTAATCCAAAATCCAATCGAATCAAATTATGATTTCTAAATGGTGCAGTACCAAAACCATTTGGCGCTAAAGGATTATTACTCGTGTATTCTATATTGTCTTGAGGGTTAATCACTTCATCGGAAGTATTAAACAATGCTTTTCGATTTTCATAAGCAATTTGACTCAAAAATCGTAAACCATTAAAAATTTCTTGAGCATATCCAATTTCGGCAAATTGTTTGTCATAAATTTTCATAAAGTTACTCTCAAAAAATAAACTACTGATGTCATTATGAAAATTAGAAATTGGGTTTGTCCGATTAAATTGCTGTGTTTTTACGCCAAAATTTGCCCATGCCGTTGCATTGTTAATGGCATTAAATTTATAGCGTCCGCCCAAAGTACCACGTAAGCGTTTCGTTTCTACACTATAGTTTAGATTTCCATCAATAGAAACAAAATTTTTATAATCGTTATAACGTTTTGTAAAATTTGCATCCAAAGAAACATTATAGCCTTGTACAGTATTAAAATGCACACCCTCCAAAGGCCCTGAAATACTAAAGTTCCTTTTTTTGTACGAATTTTTAAAAGTGTAACCTGTCAATAAATTAGCTATATCAAATTTATTGTTATTGTTGTCAATAGAGTCTAGATAGGTTTTTGAACTTCTTAAAGTTTCTAAACTATCGCGACGGATGTAGTCTTTTAATTCTTCAGTGGTAAGTGGGACTGGTCGTTTATTGTTCCAAAATTCAACTTCTTTTTTATTGGCATCTTTTTCAAAAACCAAAATTTCATTTTTATTATTTTGATTTGATAGCTCAGGTTTAAGATCATAATTTGTATAATTCGCAACAAAACTTCCATCGCCCTTAAATCCAAGAAAACTGTAACCAAAATCGATGGTTTGTGCACGAACTAACCACTGGTCTTCGGTCTTATCATAGGTTAAGTTTTGGCGAATTCGAATTGTATCTGCAGGCAGAACTTGAATCTGGCTTCCTTTAACTTGTATATCAATACCATAAAGTGCCCATGTATCTTCTACAATAAAAATACTTCCCGAAAAAACACGGTCATTTTCTCGTTTTGGTATGATGTTTATTTTATGGATCAAGTGGCCTTCATCATCATAAAACTCTCCTTCTAATTTGTATCTGTAATAATTAAAGGCATAATCGGCAATAGGAGAAATAATATCATTATTTATATTGACAGTATTGTTATATAAATTAAAATCGACATCCATTGCAGAATTAAAGCTGATGCCAGTAGAGTTGCCACTAACCTTTGAAGCTGTAACAGTTTCAAAAAGTTCTGGTTTTAAATATTTTATTTTAGACATGGTTTCGGAGAGATACAAAATACCCGTTCGCGTTGAATCCAGAGCACCATCAAAATCACCAATATCTTGCCCCATAAAATTTTCAGGTGCATCTACAATTCGAATAATCCCTTTTGAATAAAAATCCGCAGTATATGCATTAAGCTTTTCTAAGTGGAGTTGTCGTTTTGCAATTGCAGCTTTTATGATTCGGTTTGCTGGATTTTCTTTGGCGTTAATAACAACTTCGTTGAGGTTGATATTTTCTTCTTTTAAAACCACATCAATGACATGGGGGAATTGATTGATTTCTAATTTTTTTAGTTGTGTTTTATAGCCTAAAAATTGAAATACAATTGTGTAACTTCCTGTTTTTGAGATGTTTAATTCAAAATACCCATCTTCATTAGAAGTTGTTCCATTATATGTATTTTCAATAAAAATATTAACATAGGGGAGTGATTGCCCGCTAGTGTCTTTAACAGTTCCAGTAACTTGACTTTGTACAATAGTTGTAATTAAAAGGAATAAAATTTTAAAAAATTTATTCATAATGTTTATGAAATCTTAGGATTTAAAATTCTTTTTGATACGGTCTAGGTTTCTTTTGTTTTCTCGGTCCTTGATGGTGTCTCGTTTGTCAAAAAGTTTTTTTCCTTTGGCTAAAGCAATTTGAAGTTTTGCAAAGCCTTTTTCATTAATAAAAAGTTTCAGAGGGATAACGGTCAAACCTGTGTTTTTGACTTCTTTTTCGAGTTTTCTCAATTCTTTTTTATTAAGTAAAAGTTTGCGCTCTGCTTTTGGTTTATGATTAAAATGATTGCCATAATCATATTCTTGAACGGTCATATTAATAGCAAATAATTCTCCTTGTTCGTTAAACTCACAAAAACTTTCTGCAATAGATGCTTTGCTTGCCCTGATAGATTTAATTTCTGTTCCAGTAAGTACAATACCAGCCGTATACGTATCTAATATTTCATACGAAAACCGTGCTTTTCTATTGAGTATGTTTACAGACTTTTTCATTTCAGTTCAAAACTAATCAAATATTTAGTGGGTATCTCAATGCTTTTTCAACTTTTTTTAAAATAGAAAAAAGCAGTACTAGCATATTTTCTACACAAAGCACTGCTTTTTTAACTAACTAACCAACACTTATTTAACGATTAAAATCGTAATTTGTTACAGTTCTTTTGGAATTTTTTCATTTTGATTTCTAAATACTAAACCATTATCAAAAGCATCCATCAAAATAATACTGTTTGAATTAATTGCACCAGAAAGAAGTTCTTTACTCAAAGCATTCAGCACTTCTTTTTGTATGACTCTTTTTACTGGTCTTGCGCCATATTCGGGTTGATACCCTTTTTTTGCTAGATAACTTATTGCTTCTGGGCTTGAATCAAAAATAACATCCTGTTCTTGCAAAGTTTTAGCTAAACGTTTCAACTGTAGCTCAACAATGGATTCTATGTGTTCTTCGCTTAGTGGGCTAAATAAAATAGTATCATCTATTCGATTTAAAAACTCTGGGCGTACCATTTTTTTCAGTAGTGCAATAACCTCAATTTTTGCAGATTCCATTGCTGAAGAATCATTGCCATATTCTTCAAATTTATGTTGAATAATATCACTTCCAATATTTGAAGTCATAATGATGATTGTGTTTTTGAAATCTGCCACACGGCCTTTATTATCTGTAAGTCGTCCCTCATCTAACACTTGCAATAAAATATTAAATGTATCGGGATGTGCTTTTTCAATTTCATCTAACAATACTACAGAGTAGGGTTTTCTTCTTACAGCTTCAGTAAGTTGTCCACCTTCGTCGTAGCCTACATATCCTGGAGGCGCACCAATAAGTCTACTAACAGCGTGTCGTTCTTGATATTCACTCATATCTATTCTTGTAAGCGCATTTTCATCATCAAATAAATAGGCGGCTAAAGTTTTTGCCAACTCTGTTTTTCCAACTCCTGTAGTTCCCAAAAATAAAAATGTTCCTGTTGGTTTTTTTGGATTTTGTAGACCAGCTCTACTACGTCTTACAGCGTCACTAACTGCAGCAACAGCTTCTTCTTGACCAACGACTCTCTTATGAAGTTCTTCTTCTAGTTTTAAAAGTTTTTCTCGTTCAGTCTCAATCATTTTTGTGACTGGAATTCCTGTCCATTTTGCAATCACTTCTGCAATATCTTCGTAGGTCACTTCCTCTTTAATAAGTGCAGATTTCTGATTTTCAATTAGCTTTTGTTGTAAGTCTTCAAGATGAGCTTGTGCGTCTTTGATTTTTCCATAGCGCAATTCTGCAACTTTTCCATAATCGCCATCGCGCTCAGCACGTTCTGCTTCTATTTTCAAGATTTCAATATCAGATTTTGCGCTTTGAATTGAATCTACCATTTCTTTTTCGCTGCGCCATTGTGCTTCTAAAGTGTTTCTTTCTTCTTTGATATTGGCTAAATCTGCACTTAGTGCTTTGAGTTTAACATCATCTTTTTCACGTTTTATGGCTTCAATTTCAATTTCTAATTGCATAACTTTTCGATCCAACACATCCAATTCTTCAGGTTTAGAATTGATTTCCATTCGTAATTTTGAAGCGGCCTCGTCCATTAAATCAATGGCTTTATCTGGTAAAAAACGATTGCTAATATATCTTGTAGATAGCTTTACAGCCCCAATAATCGCTTCATCTTTGATACGAACTTTGTGGTGGGTTTCATATTTTTCTTTAATCCCTCTCAAAATTGAAATTGCACTTTCTTCGTCGGGTTCATCAACCATAACTTTTTGAAAACGGCGTTCTAATGCTTTATCTTTTTCAAAATACTTTTGATATTCGTCTAGCGTAGTCGCACCAATAGCTCGAAGTTCGCCACGCGCCAATGCTGGTTTTAAAATATTTGCTGCATCCATAGCACCTTCGCCACCACCAGCTCCAACTAGTGTATGTATTTCGTCTATAAAAAGCACCACATCACCAGAGTCTTGTGTTACTTCTTTGATTACAGATTTAAGTCGTTCTTCAAATTCGCCTTTGTATTTTGCACCTGCAATAAGTGCTCCCATATCCAAAGCGAATACTTGTTTGTCTTTTAAATTTTCAGGAACATCCCCTGTAATTATTCTGTGTGCAAGTCCTTCTGCAATTGCTGTTTTTCCAGTGCCTGGTTCACCAACTAATATGGGATTATTTTTTGTTCTTCTCGATAATATCTGGAGAATTCTTCGAATTTCTTCATCACGCCCAATCACAGGATCCAAACGATTATCACGGGCCATTTGGTTGAGATTTTTGGCATATTTATTTAAGGCATTGTAGGTGTCTTCTTGACTTTTGGAGGTTACATTTTGTCCTTTTCTTAGTTCTGTTATACAAGCTTCCAAGTCTTTTTCAGTAACACCTTGATCTTTTAGAATTTGTGAGATTTTACTTTTAGATTTAAATAAAGCAAGGAAAATATCTTCAATGGAAACGTATTCTCCTCCTGTTTTTTTTGATATAGCAACGGCATCTCCCAATGTTTTAACTAATGTTCTCGACAACATTTGATCCGAGCCGCTTACTTTTGGAAAACGTTCTATTTCTTTATCAATAATTTGATTTAAAAGTGTTGAATTGACATCAAGCTTTTTTAGTAAATATGGAATTACATTTTGATCAACGGCTTGCATTCCTTTGTATAGGTGCTCATTTTCAATTTGTTGATGATCAAATTCTTGTGCAATTTGTTGTGCGTGTTGTAGCGCTTGTTGTGTTTTTATTGTATAATTGTCAAAGTTCATAATGGGTTATTTTTTTATAAGATTATTCAATTACCTTACCATTTGAATACATGCGACAAATTGACACTATTTTAACTAAAAATCTGACGTTTAGTCATAATTTTAAAATGTAAAGAAAAATTATGGGATTATTTGATTCCTTTTTAAGCAATAATTCAAACAATTGGCCTGGACCAAAACTTGAAAATATTGATCAACTCAACACTATAGTTGAAGCCTCTTTTTTGACGCCACAACTTATTTTTAAACATTCCACACGTTGTAGTGTGAGTCGTTTTGTACTAAACGAATTTAAATCAGGTTATAGTTTTTCAGAAGTTGATTTTACGGCTTATTTTTTAGACTTACTCCGCTATCGTGAAATTTCAAATGCCGTTGCACAACAGTTTGATGTTGTTCATCAGTCACCACAGCTTTTAATCATCAAAAACGGAAAAGCAGTAGTACATGCTTCACACGAAAATGTAAATAAAATTAAACTAACAGATTTTTTGAACTAAACTCCCAATTCTTCTAATAGCTCTGTAATTCTTGAACTGGAAGGTCTTGTTGCATCAGGATCAACTATATTGCCTTTTGGATCAATGAGAATAAATCTTGGAATACCATCGATTTTATAGGCTTGAATAAAATCGGCTTTCCATCCACTTCCAGTAAAAAGTTGAACCCCTGATAAATTTTTCTCAGCAACCATAGTTTTCCATGCTTTGTGCGCTTTTTCCATAGTTCCACTTCGTCTTTCATCATCAACAGAAATACTGATAAACTCAATGTTGCGCCCATGAAATCTTTGTTCTAGTTCTTTCAAAAATGGGATTTCAACTTTACAAGGCCCACACCATGTTGCCCAAACATCAATATAGACATACTTTCCTCTAAAGTCTTTTAAAGATGAAGTACCTCCCTTAAAATTTTCAAAATTCTCAAAAGTAGGAGAAGGCGTTCCTTTTGCCAATTCTCTTCTCAAAGCTTGTCGATCTTCGTAAAACTTTGTGTAGGCTACTTTCATTTTTTTGAAATTGGAATTATCAATCTCAAAATATGAGGTGTCTATTGATGTATAGCTGGATTTTAAATCTTGAAAATCCTTTTCTAAAGCATTAAAAGCATCTTGAAAGGCTTTTGGATTTTTATCAAACAAATCATTAGAAAGATGTTTTTCTTGAAGCAAAGCATATGCAATTAAAACATTGCTTTTGTCGGCATCATCTCCTTTAAATTTTAAAGTTTCGTCAAATTCCTTAGTGTCAAGCGTAAAAGAAGTTGAATTGCCATTTTTTAAAAAAACGACACCTACTTCATTACCATCATAAAAGCGATAGCGCCCTTCTTCAACCTTAAGGGTGTCCGAAAACGAACCATCTTCGTTGACGGCTATCTCTTTTTTGTAGCCATTGTCTGGGTTAGAAATTGTAATTTTATCAGAATTTGGGTTGGTGATTTTCCCAGAGAGTTCAACGTGGTCTTTTGGTTTTTGACAACCAGCCAAAATGATAGCAAGACTAATGGTGTAAAACAAGGTTTTATTCATAACAAATGATTTTAGGATTAAAATGTTTTACGAAGTTACTGTTTTTTTTGGACTTCTATATTTTTTTGAAAACTCCCTTTGAAGTATATTCTTTTTTTGGCCCACAAACTACATGAGTAATTTCAAAGTGTCTATCGTTGAAAAATTTGTATGAAGAAGCATAGACATCTTTTGCACAAAAATGGGTAGCTTTTGCACTAAGATTTCCATTTTTTTCTTTTTTCAAGATAATATTTTGAAATAGTTCTTTAGGGTTTTCAAAAAAATACACCTCAAAACCAGTTGGACTAGGTTTATAAAAGTATTTTCTGGCACACATCATTTCTTTTCCATCCGCTAGAATCATCACCCCTTTTTCGGAATATTCGAACACATTAGCATTGGTTTTTGTAAAATTTGCCTTGCCAAGGACTTTGGCTCCATTGTCGTAAAAACGTTCTAAATTCCAATCGCCAACTAAATCTTCTAAAATAGTAGAATTTTCTGAATTTTTAATAGTATTTTTAGGCATGATTATCCTCTTTAGTGAAGCTAAAAGTATTGTCTTTTCAAAATTAGACATAATAAATTAATTGTATCAATTATTTGGAAATTTTCATTGAATAATGCACTTTTGAAAGACTCCATTGGAGCAATTATGCATAAAATAACAACACATCCATTAAGCTTAACTGCACTCAATGATTTGATTATCAATCAATCTTCCATTGAATTATCGTCAGAAGTAAAAGAAAATATAGTCAATTGTAGGACATATTTAGATCAAAAAATGCAAAATTCTGAGGCACCAATTTATGGTATCAATACTGGTTTTGGGGCCTTGTGCGATGTTTCGATTAATTCTGATCAATTGGTTCAACTTCAAGAAAATTTGGTGCGTTCTCATGCCTGTGGTACTGGAAAATTGGTGCCACAGCATATCATCAAATTGATGCTTTTACTAAAAATTAAATCTTTGTCAAATGGGAATAGTGGTGTCCAACTTGCAACTGTTCAGCGTCTTGTTGATTTTTATAACCTCGATCTTTTGCCAGTAGTTTATACTCAAGGGTCTTTGGGGGCTTCAGGAGATTTGGCACCTTTGGCACATGTTGCTTTGTGTGTGATTGGGGAAGGTGAAGTTTGGCACAACGGCATCCAAAAGCCTACCAAAGATGTATTGAAGACGCATAGCTTAAATCCTATAAAACTGCAATCAAAGGAAGGTTTAGCATTACTAAATGGAACACAATTTATGTCTGCTTATGCCATACATTGTTTGTTAAAATCGTACAAACTTTCCTATTTTTCTGATTTAATAGGAGCGTTATCACTAGATGCTTTTGATGGTCGAATTGAACCTTTTGACCCATTAGTTCAGCTGGTACGCCCACACAAAGGCCAAATTCTTACTGCTCAGCGCATACGTCAGTTCTTACAAGATAGTCCTTTGATGAAACAAGAAAAAATCCATGTCCAAGATCCATATTCTTTCCGTTGTATGCCACAAGTTCATGGCGCTACAAAAGATGCATTGGAACATATTTCTTCGGTAGTTTTAACAGAAGTTAATTCTGTTTCTGATAATCCAAATATATTTTCACAAGCCGATAAAATTATATCGGGTGGGAATTTTCATGGACAGCCTTTGGCTTTGAGTCTAGATTTCTTAAAAATTGCCATGTCTGAACTTGGAAGTATTTCTGAGCGAAGAACATATCAATTGATTTCTGGAGAGCGTGGTCTTCCTTCGTTTTTAGTCAATTCACCAGGGTTAAATTCTGGCTATATGATTCCTCAGTATACAGCGGCAAGTATTGCAAGTGCTAACAAACAACTGGCTACTCCAGCCAGTGTAGATTCTATAGTGTCTTCCAATGGTCAAGAAGATCATGTAAGTATGGGTGCCAATGCTGCTACACAAGCTTTTGAGCTTATTGATAATGTTGAACGAATTCTTGCAATTGAATTGATGAATGCATCTCAGGCCATGCATATGAGAACATTAAAAACATCGCCTTTTTTGGAGCAGTTTTTAACTTCTTTCAGAAAAGAAGTTTTATTTACTGAAAATGATAAACCGCTTTATATAGATATCAAAAAAACAATACGTTTTATGCAGTCATTAAATTTTGATAATGATGTGCTTTTTGAGACAATTTCAGCATAAAAAACCCCTGCAATGTGCAAGGGTTTAATTATAAAAAAAGAAGTTTGTTTTATTGTTCTTCTGATTTTTTTGGACTTGTAATTTTGATATTTAATTCAGTATCGTTTTTACCAATATCCATCGTGATGCTATCCCCTTCTTGAATATTTGACTTGATAATTTCTTCGGCAATGGCATCTTCAACATATTTTTGAATAGCACGTTTTAGTGGTCGTGCGCCATATTGCTTATCAAATCCTTTTTCGGCAATAAAGTTTCTCGCTTTTTTGCTCAATTTTAGTTTGTATCCTAGCTCCGAAATTCGATCTAGAAGTTTCTCTAATTCAATATCAATAATTTTATCAATATCTTCTTTTTCAAGAGTATTGAACACCACCACATCATCAATTCTATTTAAAAATTCAGGTGCGAAAGCTTTTTTCAATGCATTTTCAATAACGCCACGTGCATTTGCACTTTCTTGTTGTTTTTGAGCTGCAGTACCAAAGCCAACACCGGTTCCAAAATCCTTTAATTTTCGAGCTCCAATGTTGGAAGTCATTATAATAATGGTATTGCTAAAGTCAATTTTTCGTCCTAAGCTGTCCGTCAAAAATCCATCGTCTAGAACTTGTAAAAGCATATTGAAAACATCAGGGTGTGCTTTTTCAATTTCATCTAAAAGAATTACAGCATAAGGCTTTCGTCTTACTTTTTCTGTAAGTTGCCCACCTTCTTCGTATCCAACATATCCAGGAGGTGCTCCAACAAGTCGCGAAATGGCAAATTTCTCCATGTATTCGCTCATGTCAATTCTGATTAAAGCATCGGTACTATCGAATAACTCGCCAGCCAAAACTTTGGCCAATTGTGTTTTCCCAACGCCTGTTTGTCCCAAAAATATAAATGAACCTATAGGCTTATTTGGGTCTTTAAGTCCAGCACGATTCCTTTGAATGGCTTTTACAACCTTGGAAACAGCCTCATCCTGACCAATAACTTTACCACTAATAAGTTCTGGTAATAAAGAAAGCTTGTTGCCTTCTGTTTGTGCAATTCTATTGACAGGTATTCCTGTCATCATAGAAACGACTTCGGCGACATTTTCTTCTGTAACAATTTCTCTATTGAGTTTTGACTCATCTTCCCACTTTTTCTGAGCTTCTGCCAAACTTTTTTCAAGTCTTTTTTCGTCATCCCTGAGCTTTGCTGCTTCTTCATATTTCTGTTTTTTTACCACAGAATTTTTCGTTGCACGAACAGCCTCAAGTTCTGATTCCAATTCCACAATTTGTTCGGGAACATCAATATTTGTGATATGTACCCGCGATCCAGCCTCGTCCAAAGCATCTATAGCTTTGTCTGGTAAAAAACGATCGGACATGTAGCGGCTTGTAAGTTTAACACAGGCTTCTATAGCTTCATCTGTATAGTCTACATTGTGATGATCTTCGTATTTATTTTTTATATTATTAAGGATTTCAATCGTCTCATCAACTGAAGTAGGTTCAATAATCACTTTTTGAAAGCGACGCTCTAGCGCACCATCTTTTTCGATATGCTGACGATATTCATCAAGAGTTGTAGCACCAACACATTGAATCTCTCCTCGTGCTAAAGCAGGTTTAAACATGTTTGAAGCATCAAGACTTCCTGTTGCACCTCCAGCCCCTACAATGGTATGAATTTCATCAATGAATAAAATGACATCATCATTTTTTTCGAGTTCATTCATAACGGCTTTCATACGTTCTTCAAATTGCCCTCTGTATTTTGTACCAGCCACTAAACTCGCTAAGTCCAGAGTTACCACACGTTTGTTGAACAGAATTCTAGAGACTTTTCGTTTTATAATTCTGTTGGCAAGCCCTTCTGCAATTGCAGATTTACCAACGCCTGGCTCTCCAATAAGAAGAGGATTGTTCTTTTTTCTTCGGCTGAGTATTTGTGATACGCGCTGAATTTCATTGTCTCTACCAACTACAGGATCAAGTTTTCCTTCTTCGGCCATAGCGGTAAGATCACGACCAAAATTATCTAAAACAGGGGTTTTAGATTTTTTGTTTGATTTGGTTGAGCTCGTTTGACCAAAAGTACCGGTGTTTTCATTTTCCTCATTTGTTTCTTCATCAGAAAAAGATTCAGCTTTTGGTGCATCAATGAAATCATCATCACTACTTGTAATCATGTTTTTAAATTGCTCTTTAACATTATCGTAATTTACTCTCAATTTATTGAGTAACTTGGTGGTAGGGTCGTTTTCGTTTCTAAGAACACATAATAGCAAATGCGCCGTATTGATGGATTTGCTTTGAAAAAGTTTGGCCTCCAAAAAGGTTGTTTTTAGGGCACGTTCAGCTTGTCGAGTGAGATGAAGATTTTTTTTCTCGTTTGTTGAAGTGCTAATATTGGGGTTTGCAGGGCTTAGAATTTCTACTTTGCGGCGCAGTTGACTCAAATCAATATCAAGTGCATTGAGAATCTCTACTGCTTTGCCGTGGCCATCACGAAGTAATCCAAGCATCAAATGCTCAGTTCCAATAAAATCATGTCCTAGACGTAATGCTTCTTCTTTACTATAAGAAATCACATCTTTAACTCGGGGTGAAAAGTTGTCATCCATAGAAAATATTTTGTATAAAAATACGAATTTTATGAGTTATAATTCAAAAACTATGCCTCAATTAAAAATTAATACTACAAATGATATTAAAAACATTTAAAAATCAAAATTTTTTGCATTCTATTTATTAACCCTTTTCTTCTTTAAATTGTTGATAAAATACGCCAAAAAACCCCATAATTATTAGCATCAAAAAGAACGATTGTTTTATATTAGCTTGAATATAATAATTGCAATAAAATCAACCTATGATAGAAGGAGAAAAATTAATCCCGATTAACATTGAAGATGAAATGAAATCAGCCTACATCGATTATTCGATGTCCGTTATTGTTTCAAGAGCATTACCCGACGTTCGTGATGGCTTAAAGCCCGTTCATCGTCGCGTTTTGTATGGAATGCATGAGTTGGGTGTACGGTCTAATTCTGCGCACAAAAAATCGGCAAGAATTGTGGGAGAAGTCCTTGGTAAATACCACCCTCATGGCGATACATCGGTTTATGATACTATGGTGCGAATGGCCCAAGAGTGGAGTCTACGTTATATGCTAGTCGATGGTCAAGGAAATTTTGGATCTATTGATGGTGATAGTCCTGCTGCAATGCGTTATACAGAAGCTAGAATGCGCAAAATATCTGAAGATATGCTTGCCGATATTGATAAAGAAACGGTCGATCATAAACTTAATTTTGATGATACACTTCAAGAACCAACCGTTCTTCCAACACGAATTCCAGGGCTGCTTGTCAATGGCGCATCAGGAATTGCAGTCGGTATGGCAACCAATATGCCACCACACAACCTTTCTGAAGTTGTTGATGGAATTACAGCCTTCATTGATAATAATGCTATTGAAATTGATGAGTTAATCACTCATGTTAAAGCACCAGATTTTCCAACAGGTGGGATAATTTATGGTTATGAAGGGGTAAGAGAAGCTTTTAAAACGGGTCGAGGACGTGTTGTTATTCGTGCCAAAGCCAATATTGAAGAAGTCAATGGAAGAGAGTGTATTATTGTTAGCGAAATTCCATATCAAGTCAATAAGGCCGATATGATTAAGAAAACGGCTGACCTTGTTAATGATAAAAAATTAGAAGGAATTTCAACAATTCGCGACGAGTCTGACCGTAATGGAATGCGTATTGTTTATGTTTTAAAAAGAGATGCTATTCCAAATATTGTTCTCAACAAATTATTTAAATATACGGCACTTCAGTCCTCTTTTAGTGTAAATAATATTGCGTTAGTCAATGGTCGTCCAGAAATATTGAACCTAAAAGACATGATTCATCATTTTGTTGAGCACCGTCATGAAGTTGTTGTACGTAGAACAACTTTTGAATTGCGTAAAGCAGAAGAACGCGCTCATATTTTGGAAGGACTTATTATTGCTTCTGATAATATTGATGAAGTGATTTCTATCATCAGAGGGTCCTCAAATCCTGATGAAGCTCGCGAAAAACTTATCAAACGCTTTGAGTTGAGTGAAATTCAAGCCAAAGCTATTGTTGAAATGCGTTTGCGTCAGCTTACGGGCTTAGAGCAAGATAAATTACGCTCAGAGTTTGAAGAGCTCATGAAAACTATTGAAGATCTAAAGGATATTCTAGACAAAAAAGATCGTCGTATGCAAATCATTAAAGATGAGCTTGCGGTGGTCAAAGAAAAGTATGGCGATGATCGTCGTTCTACGATAGAGTATGCAGGTGGAGATTTATCCATTGAAGATATGATTCCAAACGAGCAAGTGGTGATTACTATTTCTCATGCTGGATATATCAAACGAACATCTTTGACTGAATATAGAACTCAAAATAGAGGGGGAGTTGGTCAAAAAGCATCGACCACAAGAAATGAAGATTTCTTAGAACATCTTTTTGTAGGTACGAATCACCAGTATATGTTATTCTTTACACAAAAAGGAAAATGTTTCTGGATGCGAGTTTATGAAATTCCAGAAGGCAGTAAAACATCAAAAGGAAGAGCCATTCAAAACTTGATCAATATTGAGCAAGACGATAAAGTAAAAGCATTTATTTGTACTCAAAACTTAAAAGATGAAGAATACATCAATGCCCATTATGTGATTATGGCAACCAAACGTGGACAGGTAAAGAAAACGTCTTTAGAGCAATATTCTCGTCCAAGAACTAATGGCATTAATGCGATTACGATTAAGGAAGGCGATGAACTTCTTGAAGCCAAACTCACCACTGGAGAAAGCCAAGTGATGTTGGCATTGAAGTCAGGAAAGGCCATTCGTTTCGAGGAAGCCAAGACTCGCCCAATGGGAAGAGGAGCCTCTGGAGTACGTGGAATTACATTGGCACACAATGCCGATGAGGTAATTGGCATGATATCTGTAGATGATATGGAAAGTAATATTTTGGTGGTTTCAGAAAACGGCTATGGAAAACGCTCAAGTTTAGAAGATTATCGCATCACAAATCGTGGTGGAAAGGGTGTAAAAACCATTTCAATAACTGAAAAAACAGGAAGTTTGGTTTCCATCAAAAATGTAACTGATGAAGATGATTTGATGATCATCAACAAATCTGGAATTGCTATTCGTATGGCGGTAGAGGATTTAAGAGTAATGGGTAGAGCAACACAAGGTGTAAAGCTTATCAATCTCAAAGGCTCAGATTCTATTGCTGCAGTTGCAAAAGTGATGAAAGAAGAGGAGGTAGAGGAATCAGAAGAGGTGACTACTGAAGAACCGATTTCTGAAGAAACACCAAATACTGAAAGTACAGAAAACACAGAAGATACAGAAAACGACACACAAACAGAATAATAATTAAATACTTAAATCATGAAAAAATACCTAATTTTTGGACTCCTACTAGCCCTTACATGGTCTATGAATGCACAAAAGAAAGAACTACGTGCAGTGAGTAAAGCCCTTGAAAAAGTAAATTTTGAGCAAGCCGCTACAGCTCTTGCTGCTGCAGAAGCGCTAATGTCTTCAATGGATGAAAAGCAAAAAGGGCAGTTTTATTTTTATAAAAGTAAGTTACTTTTTAAAGGGGGTGCTGCAGAGCTAGAAGATGTTAATAAATCCATTGATGCTTTTGCAAAAATCGGATCGTCTGTAAGTTCAGAAGAAAAAAACACACACTTTCAAAACCTCATTAATCACTTGATTAATCAAGGAAGTGCTTCCATTGATAAAAGTGATTTTGCAACGGCCTCGGATTACTTTTCAAATGCTTATAAATTGTCATCTAAAGACACCATCTATTTGTATTATGCGGCCTCATCGGCTGTAAATGCAAAGGACTATGACAAGTCTTTAGCGATGTACGAAAAGTTAAGAGCACTTGGATTTACAGGGATAGAAAAACAATATTTTGCGGTCAACAAAGAAACCAACAAAGAAGAAGCTTTTGACAGTGAAGTATTGCGTGATGTTTCGGTAAAGTCAAAGTCACATATAAACCCTACGGACAAAAACTCAAAATCTAGATATCCAGAGATTATAAAAAATATGGCGCTAATTTACAATGAACGTGGAGAAACCGACAAAGCGCTAGATGCCATGCGTGAAGCAAGAGCTCAAAATCCAGACGATTTAAATTTGATACTTACAGAAGCCAATGTCCATTATGCAATGGGGAATACTGATAAGTTTAAAGAATTGTTGGAATATGCTACAGAAAAAGACCCCAAAAATGCAGAGTTGCAATACAATTTGGGAGTCATTGCTGCTGATGCCAAAGACTTTGATAATGCTAAGAAATATTATGACAAAGCCATTGAGCTTAATCCAAAGTATACCAATGCCTATATCAATCTTGCGGCACTTATACTAGGGCAAGAGGAATCCATTATTGCTGAAATGAATAACTTGGGAACTTCTGCTGCCGATGACCGCCGCTATGATGAGCTTCGTGAAGAACGTAACCAATTGTATTTGGATGCCATTCCTTATTTAGAACAAGCATTAGTATCTGATCCTACAAATTTTCAGGCGGCTAAAACCCTGTCCAATATTTTTTCTGCTACAGGCAACGATGTTAAAGCTAAAGAATATAAAGATATGGCCGATCGCTTACAGCAATAGGATTTAAAACTCTGTTTTACCAAAAAAGCCCATACATTGTATGGGCTTTTTTGTTTAAGAACGTATCGTTCTATTTTTAGTTTAAAATTACTTTACTAGTCACAAGCGGGACGCCGAAAGATTGATGTTTTTGTACGATTTTCTTCCTTTAAGTTGGATTTTTAATGTCGAATTGTTTTGTGTCACCACAACATCATCCATGTATTTGTCTTCGCAGCTGATGGCTACGCTATAGGTGTCCGATTATACTAAAATCACAGAAATGGCATGACTTAGTTCTGGGGTGTCAAAATTTGAAAACTCATAGATTTTTTCTGAAATTTCATCAGATGTAGAGTTTTGACCACTTAAAAATGTGGTAAAAAAAGCCAAAAAAAGAAGCGTGGTAAATTTGTAGGTTTTATAAAACATGATATTAAAGATTTAGGATATTACCCAAATTTATAAAAAAAAACTTAAACAATGCTTTTAATCACCCGAAGTTTATGGGAATGGGTGTTGGTATCGACATTATAAATTCCAGAATGGTCAATACGGTCTATACGTACTTTGCCATGCGCATGAATGATATGATGGTTTTCCATTATAATTCCTACATGAATAATATCCCCTTCATTATTATCAAAAAACGCCAAATCGCCTGGTGAGCTTTCTTCAATAAAACTAAGCGCATCGCCTTGTGTGGCTTGTTGCGAAGCATCGCGCAAAAGTTGAAATCCATTGAGGCGATACACCATTTGTGTAAACCCCGAACAATCAATACCAAAAGGGGTTTTTCCTCCCCAAAGGTAGGGGGTGTTGAGGTAGAGTAGTGCAGTTTCTATTAGGTTGTTTTTTTGTTTTTGCCCAACTAATGTTTCTCCATCAAAAGTATGGTTGAGAAGGGGTTGTGCATTTAAAACACTGCCCATCACAATGGGTTGTAGCTTTTGTTCACTATCGGTAATAAAGTTCACTAAATCGCTGCACAGTTGTTCTTTTTTGGAAGTGAAGTTTGTGTACTCTTCTTGTTCAATCAACCGAAATTGCTTGTTGTCAATCCACCCTTCGTAGTCATCATAACTGAGGCGAATTCGGCTCCACTTTTTGCGCTGTTCAAGGACCTTAAACAATTCGCCATAAAGGACTTGCGACGTGAGTTCGCTTTTGTCTGAGGGTTCGTTTCTTAATGCGACAATACTAAGATTGCACAGGCCGTATTGCATTTAGTATTAGTTTCGTTCGAGGATCAGTGCCGAGGCACCACCGCCGCCATTACAAATGGCCGCTGCTCCAATTTTTCCATTATTTTGTTCCAAAACATTGAGTAGGGTAACCACAATTCTTGCACCGGAGCACCCCAAAGGATGTCCAAGCGAAACCGCACCACCATTGACATTAACTTTAG
>Ga0255773_10001479_pt1 | contig 23671 bp, 20 predicted proteins | sample 011ome_17_FD_179971 | JGI IMG/M metagenome (GOLD analysis project Ga0255773, IMG submission 179971) | Coastal salt marsh microbial communities from the Groves Creek Marsh, Skidaway Island, Georgia - 011502XT metaG (version 2) | ecosystem: Environmental > Aquatic > Marine > Intertidal zone >...
CTGCGCGCCGCAAATTCGGTAATTTTTCCAATATCATGACCAGCCTTGGTCAGACGGTCGACATCATCAATCCGGATGCCATCGATCCATTCAATGATCAACATGCCTTTGGTGCTGTTTTCCAAATCCACCCATGGCACATAAATACCCTCATCATCGTGCATATTATCGGCAAGCCGTCCTGCCGCCGCCGCTTCGAGGCGCAGATCAAGCTCCATTTCTGAAAGCTGCTTGAACTGCATCACCGCTGTTACCAGATGCAGGCGCCGAAGGCCGGGTGCCAGCCATTGCAGGATTTGCGCTAGCGAATAGAAAAGCGCCGTATCGGCCAGCATATGTTTTTCAATATCGGGGCGAAGCAGTTTCACCGCCACCTCACGCCCGTCACAAAGCGTGGCCCGATGCACCTGCGCAATCGACGCGGCGGCAACCGCCGCATCATCAAACTGGCTGAATAGGGTCTCGATGGGCTGGCCAACCTGTTGCGCAACCATCTGACGCGCCTTTGCCGCGGCAAAAGGCGGTAAACGGTCTTGAAGCATGGTTAGTGACCGGCCAAGCTCGGGGCCAATCAGATCGGCGCGTGTTGATAAAGCCTGGCCAAATTTGATAAAGCCCGGCCCGAGCCGGACCAAAGCCTGACATAAGGCACCACCAGCATCATTGATCGCGCTTTTCGATCTTACCGCCTTATCAAGAAGCTGGCAGCAATGCCGCAACCAGCTTGGCAGAAGCGTAATCTGGGCAACATGCCCCAAAACCCCTGCACGCCCAAGATGCCACGCAATATGCGGTAACCGCATGAGCGCGCGAATCATGGACAGGCTGCGCTTTGCCATTAATCGAGCTTCCAGCCAGAATGGATACAGGCGATTCCCGCAGACAGGCTGCGCACCCGGATTTGCGCAAAGCCAGCTTCGGCAAACATATCGGCAAGCATTTCCTTGCTTGGGAAGGTGCGGATTGATTCGGCAAGATAGCGATAGCTATCTGCATCACCAGCGATGACTTGTCCCATGACCGGCAAAATATTAAACGAAAAACTGTCATATAATTTTGCCAAAGGGCGGCTTTGTACATGCGAAAATTCAAGGCATAGAAACCGTCCGCCTGGTTTGAGAATGCGGTAAGCTTCATGCAAGGCGGCCTGCCGGTCAGTGACATTACGCAACCCAAAGGCAATGGTCACAAAATCAGCGCTATGATCATCAAACGGAAGTGATTCGGCGTTGGCAACACACCAGCTAAGCCGATGCGCCAGACGCTGCAAATCACGCCGCCCACGCCCCGCCTCAAGCATGGCGTGATTGATATCGGTAATACAGGCCCCGCCGCCGCCGCCGCGCAAAAACCGCAAACTGATATCGCCAGTGCCGCCAGCAAGATCAATCAGCTTTTGATGCGGTTGTGGTGCCATCCAGTCAATCATCGCTACTTTCCACAGCCGATGAATGCCACCACTCATCACATCATTCATAATGTCATAACGATCGGCAACCGAATCAAATACGCCGCGCACCATGCGCGCTTTGTCGGCACGCTGGATGGTGCGAAAGCCAAAATCTATGGTATCGTCATCACGATCCGCATTGCGCGGTTGTGATATGGTCTGATCCGCTTTGTCAAAAGCAGGGTCTGTCATGATCGAAATCCTAATATTGCGAAATGCAAGTTTATCTATATCAGTCTGGAGTCAATTTCGAAATGATCTTCACCAATTCATTTAACGCTTTGGTCTGTCACCATACGGTTATTGCCATTTCAGTGCCATTTGCAGCAGAGATCGTCTAATGCCTGAATTGCCCGAGGTGGAAACCGTCAAGCTGGCTTTGGTCCCCGCTTTGCAGGGGCGAGCTGTGTTATCGGCTTTTGTTGGCCGCAAGGATTTGCGCTGGCCATTACCTGAAAATCTGGCTGAACGCCTTACCGGACGCCAATTTACCCGCCTTTCGCGGCGCGGCAAATATGTGATGATGATGCTTGATAATGGCGAGGTGCTTTTGCTTCATCTTGGCATGTCGGGTTCGATACGCATCCATAAAGACAAGCCAGTGCTTGGCAAACATGATCATTTCATGCTGGAAATGGTACCGGCAGATGATCAGGGTGGGGTCTCCTATGTTGTGTTAAATGACCCGCGCCGTTTTGGCTGGATTGATCTTTTTGCCGAATCGGCGATGGCTGACCATAAATTACTGGCCGGCATGGGGCCAGAACCGCTTGGTAATGAATTTTCTGGCGCGCATCTTCAAGCTGTTTTCAAAGGCCGAACCGGCCCGGTCAAGAACGCGCTGTTAAACCAGCAACTGGTGGCTGGAATTGGCAATATCTATGCGAGTGAGGCTTTGTTCTATGCGCGGATTTCGCCGCGGCGCAAGGCGGGCTCAATTCGCGGTCAACGTGCCGCGCGGCTTGCCAATTCGATTGTTACGGTTCTGCGAGCCGCGATTGAGGATGGCGGCACATCGCTTCGCGATCACGTTCAACCCGGCGGTGAAATTGGTTATTTCGTCCAGCGTCTTGCGGTCTATGGCCGCGCTGGCAAACCTTGCCCAGTATGTGCCACACCGATTAAAACCTTGATCCAGTCTGGCCGATCCAGTTTTTACTGTTCTCGTTGCCAAGGCTAGGTTTCACCGCTAGGTTTATAGCCAGCACGCAACCAAACAATAGCGGTAAATTCACATGAATCTGTTCAGTCATAAAAAAGCATCAGCGTTAACCCGCGGTCTCGTCACTGCTTTGATGATGCTGACGCTGATCGGTGGCCAGTTTCTGATTGGCCAGTCTCTGATTAGCCAACCTGTCAAAGCTGAAACGCAGCAGCATCGGTGGGCAGGTGATGTGCCGATTATGCAGGGCTGGCAAATCGAGCCTGAATTAGGTTTTGCCTTTGATTCGCCAAATGGCCGTATCGTTATGATTTTTGCGTCAACATCTGCAGATGAAAATGACATCATGGAATTTTATGGCCAGACCTTGGCTCAGCTTGGCTGGACCGGTGGTGCTGGAAATTGGGTTCGCGACGCGGAAAAGCTGGTGATTGGCAAGGTGCAAACGGCACGCGGGGCGCTTTGGCGGCTAATGTTGCAACCGCGATAGCCATGACCAAAGGCTGCATCGGGCGCTACAGCCAAGGCTGGCGTTAAAAGTCACATCACGGCATGTTGGCAAAAGCGCTTGACGATGATAGCAAAAAAAGCTTATAAGCCCGCTTCAGTTAAGTATTTATCGAACGACAGGGACGTAAAAACCCGATGGCAAATCACAAGTCTTCTAAAAAGCGGATCATCCGCAACGCCAACCGCGCCTTGATTAATGGCGCCCGTATGAGCCGGATCCGCACTTTTGTGAAAAAAGTCGAAACGGCAATCGCTGAAGGCGATGCTGCTGTGGCACGTGAAGCACTTCGTCAGGCGCAGCCGGAAATGCAGCGCGGCGTATCACGTGGCATCCTTCATAAAAATACCGTATCACGCAAAATTTCACGCCTTGCGGCGCGCGTCAAAGCCCTCGCAGCGTAACCTGCCGATCGCCGAACCGGCGATTCGCATTATATGGTTCAAAAGCCTGCTCCTCAAAATGAGGGGCGGGCTTTTTTTTGCCGGTTTTTGAGACTCAATATTCGAGTCATGCCATGATCTGGCGGTTAGCGCGCGCAGCAGATCAACAGCAGTTAGCGATAGGGTTTCGCACGCAAGATCATCTATTTGCGATTCGGCAATTGATTGTGTTCAATTTTTCGATGAATTGACGGTTTTCGCGCAAGGTTTATGTCAATAAAAATAACCGCACCTTTGGCAAGTTTATTTTGCTTTCGACGGGCTTTGGTCTCTTGCAACAAGGGCCAAAAAATCGTTACTGTGTGTTCATCCTTGAAGTGGGTCCCGGACGCAGCATTCGCTGCTTAGCCAACCTCCAATTAGGGAGAAATCAACCGAAACCCGTTGGAGGCTCTGCAGATGTCTGGTGATATGTCGAATAATCCCGATACAAAGTCAGCCTCTTATCCACAAGATAGTAGCGGGCGTGACCATACAGCATCAGCCCCACCAGCATCGCCAGCATCAACCGCAAGCGCCGATCAGGCAATTGAGGCTTGCTGGGGCCGGGTAAATCTGCGAATGCGAAAAGATATTGGTGATGCCGCTTGGCGTCACTGGATCAAGCCTTTGCGCATCAGCCGTCTTGAAGATGGCACCTTGACCCTTGAGGCCGAATCAACCTTGGCGCGTGAACGTGTTAGCAGCCAATATGCCGATCGGTTGCGGGTGATCTCGGCGGCTGAATTCAATGATGTATCACCGGCGATTCGGCATGTTGAGGTGCGGCTTGCCAGCAATCGTGCCCGCAACGGCCAACCACATCGGCTAAGCGAACAGAAACAGGCACCAACTGCGGCACATTCGGCGATCACTGGATCAGCAACCGAAGGGCGTGATGATCTGATGGCGGGTCTTGATCCGCGCTATACATTTGCAAATTTTGTTGTTGGCAAGCCAAATGAGCTGGCTTTTGCCGTTGCCCGCCGAACTGCCGAAAGCGAGAAAGTGGCCTTTAACCCGCTATTTCTCTATGGCGGGGTTGGTCTTGGCAAAACGCATCTTATGAATGCCATTGCCTGGCATATCCGCCAGCAATCACCATCGCGCAAGGTTTTATATCTGTCGGCTGAAAAATTCATGTATCGCTTTGTTCGCGCTTTGCGCTTTCGCGATACGATGTCATTCAAAGAACAGTTCCGTTCGGTTGATGTGTTGATGATTGATGATGTGCAATTCATCAGTGGCAAGGACTCAACCCAAGAAGAATTTTTTCACACATTTAATGCGCTTGTCGAAGATGGCCGCCAAGTCATCATCTCAGCCGATAAATCACCAACCGATCTTGAAGGTATGGAAGAGCGGCTTCGCTCGCGTCTTGGCTGGGGCATGGTGGCTGATATCCATCCTGCCGATTATGAATTGCGGCTTGGCATCTTGCAGTCAAAGGCCGAGCATGCACCGGTGCAAATTGCCGATAAAGTGCTGGAATTCATGGCGCATCGCATTGTCAGCAATGTTCGCGAACTCGAAGGTGCGTTAAACCGTATTTTGGCGCATGCCATGCTTGTTGGCCGGGAAATCACCATTGAAAGCGCGGCTGAATTATTGGCCGATCTGCTTCGCGCAAGCAGCCGGCAGGTCAGTGTTGATGCGATCCAGAAACGCGTTGCCACACATTATGATGTTCGGGTAAGCGAAATGTTCTCGGCGCGTCGGTCACGCGATATTGCGCGGCCACGGCAAGTGGCCATGTATCTTGCGAAAAACCTGACCTCGCTATCCTATCCTGATATCGGACGGCAATTTGGTGGGCGTGACCATACAACGGTGATGCATGCTGTCAAAACCATCGATTCACTGTCGAAAAGTGATGGTCAGCTTGCCGAAGATGTGCAGCTGTTAAAATCAATTCTAGCGGGCTAGAAATCGGCTTTTTTCATGGCTGAATCCGGCGCCGCGCCATGTCGGGCGCGAATCGGTAAAAATTCAATATTTTGATGCTTGTTTGTTAATCTCATGCTATATTTTGTAGATAGCGTGGATTGGCCGGAAACCGGCATCGTAAAAATACGACAACTGCCCTAAAAGAAGAGAAAGCTGATGAAACTGACCATTGATCGTATGAGCTTATTGCGGCCCCTGGGTCATGTGCAATCCGTTGTTGAACGGCGCAATACAATTCCCATTCTTGCCAATGTCGTGCTTCGTGCCGAAGAGGGTGAATTATCGCTAACGGCAACCGATATGGATATGGATATTGCCACCGAAGTTGGTTGTTCGGTGATGACATCCGGTACAACCACCATGTCGGCGCATCTGCTCTATGACATTGCCCGTAAATTGCCCGATGGTGCCGAAGTTGAAATTGCGGTCAATGACGGTCATGCCATGGTTAGCGCCGGACGCTCTAGCTTTCGGCTGCCAACCTTGCCGGTTGAAGATTTTCCGGCGATCAGCAGCAATGAATTGCCGGTGAATTTCTCGCTCACCGCCGCTGATATGCGCGATTTGATTGATGCCACAAGATTTGCCATTTCGACTGAAGAAACGCGTTATTACCTGAATGGTATTTATATTCACAAGGCCGAATCCGGTGAATTATGCGCCGTGGCAACCGATGGGCATCGTTTGGCGATGACTCGTCAGGCATTGCCGTCAGGTGCTGCGCAAATGCCGTCAATTATTTTGCCGCGCAAAGCCGTCAGCGAATTGCGCAAGCTGCTTGATGATTTTGACGGTGATGTTCTTATCGGCCTGTCCGAAACACGGGCTGAATTCCGGTTTGGCGTTGTGCGCCTGACCAGTAAATTGATTGATGGCACATTCCCTGATTATACGCGTGTTATTCCGGTTGGAAATGACCGCATCATGCAGGTTGATGTCAGCGCCTTTTCTGCCGCGGTTGATCGTGTATCGACAATTGCTTCAGAAAAGTCGCGGTCGGTTAAAATGGGTCTAAGGTCAGGTGTTTTAACCTTATCTGCCAGCAATACCGATGCCTCAAGCGCGACCGAAGAATTAGAAGTCAGCTATGATGGCCCTGAAATGGAAATTGGCTTTAACGCGCGTTATCTGTTGGATATTGCCGGTCAGGTGAATAGCGATATGGTTGAATTTGCGCTGGCTGATCAGGGGTCGCCAAGTCTGGTGCGCGCCCCGGGTGATGAAGCGAGCTTGTTTGTTTTGATGCCAATGCGCGTGTGAGTGACATTTGACTAGCGTTTCGCCAAAGATAAAACCGATTGTTGCCCTTGAGGTTGATAATGCGAATGCATCTAAACGCAGTTGGCTGTCGCGTCTAAAACTGGATCATTTCCGTAATTACCAGCATGCCGATCTTGCCATCCATGCTGGCCAATTGGTGATTCTTGGCGATAATGGTGCTGGCAAGACCAATCTATTAGAAGCGGTGTCATTACTGGCACCCGGGCGCGGCATGCGGCGTGCCAAAACCGAACATCTGGCTTATCGGGCAAGTGGTTTTGAAACCGCATGCGGCAGTGCTGATAATGATGATGCTGACCGGCTTGATTGGGCTGTTGCAGCAACGCTGGAAAATGAAGATGGCACTGTGCAAATCGGCACGGGCGTTCCGCCATTGGCAAAACAGGGCAACCGGATCATGCGCCTTGAAGGTGTGACGGTTTCACAGGCCGATCTTGGCAGCCGTTTGGCAGTGTCATGGCTGACCCCGCAGATGGATGGTATTTTTCTGGATAGTCCGGCGGCGCGGCGGCGCTTTCTTGACCGGTTGGTGATTGCGTTTGATCCGGCGCATATTGGCCGCATGTCGCGCTATGAAAAGGCGCTTCGTCAACGCGCGCATCTGCTAACCGAACAACGTGGTGATGATTCATGGTTCAGCGCGCTTGAATCGGTTCTTGCCGAAACCGCGGTGGCGGTAACTGCTGCGCGGCAATCACTGATCAAAGCCTTAAACCAAGAAGCGGCGCGTGGCTGGTTTGGCTTTCCCGGAGTTGAGCTATTGCTTGGCGGCGATACTGAAAGTTGGTTATCGGATATGCCTGCGCTTGCGGTTGAGGATCAATTGATGCTTGCCGCCCGTACGGCAAGGTTGAATGGCGATCTTGCCATGCCCGGCCCGCATGCTAGTGAATTTCAGGCTTTGCATCTTGCCAGTCAGGTGCCGGCAAATCGGGCATCGACAGGACAGCAAAAGGCTATGCTGATTGCGGTGATTTTGGCGCATGCCCGATTGCAGGACCGGCGGCTTGGGCGGGTGCCGGTTATGTTGTTTGACGATGTGGCGGCACATCTTGATGCCAAGCGGCGCGGCGCGTTGTTTGAAGCGGTGCAATCGCTTGGCGGCCAATGCTGGTATAGTGGTACCGATGACGGACAATTTAAAGAGCTTTTGAAAACAGCACAATTTGTGAAGATTTTGCCAGCAAAAATTGCCGGCGAAACACCAATTTTTGAGGTGATATGATGACTGACGATGAAACCCCGATCGCAGGAGAAGATTACGGTGCTGACTCGATCAAGGTCCTTCGTGGTCTTGATGCGGTGCGTAAACGCCCAGGAATGTATATCGGCGACACTGATGATGGGTCAGGCCTTCATCATATGGTTTATGAGGTGGTTGATAATGCCATTGATGAGGCGCTTGCTGGTCATTGCGATATTGTCATTGTAAAGCTAAACGCCGATGGGTCGGTAACGGTGACTGATAACGGCCGCGGTATTCCGGTTGATATCCATACCGAAGAAGGTGTTTCAGCAGCCGAGGTCATCATGACCCAGCTTCACGCTGGTGGTAAGTTTGACAATAATTCCTACAAGGTTTCAGGCGGCCTTCATGGTGTTGGCGTGTCGGTTGTGAATGCCTTGTCCGAATGGCTGGAATTGGTGATTTTCCGTAATGAAAAACAGCATCAAATCACCTTTAAAATGGGCGAAGCTGCGGGTCCGTTAGAAATCATCGGTGACGCTGTTGGTCAGAGTGGCACGCATGTTACTTTCATGCCATCGACCGAAATTTTTGCGCATATTAATTTTGAATTCAGCACATTGGAACATCGGCTTCGCGAGCTGGCGTTTTTGAATAGTGGCGTTCGGATTCGGCTTGCCGATGAACGTACCGCCGAGGGTGCCGTATCCGAATTTTATTTCGATGGCGGCCTGTCGGCCTTTGTTGAATATTTGAACCGCTCGCGCAATTCGCTTCACCCCACGATTATCGCCAATAGCGAACGCGATGACATTGCGGTTGAACTGGCATTGGCATGGACGGATTCTTTCCATGAAAACACGCTTTGCTTTACCAATAATATCCCTCAACGTGATGGCGGTGCGCATCTTGCCGGTTTTCGTGGGGCGATGACGCGTGTGGTTAATAATTATGCCCAGCAAAGCGGCATTGCCAAAAAGGAAAAGGTGCAGTTAACCGGCGAAGATGCACGCGAAGGCTTAACAGCAATTGTTTCGGTCAAGGTTCCGGATCCTAAATTTTCGTCACAGACCAAAGATAAATTGGTTTCGTCCGAGGTTCGGCCAGTGGTGGAAAACGCCGTTGCCGATTGCCTAACGCAATGGTTTGAAGAACATCCCGCCGATGCCAAGCGGATTGTATCAAAAGCCTATGAAGCGGCAGCCGCACGCGAGGCGGCGCGCAAGGCGCGTGATCTGACACGGCGTAAAGGGGTTATGGATATTGCCAGCCTTCCGGGAAAATTGGCGGATTGTCAGGAACGTGATCCGGCAAAATCTGAAGTCTTTCTGGTTGAGGGTGATTCGGCCGGAGGGTCAGCAAAACAGGGGCGTGATCGCGCCAATCAGGCTATTTTACCACTTCGCGGCAAAATCTTGAATGTTGAACGGGCGCGGCTTGATAAAATGCTGTCATCGGTTGAAATTGGCACACTGATCACCGCGCTTGGTGCGGGTGTTGGCAATGCTGACATGGATGTTGAAAAAATCCGCTATCACAAAGTCATCATCATGACCGATGCGGATGTTGATGGGAGCCATATCCGTACATTGCTTTTGACCTTCTTTTTCCGCCATATGCGGCCTTTGATTGAAAAAGGCTATCTTTACATTGCCCAGCCACCTTTGTTTCGTGCCAAGCGCGGTCAATCTGAAGTCTATCTAAAAGACCAGCGCGACCTTGATATTTATTTGATGGATGCCGGCTTGAAAGATGCTGTTCTGATTACAGCTGATGGCAATCAGATGGCCGGTGCCGATCTTGTCGATGTTGCCAATCTGGCGGTGGCGACAAGCCGGCTTATTGAAACGGTTGGTCGCCAGCTTGGTAATCGTGATGTGATTGAACAGGCCGCAATTGCTGGTTTGATCAATCCATCGATGTTGGATGATGCCAAGGCTGCTGAGGATCTTGCCAACCGCCTTGAGGCCAAGGCGGATAGTCTTGAAAAAGGCTGGTCGGGCATGATTGACCAAACCGATAATGGCCCTGCAATTGTCGTTCAACGCCGTCTTCGGGGGATTACCGAACGCCATGTTATTGATCGGCGCATCGTTGCAACTGGAGAAGCTCGCCGGCTTGATGAGGCGGCAACCCATTTGCAAACCATTTATGGCAAGCCTGCCAGTTTGCGATATGCCAACCAGCAGATTACCATTAATGGCCCATCCGAATTGTCGCAGCTCATTTTCCAGACTGGCCGCAAAGGCGCGCAAATTTCGCGCTATAAGGGTCTTGGTGAGATGAACCCAAGCCAGCTTTGGGAAACAACGCTTGATCCTGAACAGCGGATTTTGCTGCAAGTGACAATCGAGCAAGAAGATGAAGCCGATAATGCCTTTTCGACCCTGATGGGCGAAGCGGTTGAAGAGCGGCGTAACTTCATTCAGGAAAATGCGCTTCGGGTGGCCAATCTTGATGTCTAATGCTGGCTAGAAACTGGCAAAAATAAAGGACATAAAATAATGATTCGGCAATATTACAAAGATGCCGATGCCGGTTTTGACAGCACCATTGATGTTGGGGTGATTTTGACCATCCGGTGGGTGGCGATCATTGGCCAAGGCGCGGCGCTTTTATTTACCCATCTGTTTTTGCAGCTTGATTTGCCATTATTGCCAGCACTGTTTGTGGTTAGCCTGTCGGTCGTGGTGAATCTGTGGCAAATCATGCAAAGCCCACAAAGCCGTCAACGCCATCGGCATAATTCCTTTGCGCTTGGGTTTGATGTGCTGCAGTTAGCAGCGCTTCTTTATCTGACAGGTGGCTTGTTAAATCCGTTTTCGGTTATGATTCTGGCGCCGGTGGTGGTGTCGGCAGCCGTGCTGCGGCGCAAATCAACCTTGATGTTGATTGGTCTGGTTGCCGCTTCGGTCAGTTTTCTGGCTTTTTTCAATCATCCGCTTGCATGGCAAGCGGCGGTTGAATTTCCGCCCTATTATCTTGCCGGGGTTTGGATGGCGTTGATTTTATCAAGCTGTTTTCTGGGTGGGTATACATGGTGGGTTGCATCAAATGCGCGGCGCTTATCGACCGCATTGACCGAAGCCAAATTGGCCATTGCCGAAGAACAGCAAGTGCGCGCGCTTGGCTCTTTGGCAACCGCAGCAGCGCATAAGCTTGGATCGCCATTAAATACGATTACCGTGATTGGCCATGAACTGGCGCGTGACATCTCGCCCGATGATCCGATTTATGAAGATATCCAGCTACTTCGTGCCGAAATCGAACGTTGCCGTGTGATTCTAAGCGAGCTTGATGTTGTTCAGGGTCGCCGCGCCATTGCCGAAGAACCACCAGTGCCGGTAACGCTTCTTGTTGATGAAGTGATTTATCAGCGGCTTGGCAGCGACGCGATTAATTTTTTCGTCACCAATAGCGGCACAGATAATCTTGAAATTCCGTTGGTGAAACACCGGCCTGAATGGCTTCATGCGCTGGAAAATCTATTACAAAATGCCAAACAATTTGCAGTTCGTGAAGTCAATATCCATATAGATTGGGTAAGCGATGATATTCGCATTGAAATTCGGGATGACGGCCCGGGATTTTCGGCTTCGATTCTGGCGCAGGCTGGCCAGCCCTGGAATAGTAGCCGCAAAGGAACAGGTGGGCATCGCGGCCTTGGTCTGTTTATTGCGCGAAGCCTGCTCGAATCGATCGGTGGCTCGGTGCAGTTTGGCAATGCGGCTGGCGGTGGCGGGCTGGTTGAATTAAGGGTGCCGCGTTCGGCTTTATAATGGATGCGGCATTTGGTTGATCGTAACTCAGGCTGGATCGACACGGGTTTGGTTGGAAGATTGATAAATTGTTTAGGTGGGCATAGCTGTGACGGATAAAACATTAATGATTCTTGATGATGATGCGCCGCTTCGTGGCCGGCTACGTCGCGCCATGGAAGTGCGTGGATTTGAGGTCATGGATGCTGGCACCGTTCAAGAAGGTGTCGAGATGGTGCGTAAAACTCCACCTGCCTACGCCATTCTTGATATGAAGCTTGAAGATGGCACCGGCCTAACCTTGGTTCAGGAATTACGAAAAAAGCGTACTGATTGCCGAATCGTGATGCTTACCGGTTTTGGCAATATCGCCACGGCGGTGGCAGCGGTCAAGGCTGGCGCGCTGGATTATCTGCCAAAACCGGCCGATCCTGATCAAATCACCGCAGCATTGACACAATCAGGCGATGAAATGCCACCACCACCACAAGATCCAATGAGCGCGGATCGGGTGCGCTGGGAGCATATTCAGCGCGTTTATGAGCAATGCGGACGCAATGTATCGGAAACCGCGCGCCGGTTAAGAATGCACCGCCGCACATTGCAACGTATTTTAAGTAAGCATGCCCCGCGCGATTGACCTTATTGGCCTAGCGGATTAAACCTTTGCAATTGTGATCTTTCTGCAGTGATTGCGTCACAAATGACGGTTTTGAGGATTTTCGAGATGAAAAAATCATATCGCTTTTTAAGCGGTGTCGATGACGCCGCCTTTTGTCAGCGTGTTTCTGACGTTCTTGATGAAGGTTATATTTTATATGGCAATCCGGTTATCGTCATGGATAATGGCAATCGGATCGTTGGTCAGGCGGTAATTCTGCCGGCTATGACCCAAAACCATCAAGCTTTGAAACAGGATTAATCATCGTGACTGATAAGGATTATCAAATCGCCACAAAATTGGTTCGTGGTGGCCATAATCGTTCTGAAAATCGAGAAACGTCAGAAGCGCTTTATATGACTTCGGGCTTTGTCTATGACTCGGCCGAACAGGCGGCGGCGGCGTTTTGCGATGAAATTGATACATTTGTCTATTCACGCTATGGCAATCCGACGGTCAAAATGTTTGAAAAACGTTTGGCGCTTTTTGAAGGTGCTGAGGCTTGCCGCGCAACCGGAACTGGTATGGCGGCGGTGTTTGGCGCCTTGGCATGCCAGCTTGAAAGTGGTGATCGTGTTGTGGCTAGCCGGGCGCTGTTTGGGGCTTGCCATGCAATTTTGACAAAAATCCTGCCAAAATGGGGGGTGAAAACTGAGCTGATTGACGGCACTGATCTTGCCGCATGGAAAGCCGCATTGGCAACGCCTGCCAAGCTGGTGTTTTTGGAAAGCCCGTCAAATCCGGTTCTTGAGCTTGTCGATATTGCCGCGGTTTGTGATCTTGCCCATGATGCTGGCGCGCTTGTTCTGGTCGATAATGTTTTTGCCTCGCCGCTTTATCAAAAGCCGTTGGAATTGGGGGCTGATATCGTTATCTATTCAACCACCAAACATATTGACGGTCAGGGTCGGTTGCTTGGTGGTGCGGTTCTTGGCACGACCAGCTTTGTCGAAGATGTGTTTTTACCTTTTTACCGCCAAACCGGCGCTGCCATCAGCGCCTTTAATGCTTGGGTGATGCTGAAATCACTTGAGACATTGCCGCTTCGGGTTGCTGCGCAAACTGAAAATGCGATGCATGTGGCGGCGTTTCTGCATAATCATCCAAAGGTGAAATCAATCAGCTATCCTGGCCATGACAGCCATCCACAACATGATCTTGCGAAACGGCAAATGAGTGGTTTTGGCAATATGCTTGCCTTTGAGATTGATGGTGATCAGGCGGCGGCCTTTCGCTTTTTGAATGCGCTTGCGCTGATCGATATATCGAATAATCTTGGCGACTCAAAATCGCTTGCCTGTCATCCTTTTACCACAACGCACGCCAATCTAAGCGATGCTGACAGGGCCAGCCTGAATATCACACCATCACATATAAGGCTGTCAGTTGGTTTAGAGGATAAAATTGATTTGATTGCCGATCTTGATTCGGCCTTGGCGGCGATAGGGTAAAACGAACCATAGCAGGCACGATGGTTTGCCATGATTTTTCGGCCTAATTTAGTCTGAAATTGACCTTATTTATTACAACCACTACATTTTTGCTCTGAGGTGAGAGGGGGGCAATCTCTCGCATGCAAAATCATAGAGCCTATATTGCTGCTGGATTGGTTCTTTTTGGCCTGATGGGGGCTTGTGCGCCAACCAGCCCAAAACCGGCCACATCAACCAATACGGATCCTGCTTTGCCGGCGTTATCCTATAGCTGGAAAACCGATTATGCAGAGGTGCTAGCACCGCCAGTTGCGGTTCAGCAAAAAGCGCAGGCTGCCTGTGTCGAGCGTCAGTTTGATCGCGCTTTTATGACGTCACTCTCATTTGAGAATGATCAGGCAACAGCGGTCTTTAGTTGTCGCGGTGGCGATCTGTAATCTATCACCTGTTCTTTCTCTATTTTCCTCACATGACCATGCTGTCTTTGCCTTGCGATGGTGAAGATGGCTGCTTATATTAAAGCTGGCGGGTAACGAGCTGTGATTAGCTATAGGCTTGGCTTTTCGTCAGCGCTGAACCGGCCTTGCTACCATTGAAAATTAAAGGATAAAACTGGTGAGCTTTTTTGCTGATATCCTGGCCAGCTTGTTTGATCGCAAGCTTGGCCTTGCGAACCGCGTTGAAGATGATAACAAGCCGATTGACGCCCTGTGTCAGGCATTATTATCAAGCCGCGGCGATGTGTCGGGCATGTCGCTTGCGCAATTGATTCTTGATCGCTATGCCGATCTTGATGATGCCGGCAAGCTGGCTTGGTTTTCGCTTTTGGCAAATGACATGGATGTTCCTGCCGAAGCGGCGATTGCGGCAATTAAGGCCTATCAGGACGCACCATCTGCCAAAAGCTATGAAACGATGACGGCTGCGGTTGAGCCTGCCCGATTGCAATTAATCCGCCGGTTGAATCAAACTCATGATGCGACAGCCAAATTGGTGGCAATGCGCGAAGATTTGATCCGGTTTCTTCCCGGACACCCCAATCTTGGCAAATTGAATGTCGATTTCAAACATTTGTTTGCATCATGGTTTAACCGAGGGTTTCTTGTTTTGCGGCCGATCAACTGGTCAAGTCCGGCGCATATTCTGGAAAAGATCATCACCTATGAATCGGTTCACGAGATTGAAAATTGGGATGATTTGCGGCGCCGGTTACAGCCTGAAGATCGCCGCTGTTTTGCATTTTTCCATCCGGCAATGCCTGATGAACCGCTGATCTTTGTCGAGGTGGCGTTGACCAAAGGAACGCCAAATTCGATTCAAAGCGTCCTTCTTGAAAACCGCGACGTGATGGCGGCTGAAAAGGCGGATACGGCAGCTTTTTATTCAATTTCGAATTGTCAGGCGGGCCTTGCTGGTATTTCTTTTGGCAATTCATTGATCAAAACCGTGGTTCAGCATTTGCTGCGTGAATTGCCCCAAATCCGGAATTTCGTCACCCTATCACCAATTCCTGGGCTGGTAAAATGGCTTCGTGAAACTGGCAATTTTGATGCTGATGCCACGGCTGAAACCCATCGGCAATTGGCCGCGCATTATTTGCTGAATGCGAAGCATCATAACGGTCAGCCGCGTGATCCGGTGGCGCGGTTCCATTTGAATAACGGGGCGCTTGTTGGCGCGGTTCATGCTAATGCCGACAAGTCGAAAAATGGCATGGCGCAATCTTGTGGCGTCATGGTAAATTATCGCTATGATCTGTCCCGGATCAGTGAAAATCATGAAGCTTTTGCCAACCAACAAACAGTGATTGCCGAAAAATCGTTAAAAACGCTGGCTGCCGAAATTGAAATTACTGACCGCGCTATATAGCGGTTTGCTGTTGACGTTATTTTATCGTAGGAAATTTCCATGTCGAATTTACTTTACGACCGCTTGTTCGGGTGCCATCAGGGTGAACAAAAGCCGTTTTTGATTTTTGCCGATGGGTCACAGCAATCTTATGACAGTTTTTTGCGGCAAACGGCGCGATTTGCGAATGTCATCCAGTCGATCGGGCTTGATGTTGGCGACCGGCTGGCAGCGCAGATTGAAAAATCTGCCGAAGCGATTGCCCTTTATGCTGCCTGTGTTCAATCAGGGGTTATTTTCCTGCCGCTGAATACGGCCTATACGCCAGCGGAAGTTTCCTATTTTGTTGGCGATTCAGGTGCCAAGCTAGTCGTTGCTGATCAGCATTTTGACCTTGCGGCGGTGGCAAGCGAGCATGGCGCGGTTCTTGAGCGGCTGAATGCCGATGGCAGCGGCAGTTTTGCCGATCGTGCGGCAACCGCAAGCGATATATTTGCTACCGTGCCTCGCGGTGCCGATGATCTGGCGGCTTTTCTATATACGTCAGGGACAACCGGCCGGTCAAAAGGCGCAATGTTGACGCAAAACAACCTTTTGTCAAATGCAGAAACCTTGATTGGCGAATGGCGGTTTGATGCGAGTGATGTGCTTCTTCATGCGCTGCCAATTTTCCACACACATGGTTTGTTTGTGGCGACGAATATTATCCTTCTGGCCAAGGCAAGCATGATTTTCTTGCCGAAATTTTCGGCTGATATGGTGATTGATGCGCTACCAAAGGCAAGCTCGATGATGGGTGTCCCAACCTTCTATACACGGCTTCTTGATGATCCGCGGCTGACGCCTGATCTAACGCGCCATATGCGGCTTTTTATTTCGGGAAGTGCGCCTTTGCTGGCTGAAACCCACATCCAATTTGAAAGCCGGACAGGGCACCGCATTCTCGAGCGCTATGGCATGACCGAAACCAATATGAACACATCCAACCCCTATGATGGCGAACGTCGCGCCGGTACGGTTGGCATGGCGCTTCCGGGTGTGGATATGAAAATCACCAACCCGGATAATGGCGAAACGCTTGTCGATGGTGAAATTGGCCAGATTGAGGTGCGCGGGCCAAATGTGTTTGTTGGCTATTGGAACATGCCCGAAAAAACCCGCGAAGAACTGCGTGAAGATGGGTTTTTCATCACCGGCGACCTTGGCCGAATTGACGAGCATGGCTATTTACAGATTGTCGGCCGTAACAAGGATCTAATCATTTCGGGCGGCTATAATATTTATCCAAAGGAAATCGAACTGGTTCTCGATGAACAGCCGGGCGTTTTGGAAAGTGCGGTTATTGGCGCGCCGCATCCTGATTTTGGCGAAAGCGTGATCGGCATTTTGGTTGCCGATGGCAACCAGCCAGTCGACCTTGACGCGATTGAGGCCGATCTTGGCAAAACACTTGCCCGATTCAAACAGCCCCGCAAATTGATTCTTGTTGACTCACTGCCGCGCAATACGATGGGCAAGGTGCAGAAAAATATTCTTCGTGATGAATTTGGCTCAACCTTTCAGGGCTGAGTCAAATCACAATTGCGGTTATGTTGGTATTGGCCGTGCTTAGCCAGTTTCGGCAATCAGTCCAGCCGCAGCGATACCCGCAAGGGCGGCGGCTTCGTCATTATCCGATGTATCCCCCGAAATGCCAATTGCACCGAGTAAATTGCCATCGGCATCACGAATCAAAACACCGCCCGGGACAGGGACAAATTCGCCATCGGCAAGCCCGTTCATGGCTTGAATAAAATAGGCTTGCTGTTCGGCGCGGGCCATCAATGCCCGGGTGCCCAAGCCAAGCTTGATTGCGGCATTTGCCTTGCCTTGTGCAATGCGCCACCGCATCTGGCTGACGCCTTCTTCGGACAGGCAGGCAACAAGCGATGTGCGTGGGTCCATAATGATAACGCTAATAGGTTTCAGACCGAGTTCGCGCGCTTTGGCAAGGGCGGCTTCGGAGATGATACGGGCTTGATCCAAAGTAACTGACATTGGGAATTCCTTTAAAATTAAGAGGCCTAAAAAGAGAGGACTAGTCTGTATCTAGGCCGGACGCAGTTTGACTGGGGGAAGCCTGTCCCTATATTCATTATATGTTCTAACGCTTTTGCCATTTCGGGGCAAGGCTATCTGGTCACATCTCGATCAACGCGCCAGCATGGCAATGGTTTTTTCGCGCAGCTTATAGGCTGTTGATGTTGTCTCAATTTTAACGTCATCAAGCGTAATGGGCTGATCCTTTTTGACTGGGCGCACCAGCTTGACATGATTGGCAAGCCCCAAAGGCAAATAGCGATTGGCAACTGACATAGCCGCAGGCCGCACCCCGCCATAGATGGTAAAGCCACCTTCACCATCAAGCATGCTGCCAGCACCAAGATCGGCTTTAGCAATGGCTGGCACATCAGCATTGAAACAGGTAGCAGCACCAGTCGGCTCGCCGCGAAGCCCAACCGAGGCAACCGACATGCCAAGCTCTAGCCCGATCAAATGCCATTTTTTATAGAGACTCATATAGCGGCCGGTTGTGTCGGTGATGACTTTATATTCTTCAAAGCAATTGCGCACATAATCATTATCGGCTTCGATGGCGACCCAAACGCCTTTGCGAATATCATGCGGAATTTCGGCACCATTGGGCGTCAGGCATGAGATCACCTCGACAAGACCTTCGGATTCCAAAACCCCGCCAACCGATTTTGGCCGCATCAGATTTGCAATATCATCAACACCGCCTGGTGGAAAAGCCAGCCCGTTTTGCGGAACGCCAAGGCCGGTGGCATTGGCAATGGCTGCCGATTCAATCGCCGGTTTTGACCCATCAAGAAATGAGTTAAACATTTTCGGATTTAACCGGCCACGTTCGGCCTGTTCGGCGGTTAGCCCCCAATAATTCCAGATTGTTTCAGGTGTTGAAAACCGATATTCGGCAAGCCATTTATGCCCACGTCCGGCTGCCACCACCTTAAAGCCACATGTCCGCGCCCAATCGACAAGTTCACAGGTCAGCGCCGGCTGATCGCCATAGGCCATTGAATAAACAACCTCTGCCTCGTTCGCTGCCTGATTGAGACCTGCGCCACAAAAAGCATCGGCTTCAACCGTTGCATTGATAACATTTTTGCCATGTTGAAACGCGGTTATAACATGATGGACAGCGGCAACCGGATCGCCGGTGCATTCAATAATCATGTCAATTGCCGGATGGCTGACAAGGGCTTGCCAATCGTCACCGACAAAACTGGTGCCGGTTTTCACCGCATCATCAAGCGATGTGGCAGCGTATTTTTCGGCTGACCAACCGACATAGGCAAGATTCGAGTGGGCATTTGACGGGTTAAGATCGGCAATGCCAACAATATGAATCCCCGGGAGCCGGTTTGCCTGCGCCAAAAACATGCTGCCAAATTTACCGGCGCCAATCATGCCAATTCGGATCAGATTTTGTTCTGCATCGCGTTGTTGAAGTTTGGGAAATAAATTCATGGTTTTGGCTCCGGTAATTTGTACCAAATGGGATATCTGGCTGATGAACAGCCTTGTGGCTAAACATCGGGAATTCGTGCTGTTTTAGGCTATCGGCCTTGCCGTAAACCGACAACCCGATAATGGCGCAATTTCAAAAAAGCCGCAGCAAAGGCTTACATAAACCTGATCAGGGTCGTTATCATTTTGGCAAGAAGACCAAAAATAGTGAAAACAGGCGTAAACCATTATGACGATCTGCCGGACATTGTGCGCCGCCTTTATTGGGCTATGGCTTAGCGGCTGTAGCGTTGTTGTTTTCGAAGATGGCCCTGCTTGTCCGGCTGATCGCGCCTGTCCGGTTGTTGAAATGCCATCGGCTGCACCGGCTGATGCTGCACCTACCAAAGCTGAAAACGCCGCTCCAGCACAAGCAACCGATCAAAGCTCAGATGCAATAGCCGATCAGGCACCAACAGAAGCTGCCACCAAACAGGCCAAAATTGACGTCAAAATTGATGGATATCTTAGCTATTTTGATTATGACAGCGCGGTTTTGAGCCAGCAAACCCTGTCAGGCCTTTTGTTTGTTGCCGATTATCTGATATCCTATCCGGCGGTTCAAATTCTGATTGAGGGTCATTGTGATGAGCGTGGAACCCGCGATTATAACATCGCGCTTGGGCATAAACGCGCTGAAGCGGTTCGCAAACAGCTTGCCCGTATGGGTGTTGACCAGCGGCGGATCACTACCAAATCTTTTGGCAAGGAACGGCCAGCCATGCGTGGCGCATCGCCCGAAGCATGGGCTAAAAACCGGCGAACAATTATCAGGATTCGTGGCGAATAGGCATTGATGACGGCTGTTTTACCCGATTGAAACCTTGCTGATATGATTGTTTCTTGCCAGTCTTTGGCAATGACACAATGTATCTTTTATCTCCAGCCTTTATTTTCAGCGTTGATCGTCAGCGCGATCGGCCAAAACCGTCCCAAAATCAGCAAGGCAGGATTATGACCATGGCTGATCCAAATTTGCTGATCATGGTTGGTTTTGTTTTTGGCCTTGCCGGTTTTGTCAAAGGCATGGTCGGGCTTGGCTTGCCAACGGTTAGCCTTGGCCTTTTGTCAATCATTGTCGATTTGCCAACCGCGATGGCGTTGTTGGTGATGCCATCTTTGGCAACCAATTTTTGGCAGGCATTAGCTGGCGGCCAGATTGGCACGCTGTGGCGGCGGCTTTGGCTGTTTTTGCTTATGGCGGTGGTGATGGTTCATCTTGGTGCCCAGCTTTCAACCCTTGTCGAGACTCAATTTTTGCATCGCTGTCTTGGGGCGCTTTTGCTGCTTTATGCGATATCTGGCCTGATGACAAAACCGCCGCAATTATCGCCGCGCCTTGAGATGATTCTGGGGCCGGTTTGTGGGGCGGCAAACGGGCTATTGACCGGATTGACTGGAACGCTATTTGTACCCGGGGTGATGTTTTTGCAATCAATTGGTCTGCCACGTGATGCACTTGTACAGGCAATGGGCATGTTATTTGTTGCCTCAACAGCTTCATTGGGATTGGCGCTATACCGGCATGATCTGATGCCTTTATCGCTTAGCATCCTATCGGCGGTGGCGTTATTGCCAGCGCTTATTGGCATGCAGATTGGCCTTGGGCTTCGCCAGCGTCTGTCACAAGATTTGTTTAGGCGATTATTTTTAATCGCGCTTGGGGGGCTGGGCGGCTATATTTTAATCGTATGATTGGACTTGCCGATTTGGACCTGCCGATTTGGATTTACGGGCTTGGCTTTTGCCGGTTTACTCATGCCCGCTTGTCACGATTTCGGCGCTTGGCAGTCTGTGTTTTTTGAAGGATTTAACAATGTCTCACGTCATGATGCCGATTGATAATTTTTTCCGATCGGCGGCACGGTGGCCAGATCGGATTGCCGTTGAAATCAGTGATGGGGCGGATCAGCGCAAAATCACCTATGGTAATCTTGCCGATTCGGTTAATGCGCTGGCAAACGCGCTTCAAACCATTGATCCCGCGCCGCAAAGCTGTGTTGGCATTTGCGCCTATAATAGTTTTGAGCATCTTCTTGGCTGGCTTGCAACCTATGCTGCGGGCAAAATATGGGTGCCGCTAAACCCGCGCAATGGCCGTGACGAGCTGGATCGAATCATTGATTTAACAGCGCCAAGCATTGTGATTTTCGATGCTGATTGCGGTGAAAAATTCGGTGCCGTGACGGGTCATCTTCTGGCTGGAAAAAATGGTGAGACGGCAGCTCGCGCCAATAGTCATATGGCGGCGTTACTGGTGGCCAATGCTGGCAAGATGCCAAAGCGTCATCTGGCTGACAGCGACGATCTGCAAGCGATCAAATTCACCGGTGGTTCGTCTGGCGTGCCAAAAGGCGTGATGCAAAGCTATCGAGTTTTTAATAGCTGTATTGCGTCGATGATTGCCGCATTTGGGTTTGATGCCAAGGATCGCCATCTATTGGCAGCGCCAATGACACATGGTGCCAATACGATGATTTTGCCGATTTTTGCGGTTGGCGGCACGCAGCTATTTATGGGTCAACCAAGCCCTGCGGCGATTCTTGATGCGATTGAAACAATGCAAGCAACAACAATTTTTGTGCCGCCAACGCTTTGCTATATGATGCTCGAAGATGAGCGGATCAATGATATCGACCTATCATCACTTTGCCATTTCATTATTGGCGGGGCGACCATCCGGCCTGATGTTGTTGCGCGTGCCATGCCGATTTTCAATCATGCGATGGAAACCTGTTTTGGACAAACCGAAGTGCCGCAAATTGCCATTTGCATGCGCTCCAAGGATTGGCAGGATCCGGCAAATCACGCCTCAACTGGCCGCGCCACCTGCATGACCGATATTGGCATCATGGATGTAAATGGCACGCTTTTGCCAGCGGGTGAAGAAGGCGAATTGGTGCTTGCCGGTGATCTGGTGATGAAGGGCTATTATAAGATGCCTGAAAAAACCAGCGAGACGATCATCGATGGCTGGCTTCATACAGGTGACATTGGCTACATTGATGATCGCGGGTTTGTCTTTATCAAAGACCGGATTCGCGATGTTGTCGTTACTGGCGGATTCAATGTCTACCCAAATGATGTTGAGGCGGTTTTAGGCCAGCATCCTGATGTTGTTGAATGTGTTGTCTTTGGCCTTGCTGATGATAAATGGGGTGAGGCGGTTCATGCTGCGGTCGAGCTGTCAAAACAGGCTAGTATTGACGAGGCGGGCTTGATTGCTTTTGTCAAATCACGGCTTGATTCGGTCAAGGCACCAAAGCGGATTTACATCACCGATGCACTGCCGCGAAGTCCGGTTGGCAAGGTGCTTCGTCGTGAAGCCAAGCTGGTGTTCGCCGATCATTAAGGCCATTTTCCTATTCGGCAGCGGCGTTATCAAGCCGTTGATCGCTTTGCTGTTGCGGCAGAATAATCGCTGCTAGAACAATCAAAATGGCAACAACGCTCATTAAGCTGAACAGGGTTGTCATGGTAAATCCAGCTTGCAGGATCAATCCGCAAACTGGCAAAACGCTGGCACCAATTGAAAGATTCAGTAAAAATTTCACACTGAAAACACGGCCGCGCCACGCATCGGGAACATAGCGCGACAATATTGCATCCGTGATCGGAATTTGGCCGAAAACAAAACTCATTGCCAAAAGCATCGCTACAAACAGCGCCAGATCATTAAATTGCGCTGCAAGATAGATGAATAAAACCTGCCCAACAGCCATGACAAATAAAACGTTTTTCGCCGAATAGCGGTCAATCAACCAGCCAACGGCGATTTGCGAAAATGACGCAATCGCATAAACGATTGATGCCAAAAGGCCGGTAATGGCAACCGATGTTGAAATATTGGTCATTGAAATTTCAAAATATCGCGGCACGACAAAGGTCATTGCGCCAAAGATGAAGCCGCCACTTGCTGTTGATAATGCCAGTGCCGCCAAGGCGCGTTTCCAGTTTGGCGCAAAGGAATCAGCCGCGCTGATTCGCGGCTTTGCTGGTCCATCTTTATCAATCTTCAGTGATTTGGCAAAGGCCACGCCATAGGCGAAGCAAAATAATCCGGGCAGGATAAAACATATCCGCCAATCGCCAACGGTCAGCAATAATCCGGTAATTAATGGCGCGGCGGCAACCCCCATATTGCCAAACACGCCATTCACCCCAAGTCGATAGCCAATCTTTTTATTGCTTTTGACAAGCATTGCAATGCCAACAGGGTGATAGATCGCGGCAAAAACACCAATCACGCCAATGGCAGCGGTAAGGTGATAGATATTTTGTGACAGCCCGGCCAAAATGGCGCCAAGGCCAATACCGAAATGAAAGATTACCATCAATAATGAGCGCGAGAACCGGTCGGCAAGCTGGGCGGCAATTGGCGCCATGCCGCCAAACAGTAAAAAGCCAACTGCGCCGTAAACGATGATTTCATCATAGCTAAACCC
>Ga0255773_10001488_pt1 | contig 23574 bp, 19 predicted proteins | sample 011ome_17_FD_179971 | JGI IMG/M metagenome (GOLD analysis project Ga0255773, IMG submission 179971) | Coastal salt marsh microbial communities from the Groves Creek Marsh, Skidaway Island, Georgia - 011502XT metaG (version 2) | ecosystem: Environmental > Aquatic > Marine > Intertidal zone >...
TGCGTTTTTTCCGACTCAAAAAACGTTATTCTTTTCTCTCTCTCTCTCTCTCTCCCTCTCTATTAACACTGGGGTACGATCACAAAACACCCTCTCTCTCTCTCTACACACTCTCTCTCTCTCTCTCTACACGCTCTACACTCTCTCTTTCTTTCTCTCTCTTTCTTTCTCTCTCTCGAACAGCAGCGAAGAAGATGTGATGATGATGATGATGATGATGATGATGATGATGAGTGCTCTCTCTTCCAGCCTTTTTTTGTCTCTTTTTTCGATCGAGTCGAAAAAAGTACGAGAAAGTTTAGGTTTCAGAAGGGCAGTTTTTTTAGAAAACAACAAGAAAGAAAACACAACGAACAACACACTCTTCATTCATCAAAACGACTTGTTGTTGACGTATTATTTGTTGATATGGGAACGAAGACGAAACCTACATCATCATCGTCATCAGATACAACTCCTCGTGCTGATTCTTCTGCTGAAAAAACGTCGTCCAAGTCGTCCTCGTTCTCGTTGGAACCCATCGTGAAACCGAAAATCAAGTGGTCTGCTGCGGACTTGCCGGAGATATCACCAGTCGCTCCTTTTTTGATTTCCGAAGACGAAAGAGAAGCAGGAGCGGCATCATCGAAACAGAGCAGCTAAGAAGACGACGAAGAAGAAGACGAAGAAGTGAGAATACAGAAAATGACGGAGACTACGACGACTACTCATAAACATCAAACATTTCCAGTCGATGGGTTTGAGAATGAGTTTACGCTCGAATTGATGTTGTTCGAACAAGTGACCAACGCGAAAGAGATTTCGGATTCGATAAAATCGGGAAGTTTTGACGTTGAAGTCGCGCTGATGAATCCAAAAACGATATTCACGGAAAATATCGTTCGATTAGCGACGTTTAAAGCGATCGCATCGATGGAAACGAAGTGCATGGTTACGAGAACGTTACACTCTGAAATCATATTCAACGCGTCGCCGAAAACAAACATAAACGAAGCGTTTCGAAGGTTCGGGGCTGGACCAGACTCGACAGCGATATTAGTCGCGCGGGTGTGCGATAAAAAGAAGGAACAAATAGTAGTAGACACGGGTAATAGTAGTAATAGTAGTAATAGTGAAGAACACATCAGAGAAAAAGTTAGGAAATGGATCGATGGGAAAGAGATTGCGGCGACGAGAGAAAACTTACAACGCTTCGCGGACACAAACGCGATTAAGAAATATTATAAAATAGACGCGGCAGAGCTGAAAATAGCATCGCTGGAAGACGGTGTGCTCATGCGCATAGGTGCCAGAGAAGTAATTTGAGCTCCATGTAATATTGTTGCATAAAAAGCTAAATGCTATACTAGAGAATCTATTTACTGATATCGTTTATCGTGCACGTCTTCTTGCGCCAGCGGTAGTTTCTCGTTGAACGTACCCACAGTCGCGGACGCTATGTAATTAATGCCTAAATCGCCGGTCAATTTCCATTGTTTCGTCATGAGATTATACTCCATTCCCGCCATCGTGTTCGTTCTCAATCCGGCGCGTTCTAAAACAATCGCCAACTCGGACGGGTGTAAAAATTTGTTCGCGTCGTGGGTCCCAGCCGGTACCATCTTCGCCACGCGCTCTGCGAATACAATCGCGCCTAAAACACCTCTCATAGATTTTGATATCGTCGACACGAATACCAAACCGTCGTCTTTGACTAACTTTCTCAACGCGTTCGCGAACACTCTCGGATCCGTAACGTGTTCGATAACTTCTAAAGCGCACACCACGTCGAACGAGTTCGGTTCCTTCTCTCCTAAATCTTCCGCCGTGTCGCAGATGTATTTCACTTTACCGTTATTACCTCCACTATCATCATCGTCATCTAATTGCGATTCTTTTTGTCTCCTCTTCGCGGCTTCCACGTTCGCTTTCCCGGCGTCTAATCCGACCACATCCGCGCCCAGTCTCGATAAACTTTCGCTCAGCAATCCTCCACCGCACCCGACGTCTAATATTCTCAAACCAGATAACGGTCTGTTGTCAACGACTGTTGTTGGTGTTCTCCTCCTTGTTTTACTAAAATGTTCCGCGCACTCGTCTTTAATAAACGAACATCGCACTGGATTCATCGAGTGCAACGGTCCAAACGGCCCGTCTCGTTCTCTCCACCATAACTCCGCGTCTTGCTCGAATTTTTTCGTCTCTCTCGTGTCCACCGTCGTCGTCGTTTTTGTCCTCCTCGTCGCCACGAAGAAGGATGATGATCTGTTGTTCTTGTTGTTGATAATAAAACGACTAAAATCATCCAATCTTTTTTTTCTTCCACTCTGAACTTGTTGTTGTTGTTGTTGTTGTTGTTGTCCGTGATGATTGTTCATCGTGCTTTTGTCTTCAACGGAGGAGGAGAATGAAAGAAGACGATTCACATCAGCTAAACCTCTCGTCGATAGTAATAATCCTCGTCGTCGTCCTCGTCGTCCTCCGAACGAAGCAGCAGCGGAGAAAGACATTTTAATACTACTATACTACTATATCTAATAAATGCTCTCTTTCCAAACAAAAAGTGACGTTTCCTCCTCAGACTGAGAAGTTGCGACAGAAAAATGGCGTGGGGGAAACCAACCCCTCGTGGTGTGTTGGGAGACAACGACGAGAACGAGAGAAAAGAAGGAGACGACGAAAACGTGATGAAATCCTCCGTAGTCTCCTTGATTGAAAAAAACGACCCGACTGTCCGCGCGATAACTATTTTCCGGGGAAGAAATTTCACGGGCGCGAGAGAAACGACCGCCGTCGGTCTCGCCTTGGAAAAGAATCAATTCGTGAAAGAGTTTTACAGCTCAGGACACGAGATGACGAGAGAAACGGCGGAGATTTTAGGGAGGAGCTTTTCGAAAATGAAATCGTCTCTGGAAAGCATTTGCGTCGGAGACGAACGGTTTGGCGGCGGCGGTGGGAGGGGGAATAACGATGATGGTGGTCAGAAAGATGATGATGCTGATGGTGATGAAGATGCCTTTGAAGTGTTTCTTTCATACGCGAAAGAACTCGACGGGTTGCGAAAGTGGGATTTAGAAAATAAAGGATTGACGAAGAAATCGCTGGGAAAATTATCAGACGCGTTTCAATCCGAGAAGTTTATAAGATTAGAGGAGTTGATATTGAATAGAAACGAGAGTCTGAGCGATAGAAGTAGGAGTAGCGACGATACGAGCGCGACGACGACTAATAAGTCACCGACGGCGATGGAAAGACTTTTTCAGAGTGGCGCGATACGTCAAAGAGTCAAGACGCTTGAAATTTCGGATATATCTTTGGGAGAGGCGAGCATATCTGCACTCGCGGAGGAGTTAAAAGGAAAGTGTAGCTTAGAAGTGTTCAAATTTACAAACGGTAGGCTGGAGTGTTTTCGTTTGAAGGAGTTGGATGACGACGACGGCGTCGAAGAAAAGAAAAATGAAAGTGAGACGGACGACACCGCTGCCGACGAGAGCGAAAAGAAAGAAAAAGACAAGAAAAAGAAAGAAGAAAGAGACAAGGCGACAACGGCGATGATGAACGAGCTCGGCGAAGGGTTCGTAAATAACAAATCTTTGAAACGAGTCACCTTGGATGGGACGAAAGTTGGCGCCTACGAACTTTTGAAAGGCATCTCGAGAGCAAAGAGAACGAATAAAAGTGAGAAAAGTAACGTCGTAGAAATCTCGCTCGCAAATTGCGCACTAAACGACGACAACAGTAAAACAAACGCCGTCGTGGGATTTCTCTTGAGCGATTTCGCAGAGTCGGTTGAGATTGTAAATCTGAATGGAAACGCTCTCGGCGACTGGAAAGTCGCGCAACTCGCAGGTGCTATTCAAGGAGGTTTTTGTCAAAATATGCTCGAAATAGACATCGGTGGTAACGACCTGAGCGATGCAACTATTTTGAAACGTTTGCTATTTGGAAAAACGAAGATTAAAAGACTCTCGTGTTTTGAGAACGTAAACTTACTGAAATCGAAAGAAAACGTCGGGAAACTCTTCGAGGACGCCGAAATTCTTTCAGCCGGCAGCAGTCCATGCGAATACCTAGACGTTGGTGCGTGCGGTATGGAACTCGAAGAGCTGACGTTGTTCGCAGAGTCCATCAGAAAACACAAATCAGCCTTCGTTAATCTAAAAACGTTAGTTCTCGGCGGTAATCCTGGCGCTTGCGCTTTAGGCGACGCTTTCGAAAACGAACTAAAGCTTTTAAAAGAGAGCATGTCCAGTCTCGACATCGCGTGGAAAGCGAACGATTCCGGAGATATCGATAAGTTCAAGTAGTCATAATCATCGTTTTAAAATCCATCTCATAATTATCGCGGCCCCCTCGTGCGTTGTCCATAGTTTTTCTCTTGATTTCTTGTTTTCTTCTTCACCTCGAAAAGAGGAGTGAGGAAGTTTTCAAAGCCGCCATACATTTTTGTTGTCCGAAATATAACCGAACAACTCTACTTTTCGAATAAAAAACAACATGTCGTTCCGACGACGACTGAAAGGAAAACAACCCCCGGATGGTTGGGACTTGATCGAAGATACCATCGAAGATTTCGAGGCGCAGATGAGAGACGCCGTCAGCGAAGAACACGAAGGAAAAAGAAAGAACGAATTGACGTGGAGAATCCATCGAATTCATTGGGAGAAGAATCGTTTTATATTCGATTTAATGTACAAGAAGAAGGTGATGGACCGTAAACTGTACGATTATCTGGTGAGAGAGAAGATTGCCGATCAACCTCTGATATCGAAATGGAGGAAACCTGGGTACGAGAACTTGTGTTCTTTGCTGTGCATACAAAAGAGTTCGACGAATTTTGGGACCACGAGTATTTGTAGAGTACCCATAGCGCAGCGCAGCGGGCAGGCGAGGTTAACTCCGAACGTGAAAACCGGGTGCATCTCGTGCTTTTCCGGAGACGGAATAATGGGCGGACCAATCTGGTGGAACACGAACTTGTCCGAGAAAATCATCACGAAAGTTAAAGAAGGGAAGAGGAAAGCGGAAGAAGCCGGGATCGCTGACGGAGAGGAGGAAGATCCAGAAGTGGCCAAGAGAATAGCGGCGATGAAGGAAAAGTTTCAGAAAGATAAAGTAGCGGCAAGCGGATTAGATTAACATTAATATCAAATACAAATTCTAGGAAAATTCATGCTAATCGTCGTCGTCGTCATCGTCGTCTTCATCGTCGTCTTCGTCGTCCTTTTCTTCGATTTCCACTTTCCGTTCCTCTCGCACGAAATTGAACAACTCGACGTAATCTTCCATGAACAATTCTTGCGGACGAACTTTATCTCCTCTCCCGAGTATTTCTAAAGCCAAATCAATCGTTTCCGCGTCGCACGTCGCTCGTAAATTATTCTTTAACATTTTGCGTTTCTGCGCGAAACAGCTTTGAACGAACGTGAAAAACTGCTTCTCGGTACCGTTAATTTTTAATAAGTGTTCCTTCCGTTTCGGTTTAAATCCAATCAAACAACTCTCCACGTTTGGAGGAGGATCGAAACAGTCTTTCGCGACTGGCCGAATGTATCGAGATTCGGAATAATACGCCGTTCGTACTGACATGGCGCGAAAATCTGAGTTGCTTTTTTTCTTCTTCTTCACTTCGTTTGCGTTTTCAATCATCTTCTCACCTCTTTCCTCCGTAGCCAAGCGTCTGGCGACTTCTTCTTGGAACATGAACACTAAATCTTCAAACGTATCGCCCATGGGTAGTAATCGCTTCAATATATCTGTCGTAATGTTGTACGGAATGTTCGCGACAACTTTCGCTCTTCTCTCGCCGCCGTCTATCAAACCTACAAACTTCGTATCCAAGTCTTTCCACTTCATGAAATCCTCCTCTATAATTTCTAGCTCGTCTTCTCCGTACTCTTTTCCGAGCGTTTCGCGTAAAGTTTTTGCTAAATTTCGATCCTTCTCTACCGCGATGACTTTACATCCGGTCCGTAATAACTCCGCAGTGAGATTTCCAGTCCCCGGTCCGATTTCTAAAATAACGTCCTCTTTCGTCACGTCCGCGCTCCTCACGGCGTCGATTAAAACCGAGTGATCGATCAAAAAATGTTGCCCCAACCATCGTCTGGCTTTATGTTTCGCTCCAGAGACCCTCTCTTCCGGCGATAAGCCCTCGCCATCGAATGCTCGCTTCATTTCGTCTTTCTCTTCCTGCTTCGTTTTCTTCGCTTTTCGCTTGTTGTTGGAGAGACGAAACGCACTTTTCTTCCCGGCGTTTTCGATTTTGAAGACGCGATTATTATTATTCTTATTATTAAAATGCCGTCGAGACGATTCAGACGACGACGTGGAAGAGGAGGACAGAAGGGACGAAATCAATCGCGAGGAGAGCGAGGAGATGGATGTGCTCGTCATCGTTCTCGTCGTTGGTCTCTTGTCAAATGTCACCGATGGTGGCGGCTTTCCCCAAAATAATATTAACTGAATTATTTATAAATAACAGTATATCTAATTTCCGCCGCCCTTAAAGATTTTGTATCTATCGCAAGAAGGAACACGAAGACAAACAGCGGCAGAGAGAGAGAGAAAAGAGAGAAACTCTTCCTCTTGACTTTTTCTTGACTTCTTCTTCTCTGTCTTCTTTCTACTCTAATACTACTTTAGAAGAGAGGAACACACCAATTTTTGTTTTTTTTTGTGGGCAAAATGTCTCCCCCTTCTTTTCCTTCTTTTTTCTTCAAAAAAGAAAAAATTCACAAGCTCTTTCTTGTGTGCTTTTCGAACACGATGTACAACCCAGGACAAGGAGGAGGAGGAGGAGGAGGAGGAATGGGAGGAGGTCACGACATAAATCCGAGCACGACGACGACGAGCACTATGAACAGCGGTGGGGGAAATACTGGCGAAGCCTTGCACGCTTCTCATTTCACTCGTCAACGACGAGCGGCGGTGATGCATTCTCACGTTCGATCTTCCTCCTCCTCGGGAGGACACTTACACGATTTAGCAGCCGACAACAACGGCGACGATCATCACCGTAATCATCATCATCATCATCGCGGAGTGTACGGTGGGAAGAATAGCATGATGAGTAGTGGCAGTAATAACAACAAGAGAGATTTTTCGCACTCGAAGAGGACGTTTCGGAAACAAACTTTGTTTGGAATCGTATTCGGAATAGTCATGATGATTGCGTTAGCCTTGGGCGCTTCGCTGTTGGCGAAAGTCTTCGTGAATACGAATACGAGTAGCAGTCCTTCCTCGCTTTCAAAAATGAATAATAATAATAACAACAAAAGAGCAGAACACGCGGGCGTCTTCTCGCCAGTCGCAGAGGGAGATTCGAGAGTCGAACGGTTCATGGCGAAATCGAACTGTACGTTGAATTTCTTCCTCGCGTGGACGACGAGCGCGGCGAAGTTTAGTTTACGATACAGACGAACAGTCGAATCGACGTTAAAGTTTCACCCAGGTGCGTGTTTAATAGTTTACTCGCCGACGATGCAGTTGGATCATTTCCAACGCTTTTGGGATCTGGGATATAACATCATAGTAGAACGACCGGATGTTCCGTATTTGATTCGCGGCACCCCGGCGGAGGCGTGGTATCAAGGCATCGATAAGTGGAAGAATGGGGAATATTTCTTCTCTCACATCACAGAGATTATTCGTTTAGCGACTTTGTGGAAGTACGGTGGCGTGTATTTAGATACCGACGTCGTCGTCATGAGAGAATTGGATAATCTTCACAACGCGGTTGGGACCGAGTTAGCCGACGAAAGAGGCGAGGCGAAAGTTCTCAACGGGGCTGTTTTAGCCTTTCGAAAAGGCTCTACGTTTATCCACGAGTGCATGGTTGAATTCAACACCACGTACAGAATTGACAGTTGGGGTTGGAACGGTCCTCAGTTAGTCACTCGGGTCGCGGCGAGGTTCCCTCAAGGCCCGGAGTTGCAAATTTTACCCACCATCGGCTTCTATCCCATTCACTGGGCGAAGGTGAGAAAATATTTCACGGACGAGGACCCGGCGGATCAACACGCCGTCTGGGAACGCATGAAGAGAGAAACGTACTTGTTTCACTACTGGAATAAAATAACTGTAAAGTTAGTCCCTACCCCTGGTTCGTTGATGTATAAAGTTTTGAACAACTATTGCTTGTTCTGCGAAGAAACCGGCATGGATGGGTAACGCGAAAAAAATATCGCACGTAGAAGATGTTGTGCGTGCATTCGTTCGTTCGTTCGTGTGCGCTAATAAAAGTAGTATATTAGTACGTTTGTAGTTATTCAATAATAGTTTATGTAAATAGTGTAGTGTGGTTTCAAGTGGAACCATCATATACCCGCAAAAAGCAGCTAAAAAGAGGTGCTCAAAAGTAGTATTTAGAAGAAGAGCAGAGGGGGCACCTTTTTTTTGATTTTGGACGATTTTCATTTTTTTCTTTTCTCTGCACATTTTCCACGCGCTGCTGCAGATCCGACCCAAAACCGACGACTCCTCGTACTCCTCGTCACCTTTTGGTTCTCGGCTGACGCGACGACGATTCATAATACTAGTGCGATCATCGAAAGAGACGACGACGCGCGTTCGTTAAAGAAGAAGTCAAAGAAGAAGAAGAAGATCCAACCAAAACGAATTAAAAAGGAATAAAGGACAACAAACTTGAAACTTTGAGACTTCGACGTCGAAGAAGAGAAGAAAAAATGGGAGGAGGAAACGAGAACGAACAGACGACGACGACGACGACGACGACGAAAAAGTCATGGTTTTCCGCGCTGAGCGATTCGGTGAAGAAGAAAACGAACAACAACAGCGAGAAAGAATCCTCCTCCTCAAAAGGGTTTAAACAAGAGAGCGACCCGCCTTCGTCGGAGAACCTGTCGCCAATCACGTCGAAAAAAGCCGCAGCTGCGAAAGAGTACATTGAAAATCTGTATAAAAAACAAGCGAAAGATTTACGCGAGAGGCAGGAAAGAAGAAGCCGAATGGAACGGACCGCGAGTAATTCTTTGAATAGTAACAACAACGGTGGGACTCTGTCGTCGTCTGGGAACGTCAGCGCGGAGGATTTAGATAACAACGGGGAAGGTAGCGGGGATTTTAACGAAGCGCTGATGAAGGAGTTGGAAGAGAAGGAACGCATGTACACGAGATTGAAACGAACGAAACTGTCACCGAACGATTTCGAACCGCTGACAATAATTGGAAAAGGTGCGTTCGGGGAGGTTCGATTGGTGAGAGAAAAGTTGACCGGGAAAATTTACGCGATGAAAAAGTTGAAAAAAACGGAGATGGTGCGAAGAGGCCAAATCGATCACGTGAAAGCGGAGCGGAATTTGTTGGCTGATGTGCACGATCAAACCGTAGTGAAGCTCTTTTATTCGTTCCAGGACGATGAGTTCTTGTATTTGGTGATGGAATATTTACCAGGTGGGGACATGATGACTTTATTGATGCGAAAGGACACGCTGACGGAGGAAGTGACGAGGTTTTATATCGCGCAAACGGTGTTAGCCTTGGAAACCGTGCACCGACACAATTTTATTCACAGAGATATCAAACCAGATAACTTGCTGTTAGATCGCGAAGGACACATGAAGTTGACTGACTTTGGTTTGTGCAAACCAGTGGACCCGCAGGTTTTGTTAGGAAATAAGGACGTGAACTTGAACGAAAACTTTGACAAGTTATCGTTGGAACAACAAAATAAGAACGATTCGGAAACGTTAGCGACGTGGCAAAAAAATAGAAGGCGATTGGCATATAGTACGGTTGGGACTCCAGATTACGTCGCCCCGGAGGTACTTTTGAAGAAAGGGTACGGATTAGAGTGCGACTGGTGGTCCGTTGGAGCAATCATGTACGAAATGCTCGTTGGGTACCCGCCGTTTTACTCTGACGAACCGGTTTCGACGTGTAGAAAAATTGTCCACTGGAGGCATCACTTGAAGTTTCCTCCGGAGGTCCACTTGTCAGACGACGCGAAGGATTTGATCGAGTCGTTATTGTGCGACGTGGAGGTCAGATTAGGAACGAACGGAGTAGATGAAATCAAGCAACATTCGTTCTTTAAAGGCGTTAATTGGACGAACATTTACGAAGAGCAAGCCCCGTACGTGCCGACGGTGACTGGGGAGTTAGATACACAGAATTTTGAGGACTTTGAGGAAGATCCTCCGGACAAGGCGAGCGAGGAGGAGAAGAAAAGAGAGGAGAAGGCGGCGAAAGAATTAGCCAAGAAAGGTGGAAAGAAGGGCGGATCGTCTCCTGGAGGTCAAGGAGAGAGCGGCGTTCAGCAAAAGAAAGATTCAGAGTGGATTGGATACACGTATAAAAATTTTGAAGTCGTCGGGGAAGAGGTGAAGAAGAAGACGTCTTCTCGACCGTCGATGAGCTCCGTGTTCCGCTCGCCTTGAGTGAAAGATAGCAGCAGCGGAGAATAAAAATATTATAGCATGGTACTTGTAGTACCCAGTAAAATAAAGTTTGAAGCATATTCGGCTGTCAGTAAAATCGTTATTATATTTACAAGTTTGACAATCTAGAAGCCGTCGGCTTTTTGATGATGTGTATTTCTTTCATACAGCTATGCGGTTGCAACTTTTCGTTTATTTCTATATATACATTTCTATATCGCAGAAAAGGTTGTACAGTATCAGCATTTGCACACTTTTAACACTACCTTACGACGTGGTAGTACTATTCTTTTATTAATGTTTGTTTGTTCAATCAAATTCTGTCTCGCTTCTTTGACGTCGACATCGACTTCAACCTCGAGAAGAAAGATTTTGAAGGCATCAAGTTCAATTTTGTCGCAGATCCAAGCATGTGCGATTCAAAGTCCATGACTAAATCGGTAAATCGAGGTCGGTTTTCCGGCTCAGATACCCAGCATCGTTCCATTGCGTTCATCATTATCGGATGAGAATTGTATGGCAAAATTGGCCGTATTCCTTTTTGTACCACCGCAACCGCCGCTTGTAAAGGCGTGTGCTCTGGGTACGGGACGTGGCCTTCGCAAACGATTTCCCATAAAACGATCGCGAAGCTGTACACATCGGCACTGAGCGAATACTTCGAATGGGCGATTACTTCGGGGGCCATCCATCGATAAGTTCCAGTTTCTGGCGTCATCGCGCCATCTTTCGTGACTTCTCTCGATAAACCAAAGTCGCAAATAGTCGGTCGCAAAGAGCCCTGAGCGCCCGTGAAGGTCATTTTCCCGTCGATACTTTCGCCCTTCGCGGTAATTGGTGTCGTCGTGGATTGCAACAAAACGTTCGAAGCTTTCAAATCTCTGTGAACGAAATTTTTCGAATGAAGATATGCCATACCACGCGCGATCCCGCACGCGATTTCAACCTGTGCCGAAAGCTTCAAGCTTGAACCTTGATTTAAGAGATAGTTATTCAAAGGCCCGTTATCGACGTATTCCGTCACGATGCATAATCTTGGCATCTTGGTCATTGCACCTACTACTCGAACGATATTTTCGTGCTTGACTTTTGATAACACGGACAATTCCTGGAAGAATTCACGCATCGCTCGCAGTTGATTCTGGTTATCGTTGTGCGTCCCGGATGGAAACTTTGCGGCAACTTTCTTCCCTCGATATTCGCCCTTATACAAAACACCGAAAGACCCTGAACCAATTTCTCGGATTAATCTCAACTTTCTCGAATCAATCGCTGGTTCTTTGCTCTCTTTCCTCGATTTCTCCATTGCTTCCATAACATCTCGTTCGAGCGATTTCGTCGAGTCGAGCGCTGAAATCTGGTTCCGGTTCAAGTTATCTTTGATTTCTCTCTTCCCACCATCTGCGTCGTCGTCGTCGTCGTTATTCTTGATATTAATCATATTATAAGTACCACCTTCCGTGAGAGTAGTAGTAGTAGTGGGAGCGACATTCATTAGCTCTTCGCTGTCTGACATTTGATTTGAAACTTTGAGAGGATCTTCTCCCTCGTCGTCCGAGTGACTCTCCCAACCTTGTCGATGTTCGCTTTCGGGATCGATGTCGTATATTTCGCAGCCGTCCAACTCCATGCACACTTTATTCACGTCTGTTTTCGATGGAAACGGCGACCCACCTAACCCTCTTCTTTCGGGAACGATACCAGCCGTTAAAGCCTTCATCACTGCGTGCGACAATCCTTCCTCGTCGTCGTTCTTCCACCCGTAGACGGTAAAAACGTCGAGCACGTAGCCGTCCTTCAAGTTGTATATGTGCGCCTCGTGCACGTCCAACCCACAATCGTTCACAGCGGTACTAATCTCGCTCAAAACTCTTGGTCTATTTATACAAGCCACCGCTAAGGAGTAAAACGGTTGTTCGTTCTCTTTGAGAGCCTGCGCCGCTAAGTGGTCCTCGCTCCCTTCCTCGGAATACACGCTCGAGCTCGTCGACGCGCCGTAAAAAGTCAAGTTTCCACCGTGCATTCCTCGCCCATGATTCATTTGTTCTTGTTGTTGTTGTTGATTATTTCTTTTTTGGTAAAACCTCGACGTCGGTCCATTAACGCTCGTCGTCGCTGCGTTATTGTCAGGCAATATCGAGTCTGGTGAAATTTTTCCTTTTTCAAGAGTGCCTTTCCCAGTCAATAATTTCTTCAAGGGGCTGCGACTTTTGGGCGCAAAATTTGCTTTTTGTGCACCATCGTCGTCATCTCCACTGAACGCGCTTTGTCTCTGCCGACTTCTCCATCTTTTTGAATTTGACTCTGGTTCTTTCTCTTGCGTTGTTGTTGTCGTTGTTTCCAGGATTTCAGAGGGTGGTATTTCTTCGCCTTCTCTCCGTCGCTCTCGGCGATACGCCTCGAAACTTTCTCCCGGGACTTTTTTTTCCGCAAAAATAATCTCATTTTCCTCCTCTCCTCTTTCGTTCGTTTGGTCTTCTCGGTTTTGAAGGGTGTTTTTTTCCTCCCAAAACTCTTCGTTTTGGTCGTCGTCGTTTCCTTTTCCTTTGACTAAGACGCTCCGAACTGCGAACGCACCTTTGTTCTTTCGACTGCAATCTAACGCGTCCATGTGTAACACAATCTCCTCTCTGCAGCTGAAATCTTTCACGTATCTCACCGGGACTAACTTCATGTGTTCTTTTATTTTATCGTCGCAATCGTCGTTTTCAAAGTCGTCTTTGGCGAGCGCAAAAGCAGAGGACATCATGATGATTTTTGGACGAGGATGGATGATTTCGTGCCTCGTCAGGTCGAAGCGACGCTTGGAGGAACCCACAAGTTTTTTACCGCAAATTCAAATATATGCTCTTCTTCTTCTTCGCGCGCGATGATGAAAAGGGACGACGATGACGACGATGGACGACGTACGATTCTCCCAAACTCTCTCTCTCTCTCTCTTTCTGGGCCCTTTCTTCGACTCTTTCTTCTTCTTATTAGTATTACTACGTCTACAATAGAATAACGTAATAATGCGGTCCGAAGTGAGGAAGCCCAGTGTGTGCAGCCGGCAAAAAAGAGATATTCTGGGCACAAAAGTACAGAAATTTTGCTTGCGAAAGGTCGCGAGAAGAAGATTTTTGATTTTTTTTTTGTCGAAGAAGACTGAATGAATGCAGGTGAAACTGCGACGAACAATTAATTCCTTTCACCTTTGCCCAACAAACAAACAGAAGTTGTGAATTCAAACGCACGCGTTTCAACACAAATTATTTAACTTTTACTTGAGGTACACCCTTTAAACACAAAGAAGAAGAAGCAACAACAACAACAACAACAACAACAACAACAACCGTATTATGGCTCTCTCTTGTGCTGCTGCCGCACGAACTGGAAGAATGGTCATCGGGTCTTCCTCTGCCTCTGCCTCTTCTTCCTCTTCTTCTTCGATGGGTGGTTTTAAACAACAACAACAACAACTTCAAAATCAAAAACAAACGATGATGTTACGAACGATAAACACGAAGTTTAAGAGAACAACAGCATTAGCAAAGAACAGTAGCAGATATAATAATAATAATAGAATAAGCAAAACCACTTTAACGATGGCGGCGGCGAGTAGTAATAGCAATCAAATGAAATATTCCGCCGAGAATGATGGCTTACCCAGAGACGCTAAGATTGGCATCTTGGGAGGAGGACAACTCGGACGAATGCTCGCCATCGCCGGCGCACCGATGGGGGTTCGATTAAACGTTCTCGACCCTACGGAACCTTCCTGTCCAGCCTCGATTGCCGCGGAACAAACGATTGGGTCTTTTCGAGATAAAGCTGCGGTGTTGGAATTTGCGAAAGATTGTGATGTTGTTACTGTTGAGATTGAACACATCGACTGCGACGCGCTCGACGAGTTGGTCAAAAACGGCATCGACGTGCAGCCGACGCCAAAGACGTTAAGAACTATTCAGGATAAATACGCGCAAAAGGTACATTTTCGAGACAACAACGTGAAGATTGGACCGTTTATGGACGTTCCGGACGAAGCGCAATTGCAAAACGCAGTCAACGCGTTTGGGTTTCCGTTGATGTTGAAGAGTAAAAGGTTAGCGTACGACGGGAGAGGCAATGCGGTGGCGAAAACAGCGAGCGATTTAGATAACGCAGTGAAATCTCTCGGTGGGTTTGATACTGGCTTATACGCAGAGAAGTGGGTGCCTTTTGAAAGAGAGTTGGCGGTGATGGTGGCGAGGTCGAAATCCGGCGAAGTCGTCGCGTATCCAGTCGTGGAAACCGTGCACGAAGACAACATTTGCGATACAACCTTCGCGCCGGCGATGATTTCCAACAAAATGGCTGAAAAAGCGCAAGCCGTCGCGAAATCTGCTATTGCCTCGTTCGAAGGCGCCGGGATTTTTGGCGTCGAGCTGTTTTTGCTCGAGGATGGCGAGACCGTCCTGTTGAATGAGTGCGCGCCGAGACCGCACAACTCTGGACATTACACCATCGAAGCGTGTAACTGCTCGCAATACGAGATGCACTTGAGAGCTATTTGTGGGTGGCCGTTAGGTGACCCGCAATTGAAAGTTGGTGGTAGCGTTATGAAAAACATCTTAGGCGATGGCGACGGCGAAAAAGCCATGACGAAATGCCACAGAATAATGGGTAAAGCGTTGACCGTCCCGGGCGCGAGCGTGCATTGGTACGAAAAACCAGAGGTGAAAAAAGCGAGAAAAGTCGGTCACATAACAACCGTCGGTGCGTCTTTGAACGAAGCGAAAGAGCGCATGTCAGAAATTACCGGGGATGATTACAACGTCCAACCGTCGATTGGGATCATCATGGGTTCTGATTCCGATTTACCAACCATGGCGGCTGCCGCGGACGTGCTCAAAGATTTTGGCATCAAGTGCGAAGTGACGGTCATTTCCGCGCACAGAACACCCCAAGAGATGTTTGATTACTCCAAAAAGGCGCACACGCGAGGTATTCGAGCCATCATCGCCGGTGCCGGAGGGGCTGCGCACCTTCCCGGTATGGTTGCCGCGATGACGCCTTTACCGGTTATCGGTGTCCCGGTGCCTCTGAAATATCTAGACGGCATGGACTCTTTGCTTTCCATCGTGCAAATGCCAAAAGGTGTTCCGACTGCCACGGTAGCCATAGGCAACGCCGCGAACGCGGGTTTATTAGCGGCTAGAATTGTCGGCGCGTACGAGCCGGAAGTGTTGAAAAAGATGGAAGAGTACCAGGACAACATGACGGAAGTGGTGTTGGGTAAAGCGGACAAGTTGATGACAAACGGCTACGAGAAGTATTTGAAAGAGATGTGAAAGAGAGTTCGAGAGTATTAGCGCTTTTCCTCCTTGTCATCATAGAAGCAATATTTGAACCGATTGACCTCTCTCTCTCTCTCTCTTTCAGTGTCTTTCTTCCTCATTTTTCATAAAGAAGATAGCCCCGCGCGACGACGAAGCACTGTTTATTACACACGACGCGGTACAGTATCGTGAGTTCATTCCCATTTCGCTTTCTCTTCTTTGAATGCTCTCGGGGCGCTCCGCTGTCATCTTCAGAACGACAGTGACAAAACTTTTCAACAACAACAAGAACACCGGGAACGTTTCAATCCACAGCCGCCGATTTCTAACAACCAACAACGACATGACATCAATAACATCGAGCTTTCGAACAACGAGAACAACGACTACTGCTACTCATAAAAAGAACAACAACAGCAGCGTCATCGTCAGACAATGCATCAGATCGCATCGACAAAAAACCGCATTCGTCGTTGGTACTAAAAGCAGACGACGAGGATTCGTCACCTCCACTCACTTTGCACTGAAAGCCACAGAAGACGACGACGACGAGGACGACGAGGTGGAGATGGATGCCGACGACGACATTTTCGACGACCACGAAGAACAAGGAGAAGAGGAGAACAGTATAATCGCCGCATCAGATACTTTAGTTTCGAACGAGATTTGGGGCGCCGATTGGCCGGAATACGTTCAATTTCTAGCCATGTTGCAATCGCAAGGTTACGCGCAACCGTCGCCGGAGTATCAGAGAGGGTCGTCTTCATCGTCAAAAGTAGACGAAGATTCGAACGTTCCTGCGTGGGCGCGAGGTGGTGTGGACTATAAGGAAGAAGTGCGAGATGGATCCACATCTTCTGAAGAAGAAGATGATGATGGCGAAGGCGATTTTAAATCGGCGTTCGAGGACGAGTTCGAGGATCTTACGATTACGGATTTAGGCGATAGGAAAAGAATGATCATAGCGTTTTGTCGCGACCGCCGCGATATTTTCGACAGCGCCGTCACGGAAGCGCAGCTGTATCAGCTCCTCGATTGGCCCATTCCAAAGCTTTTGGCTTCGAGGAAACTCGTATCTGCGATGTCGAGACTACGCAGCGCGTTCCAAGTGGATTGTTCGCACTGGCGAGGGAAGTGCGCGAGTTTAAACGGTTCAACTAAAATCCAAGCCGTGAACCCGACGTTGCATTTCACGGATTTGATGCGCATAATCATGAGTTTATCGTACATAGAAGACCCAGATCAATTTCGCGATTTACCGCCGAAAAAAGTAGCTTCGAACGTGCTCAGATCTATAATGGAAAAAGCTGTCGTTCCGAAAGATCCAAACTACAAAGAACCGGAAGTACCGAAATCTGTCCCGAGAGCACCTTCTTCCGGGGAATCCACGTTCGCAGTTCGCGAGAAGATCAATGCTATCGAGGAGAGGAATCGAAAGGCGCACTTGTTGCGATACGAAGGCGGTGCTGGACGCACGGATGGTATTACAACCTGGAACCCAGAAACGAGAGGACGTGCGCTTGGTAAACAACGCATACTGGAAAATCGACGCGATCGAAGAGGAGACTACGACGACAGCAGCAGCAGCAGCCGAGGAGGTTTTGGTGGTAGAGGACGGTTTAATAATTATGATAACAGGTCCTCAGAGCGAGGGGGATTCGAACGCAGCGATGATCGCGGTGGAAGAAGAGATTTTGGAGAACGAAGAGATTTTGGAGAACGAAGAGATTTTGGAGAACGAAGAGATTTTGGAGAACGAAGAGATTTTGGAGAACGAAGAGATTTTGGAGAAAGAAGAGATTTTGGAGGAAGGGGCGGTGGTGGAAGAGGTGCTCCGAGCGGTCCGTGTTTCAACTGCGGAGAATTTGGACACATCTCGCGAGACTGCCCGCAGCCGCGACAAAGAGATTCTGGCGGAGGCAGAGGTAGAAGTAATTTCGAAAACAGAGGCGGTAGAGGATTTGGTGGTAGATCGGGTGGAGGATACGGCGGTCGAGGAGGTAGGAGTGGCGGCGGACGAGGCGAACGACGGTTTTCAAACGAAGACCGAGCGCCGAGGCGAGATTTCGAAGACAACGACGATAGATGGATTTAAGCGATGTTTCAAATATACTGCCACACATACACGTAAACTATTATACAAACTGATGATACAACAAAGAGATTTATTTTAATCTTTCACACATCTTAACGCGGACCAAACTTGCCCTCGGCGTTTTCAGAGGAAATAGGAATGGCATTCATCGCTTCGAAACTTTCCAAGTCGATCTCTTCGTCGCCAAAGTGTGAAAACGTAGCTGGAAAGACGGCAAATTTATACGAAAAGAACCCAAAGATGGTCCATCCCAAGCAATGGTCGGCGCCGAAATGTTGCGCGGCGAGATATCCGAAATACGCCACCACGGACATTCGCACGGGCGTGCTTCCGATTACAATATCTGCGATTTTTTGAAGACGCGCGAACGGAGATTCCAACGAAAACTTCTTCTTTACTCCTTCTTCGCCCTCTCTTTCGCTCTTCTTCCTCTTCTCTTCCTCGTCATCGACTCCACTGAAGAACTGATCGATAGATTTCGTGAGCATTTGCATGTACAAAACGCCAATCACGCCTCCGCTCGCAAACGCTTTCGCCTGTTCGATGTCGCCTTTTGTAAACTCAAGAGTAAAACCCGCGGCGATGATACCCGCGGTGAAACAAAACAAACGCATTTTATACGCGTCGTAATTATGCATGGAAACTTCTCTTTCCATCTCAATCTGTTCTGGCGACTTTTTCTTTACTTCCCCTGGACGAAGTTCCAAGGCGCCCGCTTTCACCACGTCGCACTCGTAATACTTGGTTGGAAAATTAATTGCGTTTTCCTCCGGACGCTCATCGAAAGTATCCACGATGGAAATGCAATCCAACGTCCACGATTTCACGTGTTTTCCTTCAACGCTCACCCACAACGCGGTTGGTTTTCCTACCTCTCTCGCTCGGAACGTCACAATGTCCATCTTACCGGGCACGTTGAACCTTCCTTCGCACCCGTCGGCGGTGAACGAATCGATGCGTTCCATCAACGCTCTCCCATCCGTGCCGATAATGCACACATTCAGCGCGGACGGTTGTTCCCAGTCAAAACTGCTTTCTTTCTTCTTGTCCGGGAATCCCGAGCGAATGTGTAGCGTGTACGTTCGAAATCGAGCGTCTTCAATTTCATCCTGTTTGTTGTTGTTTCAAAGGTGTTTTGGTGAGTTTTGAGAGAAAAGATGAAAGGCAACCTTCCAAAAAAAATTTAAAATTCGAGAGACGACTCGCTTTTGTAAAGGAAACGACGCGTACCGTGGTGAGATTTTCGGAGGACAACAACCTGTTCGGCATGGCGAAATCAACTCTGGAGGACTCGATAGTTTTCTCTTTCGCTTCTTCTTTTACCACGACCATACCAACCGGTGTTGTTGTTGTTGTTGTTCGATCGTCGTCGTCGTCGTTCTCATCGCTTTTCAAAGAAGCGACGGTAAAATTTCGACTCGTCGTTTGACGGCAACGGTTCGTCTTCTTCTTCTTCTTCGACGACGATCCTCTCCAACAGGAGGAAAGCGACGACGAGACAGAAAAAGAGAGAGAAAAAGAACGCATCAGTACTCAAAGCGCGTTCAGATCAGAGACGATCGATGATCGAGAAAGCTGTTTGTTGTTGTTGTTATTGAAGCCCGAGGTTGTTTGGGAGGGGCGTCGTCGTTTTGGTCCACGTACTTTCAATTTTTATAACGAACTCTTTGAAAGAGAAAAGAGACGAATTTTTTTAGAGACTTTTTGGTTCTTTTTGTGCGTGAAAATCTACCGAGTGTGGGTGATGAAAAATTTTTTCTCCTTCCTTAAGTGTTCACAAGACGAGAGACGTCACTGATGATGATGAGGATGATGATGATGATGCAGACGAGCAGCAGCAGCAGAGCGCACTCGTCCTCGTTCACGTCCACATCGAAATCGAGTCCGTCGACCCCCAGAAGAGCTACCACTGTAACCAATACGAGGAGAAGGAGACAGACGACGAGGAGGAGGACCGAAGCTGTTGCCAGCGTCGATGATGTTTTGGAAAGTTACAACGTGGTAGATGCAACAACTTTACCGCCGTTGCCGGCTGATTTTGAAGCGATAAAATACGCGCCATCGCCGCTGGAACCCGGAGCACTGAACGCACAATTTGCCGTTTTAGGTGTCGTCTCGATCACCGTGGCGTATTGGTGGTTCGTCGTCGTCCCGGCTGCGCGCATCAATCTCGCGGTGAACAAGAATCAAGGCAAACTGAAGACGTATCTGGAGGAGTTGAAACAAGACGATTCGCGAAAGTTGGAGAGGTGGTTTTTTACCGAGTGGTTGGTGAAGATAGACCCGGAGACGAAGTATTTATTGCGAGAAGATGAAGGAGAAAGAGAGACTGATAATAATAATGCTATCAAATTGGGAGACACTGAAGGCGGCGGCGATAAAACGAAGAGCGAAGACATCGATATTATCATTCAGAGAGCGAGAAAGACGCCGGATTTCTTCTCCCTCGATAATCCGGTGTTGGTGGCGTTTATAATCACGTTTGGCTTTTCTGCAGTCATTGGACTCTTAGGCGAAGTTAGCGCTGGCGTGTTAGAGAATTAGATGTATATTGTCGATATTATTCGTAGAATGTATTGATAAATTTTACAAGCTGTGTGTGTTGAACGGAATCTCGTGTTACATTGATCCGCTGCGCGCGCAACTTTGCTCTCGCCATCGTATTTCGTTTATACTCTCTTATTTTTGTTTTATCCCGACGTCGAGAGGAAGCTCTTCTGATAGTTTAACATGTACAACAATATGGTTAATTCTGATTGACTTTATTTCTTCTCATCTCTCTTTCGCATGTCATCTCTCGCACATTTCCCTCCCGATTTTTAACGAGGACCGGCGCCTCCCGTGGAAGACTTCGGGTTGGCGATGTTGGCTTTAGCTGCGGCCAATCTCGCGCCCAAAACACGGAACGCCGAACACGAGACGACGTTCAATCCAGCTTCGTGGAAGAATTCGATAGACTTCTCGTCGCCGCCGTGCTCTCCGCAAACCGAAACTGGAATCTTTGAATTCACCGCTCTGGCGCCTCGGACGGACATCTTGATCAATTCCCCGACGCCATCGACATCGATGGTGTTGAACGGATCCGTCTCGATGATACCAAATTCTTTGTATTTCTCCAAGAACGAACTCGCGTCGTCGCGGGAGAATCCAAAAGAAAGCTGCGATAAATCGTTAGAACCGAAGCTCATGAACGCGGCGCCTTCTTCGACCAAGTTGCCAGAGACGATGCACGCTCGCGGCGTTTCGCACATCATACCGATTGGAATCTCGCGGTTGTCCGGTCCGAGCACGTCGGCTCGACTGACTTCGGAAGCGCGAGCATTGAATACTTCTTGGATGGTTTGAAAAATCAACGCGCGTTGGTTTTCAAATTCCTCGGTGGTGGAAACGAGCGGAACCATGATTTTCCCGTTCGGGTGCACGCCAGTGGCGATGTACGCATCAATAATCGCGTTTACGATGGCCTTGGTTTGCATAATCGTGATTTTCGGTTCAAGAATACCCACGCGAACGCCACGTAAACCCATCATCGGGTTCTTTTCTCTTTTGGCTTCGCACATTTCTCTCAAAGCATCCGCAGATTCCAAAGAGCACTTCTTCGCCAAGTCCGCGGCGAACTTCTCATCCTTCAATTCGAGCTCGGTCGGCAAAAATTCGTGCAAAGGCGGGTCCAACAAACGGATGGTAACCGGCAAGTTACCAGCTTGCTCAAACAAAGCTTGGAAATCGTCTTTGAGCATCGGGCCCATCTTCTTGTCCAAGATTTCAACTCTCGATGCGTCATCCTTGGCCAAAATCATCGATCGAGAGATGGAGACGCGTTCCGCGCTCGCCAAGAGCATGTGCTCCGTGCGGCACAATCCGATGCCTTGCGCGCCAAAATACATGGCAAGCTTCAATTCCGCAGCGGTATCGGCGTTTGCGTACACGCCCAAACTCTTCGCTTCTTCCACCCAACTCATGAACTTGGCCATCTTCGGGTGTTGATCGTACACGCCCTCACCGGCGGCGTTCATTTCAACTTTTCTGTTGATGACGAACCCTTCACCACCATCCAGCGAAATCCAATCGCCGGATTTCACGGTGGCGATCAAGTTCGCGGGCGAGATGCTTTCGCTGCTGTAGAAATACGCTTCTTTCTTCGCCTCGTCCACTCGCATGGTCGCGACGCCAGAAACGCACGGCAAGCCCCATCCACGAGCGACGACGGCGGCGTGCGACGTCATGCCACCGTTTTGCGTCAAGAAACCATTTGAGGCGTGCATACCGGACACATCTTCGGCAGAAGTTTCAACGCGGCACAAAATGACGCCCTCTTTCGGGTTCGCTTTCTTCATCGCCAAGACGTCTTCGGAGGAAAACGCGACGCGGCCGACGGCTGCCCCGGGACTGGCGGCTAAACCGGTAGATATTTTCGCGTCCTCGTACTCTTCCTCGGTCTCTTTGAATGCCGGGTGGATCAATTGGTTCAAGTGATCCAATTCGACCATTTCGATCGCTTCTGCTTTCGTGATCAAGCCTTCTTCGTACATATCGACGGCGACGTTGATGGCGGCAACGCCGTTGCGCTTGCCGTTTCTCGTTTGCAAGATGAACAACTTGCCAGAATCAATGGTAAACTCGATGTCTTGCATGTTCTTGAAGTGCATCTCGAGCTTATCGAGCGTGTCTTGCAAACTCTGCGCGACGACCGGCATTTTTTCAAACAGCGTGGAAATCGGTTCCGGCGTTCGAATACCCGCGACGACGTCTTCTCCTTGCGCGTTGATGAGATATTCACCAAAGATGATCTTCTCGCCAGTATCCGGTCTGCGCGTAAAGCACACGCCAGTACCGGAAGTTTCACCAAGGTTACCAAAGACCATGGATTGGACGTTGACGGCGGTGCCGCCCAAGGAGCTCAAGCCGGCGATCTCCCGGTACGCCTTGGCTCTCGGCTTGTTCCAAGACTCGAAGACTGCTTCGATGGCGAGTTTCAATTGCATCGTTGGGTCCGACGGGAACGGCCTGTTCGGGTCAACCTTCAAATATACTTGCTCGTACGCATCGCACACTTCCATCAAATCCTCCGCGGACAACTCGGTATCCTTCTCGACGCCTTTCTTCTCCTTGACGCGTTCGAGTTCCATTTCGAATTGACTTCTGTCCATCTCGAAAACGACCGAACCAAACATATCCAACAAACGTCTGTACGCGTCGTATGCGAACCTCTTGTTCGCACCACCGTTCGCCGCGGCAATCTTTTCACAGACCGATTTGTTCAAACCAATGTTCAAAACGGTTTCCAACATCCCCGGCATGGACACGGCGGCGCCGGATCTCACCGAGAACAAAAGCGGTTCGGCGTCGCCTTCGCCGCCAAACTTCTTCCCCAACTCTTTTTCGGTTTCAGAGATGGCAAACTCGACGTCTTCCCAAATATCTTCCACCGCGTCCGTGCCTTCAACTCGGCACGATTCGTACGTCTCGCACATGGACGCCGGAATGGTAAATCCCGGCGGCACGGGAACGCCCAGTTTCATCATCTCCGCCAACAAAGCGCCTCTGTTTTGTTTGTTTTTCAAACGATAATATAATAAGAATAAACGGAATTGGTGGTTAGTAAATGTCATTCGTGTATCTTCGTCAATCGATCGTTCGCGAAAGAAGAAGAAGACCACCAGAAGAAGAGTATTATTATGTAAGAAAAAAATTGGTCTTGCATTTTTGCTCCTTCTGAATGGGCTCATATTTTTTTCCCCCTCAAAAAATGAAAAAAAACGTGTCCCTCTGTGAGTTCGTTTCTGAGCACTCGCGGCTTAAC
>Ga0255773_10001517_pt1 | contig 23309 bp, 26 predicted proteins | sample 011ome_17_FD_179971 | JGI IMG/M metagenome (GOLD analysis project Ga0255773, IMG submission 179971) | Coastal salt marsh microbial communities from the Groves Creek Marsh, Skidaway Island, Georgia - 011502XT metaG (version 2) | ecosystem: Environmental > Aquatic > Marine > Intertidal zone >...
ATGCTATTTTTGTATCCTCAATTCCTTTCATTAAATTTTCTCCGATATTTGGCATACCTCCTGAACTACTTGATTGTTTTTTATCCTTTGACTTTTTATTTTTCTTTTCTTCCTTCATTTTTTTTTCTTGGTCAATACTTTGCTGAATTTGTTCATTCATATCATTAGCATCAAAATCAGAAAAAATATTAGAAACATTATCTAAAGTAATCATGATTTTATTGTAATTTTTATTATTTGAAAAGTTCTTCTTAATATATTCAACATATTCTTCGTGGAAAAAATATTCTCCATCATCTTCATAAACTAATAACTCAAATATTTCAAATAAATCTTTAAAGAATACTTGCTTTGTTTTAGTTTTCAAATGGGGTAAAATAGATTTAACAGTAGTTTTTTCTCCTACTTTAGAAATTTTTGTTTTGGTAATTTTTCCATTTTTTTTCTTGATTTTCTTTTCTTCTTGGTAAGCAAAGAAATCAGTATTTAAATCTTTCACTTCATTAAGACAATATAAGAAATTATCAGTTAATAAATTTAGAATAACATAAGGACTTGAATTAGATTTTTCCATTAAATTTTCTAAATCTTCTTTAATAGAAGATCCTAGTTTTTCATGATTTTCAAAAATACCATATAAATTTTGTAAAATATGAATATATTTTTGATTAATTACAGGAATAATTTCTTCATAAGTTAATTCAACAAATTCATCATCATCATTTTCTAAATTATTATGTTCATTTAGTAATATTGATTGTTCCATTAATAATTTTTTTTGCTCTTCTTCATCCATTTCAGATTCTTCTTCTTCAATATCACTATCATCTACGATTGCTTCACCAACAATTTCATTGGAAGATGTTTGAACTTCTTGGGCTAATTTATCTAGGTCTTGATTTAAGTCTTCTAGAGAAGATTCTAAAATTTCATCTAAATTTTTCTCAGTAATATCTTTTTTTGAATCAGAAGAACTCATTTTATATTATGTATTATATATTAAAATATAGTTTTAAATACGCATCATTATTTTTTATATTTTATATTATTATATGGGTAAAAAAAAAATAGATACTCCTGAAAATAATCAAACAAATAGAGAAAATAATAATTCAAATAATAATAATTCAAATAATAATAATAATTCAAATAATAATAATAATTCAAATAATAATAATAATTCAAATAATAATAATTCAAATAATAATAATTCAAATAATAATAAGAAAGAAAATAAGAAAGAAATTAAGAAAGAAAATAAAAATAAGAAAGAAAATAAAAATAACAAAAATAACAAAAATAAAGAAATTAATAATCCATTTTCTGCATTAGATCAAATCATAAAGCCTAAAAATAAAGAATTTTTGACCTATTTTAAAAATATGGCTTTGAATGAAAATCAAAAAGAATTTGAAAAGGAAATGAAAGATTATCAAGAATCTTTTCATGATATGGAAGATTTTTCGAAATCAATTTCAACTGTGAAAAAAAATGCGATTAATTGTATTATTTATCATGCTGAAAATAGTGATGGAATTATGTCCGCAAATATTGCTGTGAATTATTTATTAGAACATAAAAAAAAGGATATTTATATTATTCCAACAAAGCCATCTTCTGGAGCAGGATATGTCAATTCTCGTTTAAAAGCACATGAGAATCAAATGAAAGATAAAAATATATTAATTTTAGACCTGCAATATAATAAAGAAAACCTAGATTATATTCGTAAATTAGCAAAAAATGTCTATATTATTGATGATCATAAAATAGCAAATAGTAATAATAGTTTACATTTTGTTGGACAAAATCATGCTTGTATAGCATATACATGGAAATTTTTCTATCCTAAAGAACCTATACCTGTATATGTTCAGATCATTGATAATGATGATCGTAAATTACAATTACCATTTTTAGCAAAATATCGTAAATTAAGTTCTTTTTATAATTATCGTATTTTTCATAATCCTTATTTAAAAATTAAGTTTGATAAGGTAGATGATTTTCAATATTTAAATAGTGTAATTAGTGATGAATTCAAAGTAATATCAAATATTATTGGTCATTATTATGAAGAATTAGCCAATAATATTAAAGATCAAGTGGCACGAAACGCTCGTAAAGCTACTTTTCAAGGACATCCTGTGTATGTATTGAATTATAATGATCCTGTTCTTTCACGTATGATTGGACGACAAATGATTACAAATGCCAAATCCAAAGGGGATAATATTCATTTTGCTGTTTTATGGGGGTATGAATATACGAATCAATGTTATCGAGTTCAGATAGTAGAAGATCATAGTGGAAAACCAAAATATAATTTACCAAATATTGCTAAAACTTTAGGTAATATTGGAGGAACTGGTAAAGGAGGTGGAGGTGCTAATTTTGTAGGTAATTTTTATTGGCCGCATAATAATCATAAAGATATATGGGATCTATTTAGTAAAAATTATTTGAAAAATAAAAGAAATTAAATAACATATTGAAAATAATAATATTATCCATTAAAATGAAGCATACAATGATTATAAAATGATTATAAAATAATTATAAAAAATAAAAAATTAATAATATTATTGATGTTCTAGTATATATTTATCAGTTAATAATATAAAAATTTTAAAATACTTCCAGACAATAGTCTTATTATCCACAGACATATCATTGATCCATAAATTTCTTAAATTATCTCGCATATTTAATCCTTTTGAATCTATTTTTTCCTGACCACCTCCATCTAGAAAAAAACGTTCATCTTTATTAGTAATAAATTCTTTTAATGGGTAAATAAATTGAATAAAATAATCAACAATAAGTTGAGAATTAGCTGATTTTAAAAATAAAAATTTTTCTTTAAAAATACTAATATCTCCATGATTCGGAAAAGTAAAATCTAATTCATCTATAAAATTAGATATTTGTTGTATTAACTTTGTTTTTATACTATTAGACATAATAAAAGTAGTATATATGTATCTATGTTTTATTTTTTAAATACTTTTTAAAAAATAATTAATGTATAATGAAAATATTCTTAATAATAAATTTAAGAAAGACGTTGGGGAGCTGATGGAACTTCATTTGAACGACTTGACATAAACTTTTCATAATCTTGATCTAGTTGTGTTTTTGGTCCAGAATCATTTGAGTCTTGTCCATAATTTTTTTCGTCAGGTGTAAATATTTTATCACTACTTTCTAAAAAAGAAAAACTTTTTTTCATTGCGTCAGAACCTTCTAAATAAGAAAAACCATCACTGTAGCCAGTCATTGTACTAGGATCCCAATCTTGAATTTGATTATTTTGAGACTCTTTTTTGTGTAAATTTTTATACCAGTCAAATATTTTAGAACCTACTAATAAAGATGGTTTTTGATTCTCTGTAATAATAAGAGTAGGTACTGATTTAACATAAGCAGGTAATTTAATATTTTGATTATCAACATTTACTTTAGTGACTTTCTGATTTAATTGGGGATCTTTATATAATAACTGCAAAAATTCTTTAGAATGCAGACATTTATGACTATGAAATAATATATAGTTGTCTTTACTCATATTTCTATAATCTAAGAAGAATAAAATATTGAAGCATTATTAACGCATGAATGAAAAACTTTTAAATGATTGATATTAATTATTTCTTTATTATCATAAATAAAAATTTAAATTAAATTTTAATTTAAAATAATTTCCTTAAAAAAAAATAATAAATTGATTATTATTAATTTAAAATAGAATTTCTAATAATTAATATACTTATGAGTTTTATTAATATTCAAAATAAAAAAAGTAAGGGGCAAAAAGATTCAAAATCTTCCCCTATTTTATCATTTCAAGTAAATAATGAAAATAATGATTTTCTTATTAGTTTTATGAATGGATTGCGAAGAACAATTTTATCAGATATTCCAATTTGGACAATTGATGAAGAAAAAATTGAATTTAGTGAAAATAATTCAGTATTGAATAATGAATTTTTGAAACATCGTTTAATTTTAATTCCTTTTTTAAATGAAGATCCATCTATTTCTTATGATCATATTCGAGTAGAATGTTCAGTAAAAAATGAATCAGAAAATATTAAAAGTATTTATGTTTCTGACTTTAAATTGTTTAACGAAGATACTGAAACAGAATTAGATATCAAGAAATATTTATCTACAGATTATGAGGATATATTGTTTGCTAAGCTAAAATACAATGAATACTTCTCATTTCAAGCAAAGTTTACTCAAAATACATCGCATCATGGAGGAGCTCAATATTGTCCCGTTTCAACATGTAGCGTGACTTTTGAACATGATGAATCCGAATTAATTAACCAACTCAAACAAATGGATAAAAATGAACAGAATATCTTTAAAATAAATAATCAGCAAAAACTATATAAAAAAAATAAATTTGGAAATCCTCATACTTTCCTAATGAATATTGAAAGTATTGGATATTTAACAAACCATCAAATAATTAAAAAAGCACTTTCTATCATTAAACAAAAAATAGAATCGTATCAAGAAAAAATAAAAGATTATACTTTGGAAAATGGATTTTATTTGTTATCTTTAGATCATGAAAATGATACACTTGGAAATCTTATTTCTTCCTATATAAATGATGAAAAAGATATATCCTTTAGTGGTTATAATATAGAACATCCATTGTATGAAGTCGTAAAATTGAAAATAAAAACAGAACTTTCTAAAGAAAAATTAATAGAACTTTTAACGAAAAAAAATAAATTTCTAATAGATCTTATTGATAAATTTATGAAAGAATTTAAATAAACTTTATTATTTTAATTTACAATATTTTAATTTTAATTTACAATATATTAATTTTAATTTTAATTTTAATTTACAATATATTATACTGTTTATTTCTTAGATTTACTTAATTCATAAATGATATTTGCATTATCTACTAATTTATTCTTATTTATATAATATGTAATTACTCCTGAAATAACTATTAATATAGGTAAATTTCCTAAAAATTTAATAAAAGATACAAAAATATAGAATATAATAAATACAACAATAAAAGTAGTCATAAATTTACTATCTGATATTTCTTTTTTTAAATCTTCTAATTTAATCATTATAATTAAAGTAGATATATATATTTTTTTCAGCTTTTTTTTGTATTTAATATTAATATTGGATTATGTTTTTTATTAATAAAATTACGGAATCCTATTATAATGATTATTATAAACAAATTTTTAGAAATATATTAGAAAATACATCAGAAAATGAAAAAGTTTGTATAATTAATTTAAATTATTTTAATCTTTTTGAACATTTTTCTCATTTTATAAAAAAATTCAATGTATATTTTACTCTTTTTTTTAAAAATAAAGATTATCAGAAAAAATTTTTAGATCAAATAGATGGGGAAGAATTACAGGATCATGTTGATTGTGACTTTGATTCTATCAAAGAATTAATTAAATTACCATCTACAACCATTTTTTCTAAGATTATTTTATTTGATATCCAATCTGAATTAAAATTAAATCAAATTCTACATAATTTATATACTTATGTGCACAAAGAATCAATGATCTATATTTATATTAGTTTGGCAGAACATTCTTCCTCTAAAACACAAACAAGTATTCGTCAATTTATTAATCGCAATAGTTCATATGAATTATCAAGTATATTAAATCATAATGATTTTTTTGATAATTTACATCGAAATAATTATTTTATGGTTGATAAAATCAAGGTATTTCGAGATAATTACTACATGATTTATGGAGAAAGTAATGTATATGAAATTATTTTAATTCCCAAAAAATAATAGGTGTAAAAGATTTAAAAAGTATTTAAAGAAATGCAACTATAATTATTTATTCCTCGCATAGCTCAGTTGGAAGAGCAATTGACTGTAGTGGTTTTTATTGATGTACTAGTTATCAATAGGTCGAGTGTTCGAATCACTCTGCGAGGATAAATATACTTTATATATTTTTTATATAAAGTATAAATTTTATTTTATGTTTATGTAAAATTATAATTTATTTTCAATGAAATAAAAGAATAGATAATTCCTGCTTCATCATCTAATAACTAAATGTCTAGTAGTTTATTTAATAACATGGAATTCGCCGTCACTAGTCCAAATATCATAAATAATATTTTTGAACCTAAATAAATAGAATATATATCTGCCACCACCCGAAACTCCATATTGTGCTACTAAATGATTATTATTATTATGAAATTCCTGTTGTACTTTAGTCATATAATTATTTAATGATGGCATAGGATGTAAACGTGAACTTGAGTTAGTAGATTCACTAAAAATATAATCATTAACTGTATCCTCAAGTGCTTTAATCATTTGTGGTGAATATTCAAAATGTACTGAAATATCACTCATTTCTAATAAATAAAAACTTATTCAAAAAAATAATTAAATGTATTTTGTAATATACTTCGTGTTAAAAAATGATTAATCATTTTTTTATTTTTAGAAATATGATATATCATTTTGTCATATGAAATTCTATATTATGCTACTATATCATCATTATTAATTTTTTTATTCTTCTTCCATAAATGTATTCATTGCTTCTTCAGTAGTTGTTATTACTGTTTCATTTTTAATCACATTTATTACTTTCGTATTTTGTTTATCATAATATTTCTTTAAAAAGAGTAAAATACATGAACATAATAAACCAACAACATAGATAAATACATGGAAGTAATATTCTTTATATAATACTACAAATAAGAAAATAATTTGCGCAATCATAAATAAGAAAATTGATATATATGGAATATTATGTGAATATCTTTGCTGAATAACTTCAAAAACTAATGGAATAAAAGCAAAATTAATTATAAAATTAGCAAATAAAAGTAGATAATAAAATATTGTTTTATCAATCATAATCTATAATATTAGATAATAAAATAAATAAAAAAATAAAAAAAATAAATGGAATGATTTTTTAGAATAAATTAGTTTTTATAATTTTAATATGTTTCTATTTTTATGTATTTTTTCTGTATTTTTTCTGTAGTTTTTCTGTAGTTTTTCTGTAGTTTTTCTGTATTTCATAATATACATTACTATACAATTTAAGATTCCAAGAGAATATGAGTTTCTTGTTTCATAAATTCTTTTTCAAATTTAGTATGATAATTTTGAATAAAAGAATCTTCAATTTTTTTTATTTTTTCTTGAATGTAATAGATACATTTAAGTAGGTCCGATTTTTCCATTTCTTTATCGTAACTTAACTCTAGTAATACTGTATCATCAAATTCGCTTAAAATTACCTTATAAGATACATTTATTTCATTATATATAATTGATTCTTCCAACTTAATTTCATCAAGCTGCAAAAAATAATTGTTTTTTTTATAATCATGGTTTTCTAACTCACTAAAATCCAAATAATAAAGTAAGTTGTTAATAAATTTTAAATTAGGACTTAAAAATTTAGCTGTAAACATTCTACTAATTGTTATAATATAAACTATCATTCTATTCTTTAAGTTTATTTAAATTAATATTTTATTACCAAAAATCATCATCTTGATCATCATCGGAATAATCATTATTTTCAAAATCATCTCTATAATCAAGATTTCCATTTCGACTGTAATCAGAACTTTGATAAGAAGAAGATTGTTGATTTTGATAATCATTATAGGAAGAATAATTATTAGAAACATCTTTACAATATTCATAAAAACTTTCTTTTGAATCGTAATAATTATCCCTTGATGGATCTAGATCGAGTATAAATGCTTCTATATATTTTGCTAATTTTTGTAATTGTTTTTCGGGTAAATGTTTATTATATTGTATATTTACTTTAAGTAATTCGTTATATTCATTCATAATTTTACCACGAACGTGAATGTCAAATAAATAAAACTGAAAATTACGATTATTTTCATTTATATCTTTAATAAAATAAGAATATGCTTTTTTTGTTTCATTTTGTAAAGAAACTGGTGCGTTAATATTAAAAAATAGTTGATCATTGCGAAATGATAAATTCATCAATGTCAAATTTTTTTCAAAAGATTCCTCTTGTTGATAGTAACTCATTTTAATAATTAATGAATAAATATTATATCGGTAATATAGATAAGTAATCTAAGTGTTAGTCCTTAACTAGAATATATTTCATTTTTTATTTTTATTTATTATTTTTTAAAATATAATTAATAATGTATCATATTTTATAAATAAAGAATCATATTAAAATAGGAATTAATTATGTATTATTTTATTCCAGACCACATTTGATGATTTTTACATCATCTATAGGTTTATTTGTTTCTTGAGAAGTTTCTAGATCCTCAATTTTTTTTATAATATCAAATCCTTCTAATATAATACCAAATACTACATGTTTACCATTTAACCAAGGTGTTTCTTTTAAAGTAATATAAAATTGGGAATTATTTGTATCTGGTCCTGAATTAGCCATACATAATAAACCAGGTTGATTATGTTCCATATTTAAATTTTCATCGTCAAATTTTACACCATACATACTAATTCCTCCTGTGCCATCAAAATTAGTAATATCTCCACCTTGTATCATAAAATCTTTAATCACTCGGTGGAAAATAGAACCCTGATAATCGGGGTAATTATTATTTAACATGCTACGTGTGCAGAAATATCTGAAATTTTTACATGTTTTAGGTGCTTCTTCGTCAAATAATTCAAATTTGACTTTTCCTAATACGTTATTGCCAATAGCTAATATAAAATATGGATTTCCATTATCTAAATCCATTTTTTTTTGCTGCGACTCATCATTCTGTAGAAATTGTTCCATTTCTTCTTGATTCTGATTCTGATTTAAAGATGGATTATCTTCTGAATCCGGTATTTTTTGTGGCTCTTGTTTTTGCGAAGATGAAAATAATGATAAGAATGAGCCATTGGTATTAGATCCGAAAAAATAATAATAACCAAAATATAATATAATGATGACAATAATAATAATTAATGCGATCAATAAAATAGACATTGTTTTATAAATATTAATTAATAATTAGTATTTAAATATATTTTATCATATTTTATTTAATTTTATTTAATTTTATTTAATTTTAATAAATCTTACTACAATTGAACTTAATTTAATTAAAACTCCATTTATTGCTACAATTTAAACAATTAATAAAGGTAGTCATTGGTTCATCGCAACATCGTACTTGTAGCTGATAATAAGTACAATCTCTTTCTTTACAACGACCACATTTAAATTCAGTAGTACGTACACCTATAGTACGTGAATATAAAAACTCATCCTTGGCTAATTGTTTATCTAAATATTTTTTCCAGTGGCTTGGACTTAATTCCTGCGAATTTAAAAAAGCAATATTGGATAAATCTTGTTCATTGTTTAATATTTTTTCTCGTAAATCTATATTATCAATATAAGAATCTTTGTCAATATTGTTAAATAAATTCATTACTTTATTCACATAAATTCGTTTAAATAGTTTATTATCAATATTATTTTCAATTCCTTTTTTTTTGGATTTTTCTACCGTAAAGTTATAAATAGAATCTTCTATTTTTTGACATTTATCATAATCATCAAGAATGGTATTAAATTTTTGAATACAAATTGCACGTGCCATATTTTACTTATTATATTGGTTTATTTTTTATATCTCTTTTTGATATCAAATTAAGATTTAATTTATAATTGTATAAATTATATTTGATACATTATGTGATTTAAATAAATAAAGAATCATTTTTAAAAAAAATAATAATAAAATAAAAATGTCGCGTTCTTAAAAAGAAATAATAAGATAATATAACATAATTTTTAATCATAAAAAAATGATTTAAAATTATTCTATCATATCCAATTATCTTGATAATTCTTTATTATAGATATTTAAACACCAGTACTAATTATGTTAGATATGGAATCGCTTATTATGGTCTTTATGTCCAATTTTACTAAAAATAATGAAAAAAGAGATCTATTTTACATGGTTTTCTTGTTTTTTTTCTATAAAATTTTAAACCATGCTAACTTAGAAAGTCATATTTCATCTTATGTTTCTTATATGATTAAAAATTTTGTGTCGAACGAAAATCAATATTGTGTATCATTTATATCACACGAATTTCAAATGAAAATTGGCTCTGTGACAACAAAAAGATTTACTTATTCAAAAACATTTAAAAGTATTTTAAATTACATGATTGAACATAAAAAGGATTTATCTAATATTTCTGGTTATCATGAAATTATGTCACAGATGTGCATTGATTATTACGACGATCGAAAAGATGAATATTTACTTATTCCTAATGAAAATATTCCCATTTTAGTAGATGAAAAAAATAAAATATACTGTACTATTCATAAAATTAATATAAATGATGAAAATGATAAATCTAGTAAAAATAGTCATTATGAAATCAAAGTATATAGTAATTATTCATCATTTGAAAAAAAAAGTACAACGAATGAAAAAGTAGATACTTTTATTGAACGTTGTCTAAATGAATATGAAGAAAAAATAAATCCTCCTAATAACATGAAACAATATATATTTCAATACATTGGACAAGAAAATTCAGAAGAATCACACTATAACAATATAAAATTTAAAGAATATGAATTTACTTCAAATAAATCATTGGATACCAATGTTTTTTTTGAAGGGAAAGAAGATTTAATCCAATATATTACTCCTTTTATTTATGATAAAATAAATAAAGATTGTAATGAAGGAGAAAAATTGTACAATAAATTGGGAAAGACATTTAGTGCTGGAATTCTCCTATCTGGACCACCTGGTTGTGGTAAATCAAGTACCATTAAGGCTATTTTAAACAAAACTAACCGAATCGGTATTAACGTGAATCTAAGTTTGATAAAATCAAATGAAGAATTAGAAAACTTGTTTCGTAACAAAAAATTTAATAGTAAAACATATACTGGAAAACAGTTATGTTTTATTATTGAAGACTGTGATGCGGATGAAAAAGAATCATTAAAAGATAGATCATTAAAAAATAATGATTCTTGTACTACATCTTTTTCTATGTCCAATGACAAAGATAAGAAATCTGATGATGGTAAAAATTGTAATCAAACATTAAATTCATTGTTACATGATTTAAATAAAACATTTGATCTAAATTGTTTTTTAAACATACTAGATGGAATTATTGAACTACATGGTGTTATGGTAATTATGACCACAAACTATAAAGAAAAATTGGATAAGGCTCTTATTCGGGATGGTCGAATTGACTTCAAATTTGAATTTAAAAAGGCACATAAAAAAATTATTCAACAAATGCTTTGTGCACGCTTTGATTGTAATGAAACTGATGTAAATAATCACTCTAACTTTCCAAATATCAAAGATTATGTTCTTTCACCCGCAACCATCCAGACAATTAGTTTTAATTCAAAAACATTAGATGAATGTATTAATAAAATATTGGTACGTTCCCAAGAAAAATAAATAATAATAATAATTATTTTTATACTACAATTTATAATAAAAAGATCTTATATAATCGTGAATTTATTACATCCCGTAGCATGACGTAATGTATAGGAGTTTTTCTTTTTCCAATCATTTCCCGTCGTTTTTTGAGACATAATATACATATCACCATGTTCTAAAGAAATAATTGCTCTATTGCCAATAGGTTTATTTTGATAAAACCACTGATAATGTAACGGTAAAGATTCACCCACTCGAACAGCAATTACTTTTAATCGTTCAGCGTCTCCGTGAAATCCAATACCCATTTTACGAATATCATAATAATTATTCAATTCTCCCGCTAATTGTTCACCACCTTCAATGCAGTCTTTTAATTTATTTCGTATATGATGACTCAGGGGCACATTCTCATAGGCTATAATGCGACCTTTTCCTTCTTCATAATTAGGTTCTTGAGGTATTTCATCTAAGCATAAATTATATCGAGCATGTTTATTCACAACACGTCCATACATCTTGGCTTTGGTATCCCAATCTAATAGTTTTAATTCTTGAAAAAGATTATCTTTATTACCATGTACATCGGCAAGTAGTTTGTCTACACTATTTTTAATAATGAGTAATTGAGCTTTTTCAGTTATAATATTTTCAGGCAAGTATGAATTTAACTCAATGATTTCACATTTACATCCCATGAGTTCAAAATTATTTTTTGCTTTTTCAATATCCTGAATAGAAAAGCCAATATCTACTGCTTTACCAATTTTCTGCATTCCTACATGATTTTCAGCTCGATCCCCAAATGTAATAGTTATTGTTTGATGATGAAAATCCATTCTTCTTATGTAGTTTGTTTGAGTAATTTATTATATATTATAATTTATTTAAATCTATTTAAATATTATTTTTTTAGACTCTGTTTGAAAAAATCATTTTTTAATAATTAATTAAATATAAACCTGTAGCATTTCTTAAAATTCATTTATTTTTTAAATATAAAAAAATTGACACTTATTTTTTCTTACTTTTAAAAGTATTTAATTATCAACTTGTTTCTTTAAAAACGCATATTCATTCTAAAAGATGTCTGATGTTTCTGTTAAAAATTTTGTTAGCACAACTTCGAATGAATTTCTTGATTATTTAACGACGATGTATCATCATTCTGTATATCTTGATTCCAAGGATAATTTTAAGGATGAGGTTATTGCTCTCATATTTTCCCGTTTTATGGGAGAAGAAAAAAGGAAAGCACAAATTGAACAAGAAGCGTCTAAGCTATTGATTCAACAACAACAAGCAGAAGACAATTCTCGTAAGAAAGGACTTGCTTCTTTGCGAGAAACTTTGAGACGTGATCCTATTTTTTCGCTTGCGGGGAAAGAGATTGATTTCGGAGATCCCGAAAGTATTCCGTGTCGAAATTTTCGCGTTAAATTTAGACGCGGAATTAAATTGTCCGTTGCCAATAGTCCTTACGGTGGTTTTGAAACAATGCTTGTCCATGATAGAAAGTTGTTAGAAGATACACAGCTTTTTTTTAACCAAGATGAAACAAACAAAATTGTAGACTATATATTTTGGATTTATGTGAAACTTGATACTCTTAAGATGACCAGCGAAGATCTTCACAAGATCATCAAAAAAATTAGTCCCAAAATAGCTGACTTTTACCGCGATGAGAAAATATTCTATGGAATTGATATTCTTATACATTCGACTGATTTTTTCCTCGATGCATTGTCCGAATTTTCCGAAAAGAATAACTACAATGTGTGCAAGCAAGAGAGAAGGATCGCCGAATGCTTTAGAAGACTACGTGGATGTGACAAATTATCATTTTTAGGCTCCTATTATTAATTAGAAGAGAAAGAACTTATAATTTCATAAAAAATATTTTAATTATTGAAAATATCTATTAACATCATTGTATTTTCCATGGATTAATTTCCTTAATTCATTATAAACTTATTTTCTCATTTTTTTAATTTTTTAATAATTTATAATTTATTATATATAAATCTGCTGCCAGCTTTGGAGTGGTGGAAAATATTTTTTCAAAAAAATTTTCTTAGAATACATATATTTTTTAGAAATGTGAGATAAATCAAGTATGGTACATAAAATCAATATTTCTAAATTTCCAATATGTAATTCTTCTGCCTCTTCAATTATTTTTAATAATAGCATCACATTTTTTTCCTTTATACTATCTTTATTCCATTTATATTTAGGAGACAATGATCCATCAAATATTTTTTTCTGATTATTTTTTGATATAAAAAAATTATTTTCAATATTTACATCATACATAAATATATATCCTTCTGGAAACTCTTTTTTGGCTTGTTGAAAATATTGATTTTCTTTGTTTAAATCGCGTTTATACCAGTATTTATTTACTATTTTTTGATGATAATGTAAGTTATATTGTTTATACATAATTTCAAAATAATTTATAGGCATAGAATCAATATAAATTTTCTCATCATACTTATCCCAGGATGTTAAATCATATTTCCCAAGCAATATATATTTAGATTCTTGAATAAAATTTTCACTATATTTAATATAATAATCTGACTCGTTCCAACTATTTTGAATTATTGACGAATAATTTTCATAAGTTAATTCATCTTTTTCCGAAATAATTAAAAAAAACAAGTTCTGTAAATGAAAAAAATAGCTTTGACAAAAAGCAGCATATTCTTGCTTGATTACTAAAAAAATACAATTATATTTTAAAGATAACAAATATAATATATGACCTAAATTAATAAAGTCATATATTTTTTGTTCACATAATATGATACAGTTCATACTATCTATATCTTATAATTAATTATATTTATTTAAATATGTTTCCTCTATGCGATTTCAATCTATTTTACAAGAAGGCATAACAAATTAAATAATCAAAAAATTAAAATTTATTTATTTAATTGTTAAGTTAAATTTAATTATTTTTCTTCTATTTAATTATAAGAATGAATTTAAGTATAATTATTCATGCACTCATTATTATTTTTATATTACATATTATCTTAATTAATATAGATTTTAGTATTACGTTAGGACCACCCATATCTAAATCTATAGAAAAAATGACCAATCAAAGAGAATTCTCGATTGTAGAAAAAGATAAGGAAAATGAAAGTCTAGACTTCTTATTAGGAAAAAATAATAAAAAAGATGATTTATTTAAGAAAAAAATGAGTAATTATATTCAAGATATTCAAATTAATAAAAAAGAAGTAAGAGAATTTGACGAAAAAAATGAATTTCCCGTATTACCTGCCAATAATTATTTAGAAAATGAATCACGTCCAAATTTTGAATCTAATGTTGCTGATACCAATAAATTTTATGAAATCAATAAATTGCCTAACAAAAAAAGTAACTTTGATAATTTAGATGAAAATGATCTAAAATCTACTTCTTTACAAACATTAGGGATTTCTGATGCATCTAAACCAATATTTAATGAAAAAGAAAATATATCTACCACAGTAAATGTTGATAGTAATACTGTGCGACAATCTACTGTAAATCCAGATAATTGGAAATATAAAAATGAATTTCCTATGAATGGTGGAAATATGAATGGAATTGTCGGCTTTGATGGACTTGAATCACAATATGCTGATTTTGGTTCTTTTTTTCAAGTAGAAGATAATACTAAGCAACCAGTAGAAAAATTACCACACGATGATTTACGTAAACCAGTTGTTTATAATAATTAAAAATTAAAAAATAGATGAAATAGATAAATAATCGAAATAAATTTTATTTCGATTATTCATTCTTATAGTTCTTGAATAAATGTAGATGCATTTAATGTATATAATGGTTCATAAAGTTGAAATCCACGTTCTTGATACCAATTAACTACTTCCTGATAAAAATCTGGATTTAATGATTCTGTAATATAAGAACTCATAACAATAACATGAGTTTTACGTTGTGTGTAATAAACTTCACAATGATCATAATAACGGTTATTATTTCGATCATAAATATTATGCATCTTATTCATTTTACATTGCTTTGATAAAGGTAATTTTCCAAGGCGTTGAATCTGAAAATCTTCTACAAAATGATTGCGGTTTTGTATTATTTCAACCATATTATGAATTTCATTCATCTGAAAATTACCCCAATAGCATTGTTTAAAAACATGAGGGTAATTTGTTAATTGATAATAATATCTATCTGTTTCATTCATGATGATTTTTTAAATTCTAAATTTAAAAAAGAAAATTGAATATATTACTCTATTTATTTAATTTTAATAAATATTTTTCAATTTTTATTATTCACAAAAAATGCTATAAACATAGCATAAAATACTGATATGAAACACCATAAACTTCCAAAAGAAGTAACGACAGTTCCTAAATTTTTGACTTTGTCAATGATAAATATATATATAAATGCTGCTACCAATGTGTACATAAAGAAATTTTGAAAGTTGTTTGTTATACTTGATTTTACATGAAATCGTGCATTATAGAATAAAATAAAATAAAAAAAAATATAAATCCACGTGAATATCCAATTAGATGTCATAAATGACCAGTCTAAGCGACATACATTACTACATTTATTTAAATATCCAATGTGAAATTTATTATTTTGATATAAATAAATAAAATAGCATAGAAAATTAATAAATGACATAATGGCTAGCCATATAAACATATGTTTCCATTGAGGATTACTAAAACTAGCACCTTCTGGAGGTATAAAATAAAGTAATAAGGAATATGTAATAGGCTGTATAAATATAACAAACATAATTAACATAGCACTGATTTTATTCATTGTATAATTTTTTGTTTTCAATGAAATATGAACAAAAAATTCTAATAATTGAATAATTGCAATATTAAAACTAAACACACTGTAAAAATATTGCTTACGTGCAAATAAAATAGCTGAAAAAACTACTCCAATCAGGAACGCACACATGCTAGCAGTTGCATTAAAACACATCTATATATTTACTTAATAAATAAATATATATGAATGAAAATTTATTTTAATTTATAAATAGCTAATTCATTATCATCTAATTAATTTTCTATTATTTAAGCATTTTCTTTTTGTTGTTGTTGTTCTAGTTTACGTTTTACCCAAGGATCATCACTTTCCAATTCTTGCATATTTTCTACCTTAAAGTTATTAACATCTTGACTTTCTTCTTGTGAAGTAGAAACATCAGTTGCATTTGATTCGGAAGATGCATTATTTTCTTTTACATTATCCTCAACAATTGTTGTTTCCACTGCTTCTTTAAGATTGCTATCAACAGAAGGTTGGAGAATTTCTTCTTTTATAGGTGTTTCTGCACCAGCTTCCTTCTTAGCTGCTTCATTCTTCTTCATATTTTCATAATATAATTTATCAGATTCATCTACAATTTCACGTAATTTCATAATCTTTTTTTCGTCTTCATTATTAGATTCTTGAACATTAATATTTTCTTCCTTCATTTGTGCTTTACGTGATTTTACTTCTTCTTTGGCATTCTTAATACGTTCATCTTTTAGTTTTTCATACATATCATCTTTACTTTCCAAATTATCCTTATATTTCTTAACTAAATCATTTAACATATCTTCTTGATATTCTTGTTCTTGTACTTGTTCACATTCAGGATCCCAGGGTAACCAAAATCCAACTTGTCCCACAAATACATTAAAATTAGGATCTTTTCTACGCAATACTTGAGCACGAACATTAGCTTCCTTATGAGTATCGTATACACCACGTACTTTAAGACCGCGAATTGTAGTTCGATAATCATTCATTTTATAGAATTCTTCATCTAAAACATTATTACGCGTGTATTTCCAATCTTCATAAAAAGTCTTGACAGTTTCATAATCAAATTTCATTGAACCTTCCATTAATTTTTCACGAGTATCTTTGGTATATTGATCATCAGAATTAAAGAAATGTTCTAAGAACTTTGTGGTAAAATATACTTCTTTTTGTTTAAGAACTTTTTCAGGAGAAACAAAGGACAAACATACAAAATTTTGTCCGGGAATTTTAGGATCAACTTCTAAAAAGTCTTCCTTAATATCTTCATCAACTTTACTACTAGATTCAAATGAGGCCATTTTTATATAAAGTAATACAAGATAATCTTTAAGTAATTTATACGAAGAGCTAAAAAATAAATAAATTAATTGATTCAGTATAATTTAATTTAAATTAAAATAATTCAAATTAAATTAATCTAAATTAATTTTTATATTATTTTATCTTTTTTCAAAAATAATTAATCTATTTAATATATATAGAAATGATGGATTCTGATATTGATTTTGCAGAAATATTAAGTCGTGCTTTAAAGTATTTAATGGAGGGGCTAGCAGTAGGTATTGCCTGTTATTTTACTCGTCTTCCTACTGATCAAATTGTTGCTATTGCTATTACAGCAGCTGTGACATTTGCAATTTTAGATATGTACACTCCTAAAATATCTGAAGCAGCTCGTGTAGGAACTGGTTTTGGAATTGGATCTCAATTTGCTGGATTACGTATGGTTGGACCAGTTTAACTAAATATATAAATATATAAATATATAAATATATAAATATATAAATAATATTTAATTACATTATTATTTCTTTTTATTAAAGTATTAAAGTCATTTTTATGAATTTAAAAACCAATTTTTATGAATTTAAAAACCAATTTTTATGAATTTAAAAACCAATTTTTATGATTTTTATATTTTTTACATTTTTTTCCCATATTTATAATCTAGTTTAGTAGTAGATAGATGTCTACTCGAATAAATACTATAGACACTCAGATTCAGAAGGATGTGAAAGAACTATCTAATGAAGATTTATTTTATTATTTATATATACATACCAAAAATGATAAAATAAAAAACTACAATCAATCAGCTATTAGTAGTTATTTAGAAAAAATTAATTATAGTTACTTTTATGAAAATGTATTTGAAAATAAATCTAATTATACAATGATTATTGTAAATATTATTGGGTTATTACTACCTTTTTATTTTCATTATCCCCGCTTTTATAAATTAGGCGCATTAGGATTCATTATAGGTATTTCTTCTTTTATCAGTATATTTCAATTTTTAAAGAAAACGTATAGCGCATTTTTTCCTCATGTCACCAAATATTTCTTGCTTTTAAACATACTATTTTATTTGGTATTTTTTGTTTTACTGAATAAATTAAATCATATTTCTTTATTTTTTCTTTCAAGTGCTTTATCTTATTTAGTCATTAATTATATTTATCGAGTACGACTAACAGTTCCGAGTAAATCAAACCAATTTAATAAATTAAATGCTAAATTAAATAAAAATAAAGACTTTACGACTTTTAATCCAGTTTTAGAAAAAGTATGTTTTCAAATAATTGATCGTTTTCAATTAAAATTACCAAGTGCTCATATGTTATATTCCTATTTAGCTGAATTTGAAATTGGTGATAATTCAAAATCTAGTGAAATTACAGAATTTGTGACGAATTTAATTAATCCAATTATCATCATTATTTATTTAAGTTTATTAGGAATATTTTTAAATAAAATAAACAGTGGAGATTCTATACCTGGAAAATTAATTCAATTATTCCCTTTAATTGGATTAAATGAAAATAGTTTAAAATATTTTACTTGCCAAGCAAATTATGTTCTACCTATTCAATTTAACTATAGTCAATATTTACATGAATTTTATCAAGAAAATGAACTTGATGATAAAGTATATGCCGAACTTGTAAAAGCTATGAAACGTATGCAAAATGAATTTGTGAAACAATATAATCCATGCTTTATAAAATTAGAAAATTTAGATGAAAAAGAAATTTACCAACATTTAAAAGATAATCATGTATTAAATCAAGTTAAAATTTTCCTGAAAAAAAATAATATTGATTTTCAGCCTCAAACATTTATAACCCAAATTTACAATTATGTATTTGATAGTGCTCATAATTATAAACAAAAAGAAGAAGCCTATATATTACTACAAAATATAAATAATACTTTGGAAGTCGATACAGATGTTGATAAAGAATATAATCCAGATACAGGATGGAAATTAGCACGTGATGCACTATTATACAATAAAAATATCGATGAAAAATACAAACCTATTTTACAGAAATTAATTGATAATTATATTTCCTATGTTCAAGCAAATTTAAAACAAAAAAAGTTATATGGCTTCGATTTTAATATTATGACTTTTAATATTTTTACAAGAAAAGTACGTTTATTTTTTAATAAAGCATTTCAGTATATTTTACGCTATTTATCATTATGGCTTGTTTTTGGAAAACCACTTTCTAGTGGATGGATTTTATCGAATTACTTATTTATTAATGAAATAGGAATTGGAAAATTCATTCAATATTTCAGTTCTGATAATACTATTTGGAAATTTGTGACCATGGGATTTGATTATAAATATTTAAAAGATGAATACAAGAAATTAGGAGATGTGCAGAATAATAGTATATTGATGAAAACAGGAAAATTTATAATGAAAATTTTATTGTATATTTTTGTAGCTTTCCCTTTCTTAAATTGGTATAATAATGCTTTCTTTGGTTTATCATTAAGTCCCAGTTATTATAATTTAATTACCCAAGGAATATTTTTCCTGAATATAATAGGAAATATATATTTCTGGAAGAAATACACTGAAAATAAAGCAAATAGCATTAATCCCATTGGATATAATGTACTTTATTTCTTATTTATTTTCTTTATTATAATAATATATGTGCTAATTCGTATTTTCCTAATAAAATAAAAATGGAATCAATTAATTTCAGTAATCAATTAATTTTGTAATTAATTAATTAATTAAATTCATAAATTTTATATCTATATTATTAGTAGATATGTTTAATAGTAAACCCATTGCTAATGACAAAAGTCCAAAACCTCCTAATATTCGTTATTATAATAACGATATTGAAGGTAATTGTGATAAAATTGAAAATAAAAACGTATTGTCATCCACTTTATATACTAATTTAGGAAAGAGTTGTAATTTAACCGATGAAAGTTTATTTACTGATAAAAATGATGTATATGAAAAAACAATTGATGGAACATTAAATAATGAAGATTCTCTAAAAAAGGAGGTAGATGCTAAATGTGCTAATGATGAAGGCAAAAAAAAAGTTATGAATCAATTGAAATATTTAAGTTGTCAATTAGCATCAGCGCGTAATCGTACCTATAATTCAAATGATTTTGACATTACAAGTGCTGGTGTATCTGTAAAAGAAATTTTTGAAAAATTTAAAAATATTAAATTTTATTTAATTATTATATTCTTCTTAACCATTTATTTTTTAACACAAGGATTCTTCAGTTCTTTTGATGTTTGTGGGAATATTGTTAACCTTGTAAATAGCAATTATAGCCAAGGATGGGTGTATTGGATTGGTTTATTTATGGGATTATTAATTCCCGTACTTATTTTAGCTTCTTTATTTATCGCTAATGTATGTGGAAGCATTAGTTCCTTAGATAAAATTAATATTACAGAAAATCCTGGTGGTGTAGATGATAAGATTCCTCTTGGATTTAAACGTCTTGATAATGGTATTTTATTATTATTTTTATTATTTTTATATGGTTTTGTAGCAGTTATTTTTACTATTAAACGAGAATCATTGGGAAATACATTTTACATGGTTATTATTGGATCTATTCTATTTATTATTTCGATCTTTATTTATTTATTTTATACATTTACACCATTCTTTTCTTCTGGAAATTTGGATAAAGTAAATAAATTTGAAGTTCCCTTAAAATTATTTATCGATCAGCGAGATGAAGTGAGTGAGATTACAACGAATCAAGTTCAAGTTCAAAAGATTCAAAGTGTTTTCACAACTGTTGGAATAATCATTACCGTATTTTTTGTTATTTTTATGTTATTAGGAAAAATGAAACCATTCCATAATTATCCTTGGTTGGAAAATTTATTAAATGGTTTCTTTGGATCTTCAGCAATATTAATTGTTCCTATTTTCTGGATTTTTAACTTAGTTATTGCTTTAAAATATTTTTATATTTATCCGATAATATTATTGGCATTCCGCTTTATTCGTTATTTCTGCATGGGTGTTTTATATGTAGCGAGTGAAAAAATGGATTCACTAAAAGATAGTATGAGTTCTAATTTAGTAGAACAATTAGAGAATTTTAAGCAATATACTCCTTCCTGGAATTTAATCGGTATTGATTTATTAAAGTCCTTGCTTAATATGATGGGATATGAAAATATATTCTCAGAATCTTATACAAATAATAATAGTAATAATAATAAAAATTTATCATCAAATAAATATGCTATGTCTCCAATTACTTCTTACTTTTTTTTAAGTAGCACTGATAATTTAGGAACAAATACACAATCACGACTGATTGTTCAAGTTATCATTTGCATTATATCCATTATAATTGGAAGTAGTGCTTTATGGGGTGTTTACAAAATTTAAAATAAATAAGAATTAATTCATTTATAACATTTTCTACATTTATCTTTTTCTTTATCATAAATTTATTAAATATGATAAATAATTTAATAAATTAATAATTAATTCTTGAATTCTTAAAATCCGCGACAATTAGACCCAAAAATATTTAATTTAGGAGTGACTTGATCATTACAACATCCCCATCGCCTCCATTTGCACGAAACTGTATACTTAGTATCTGACTCAAATCCAGAATCATTTAGAGTTTTGCTAGCAATAAAAAGAATCATTATAATAATTATAATAATTATGATGATACATAAAATTAAATCGAACATTATAATTAATAAATAGATTTTATTTTATATTTTTGAAAAATATATTTGCATTTTATATATATGCAAGATATTGTTGTATTTACCATTTTGATTATTTTAATCGTTGTATGTGCTTGTTATTTAGCATCTAACCAAACAATGGAAAACTTTGAAACATATTACTATGATCCTTTTAACTATGGTACTACTGGTTCTGATCCACTTAGTTTTTATAAATATCCAATTTATAGAAAACCATATCGTTATCCCTACAAATACTATAGTAGTTTTCCTTATCCTTACTTAACATATTACCCTACAAATGTGTAAATCTAATTTATTTACATTTATGTGGAAAAATACAACGATAATAAATACATATGGAAATACAATTTTATCCAAGGTTTTTCGATGGATTTATTAGTACATTCATATTTTATTATAATTTCTTTCTTTAATTAGCTATTTTATAATAAAATATCAATGCTTATCCATTTCATATATAAAAAATTTAATCTTTATTCACAATTAATTTATTTACAAAATTTTTTATTCAGAAATTATCAAATACTTTACAAATTTTTCTATCTAGTATAAGTAAAATAGTAAAATGAAAAACATGAATAATATTATTTTATATCAATGTATTCAATTTATTGTCATGTTAATTATTGCGATTATGTTAAATCCGATGAATTTATTGCTTTATCAGGTAGAAGATTTTTATTTTTCATTAACTTTATTTTATAGTGGTCTTTTTATGGTATCGAATATGATGTGGGCACATGAAATTATTCATTACATATATGCTAGACAGATAAATCTAACTATTTTTAGTATAGGAATTATTTTAGCTATTTTAGTAGGTTTATTATTATTACGTAAACAATACTTAGTAGGAGACAGACAATGGTTAAAACGAATGATTACTCATCATTCAAGTGCTATTACCACATCTAAAAATATACATCAAAAAACCAAAAGTAAAAAGATTAAACAATTA
>Ga0255773_10001519_pt1 | contig 23299 bp, 19 predicted proteins | sample 011ome_17_FD_179971 | JGI IMG/M metagenome (GOLD analysis project Ga0255773, IMG submission 179971) | Coastal salt marsh microbial communities from the Groves Creek Marsh, Skidaway Island, Georgia - 011502XT metaG (version 2) | ecosystem: Environmental > Aquatic > Marine > Intertidal zone >...
ACTGGCCTACACAGCCGGTGGCATGGTGGCACCCGCAATTGGGGCCGCCGCCTTACAGGTATCGCCGAGCGTCGGCTTTCCGTTGGTGTTGTGCAGCGTAGCGGCCTTGGGGTTGATTTTGTTAGCCCGCGCGCGCGCCGGAGACACCAGCGCGCGATCGACATAAGCGCCGGTAATTAACGCTTCAAGACTGGCCCCAGTGCCATACCGGTTGCCGTCTGGCGTTTCACCAAAGCCTCTGGCGGTTCGGCGGCAACCACGCGGCCCCCTTCGTGACCGCCATCGGGGCCCATGTCAACGACCCAATCTGCTTCCGCAATCACGTCGAGGTCATGTTCAATCACCACCACGCTGTGGCCTGCATCCACCAAACGGTGCAAGACGCGAATGAGCTTTTCAACGTCCGCCATGTGCAGACCCACAGTGGGCTCGTCCAACACATAAAGTGTGTGGGGCGCTTTTTGTCCCCGACGTCCGACCTCATCACGCACCTTGGTCAGCTCGGTCACCAGCTTAATACGCTGGGCCTCGCCACCGCTCAGCGTGGGTGATGGCTGTCCCAACGTCAGGTAGCCCAGCCCCACATCTTGTAGCAATTGCAGCGGGTGCGCGATGGCCGGCATGGACTCGAAAAACGAGACGGCTTCATCGACAGACATACCCAACACATCACCGACGCTTTTGCCGCGCCAAGTCACCGCCAAAGTCTCGGGGTTGAACCGCGCACCATGGCAGGTCTCACACAGGACCTTGACATCTGGCAGGAAGCTCATTTCAACGGTGCGCATACCTTGGCCTTCACACCCCGGGCAGCGACCGTCGCCGGTGTTAAACGAAAAACGCCCTGGCAGATAGCCGCGCGCTTTTGCCTCCAACGTTTCAGCAAATAACTTGCGCACGGTATCCCAAAAGCCAATGTAGGTGGCTGGGCAAGAGCGTGGGGTTTTACCGATCGGCGTTTGATCAACCTCCAAAACCCGGTCAAGTGTGTCGTAACCGAGTAAGTCGCGACACCCCACCCACGCGGGTCGTGCGGCGTCCGCGTCTTTGGCCAGCGCGCGTTTCATGGTGGGTGTCACCACCGCCGCAACGTTGGTCAGCAAGACGTCGCGCGCCAAGGTTGATTTACCCGATCCCGAGACACCCGTGATTGCCACCAAGCGCTTTAAGGGAATGTCAATGGAGACATCCTGAAGGTTGTGCAGGTGTGCGCCAACCAAGTGCAGCGCACCGTTAGTCAACATCGCCGCCTGATCGACCGTTCGACGCGGCTGCATCGGGTGGCGCATGGCGTCACGCAGGTAACGGCCAGTCACGCTTTCAGGACAGTCCTGCAGGTCTTGCACGCGACCCTGTGCCACGATCCTGCCACCCAACTTACCCGCGCTCGGTCCGACATCGATGAGGTGATCCGCACGGCGGATGGTGTCCTCGTCGTGCTCAACCACCACCAGGGTGTTGCCCTTGCGACCGAGCGCGTGCAATGCATTCAAAAGAATTTGGTTATCGCGCGCATGCAACCCAATCGTCGGCTCATCAAGGACGTAGCAAACGCCTTGCAAATTACTACCCAACTGTGCCGCGAGTCGAATCCGCTGTGCCTCCCCGCCACTGAGTGTCGGTGCACCACGGTCAAGCGTGAGGTAGCCCAACCCGACGTCATGCAAAAACTGCAGACGCGAGGCGATTTCAGGGATCAAGTCTCTGGCAATGTCGGTCTCACGCAGAGTGAGCTTCAATTGGGCAACCCATTTTTGTAAATCGCGCACCGATAGGCGTGCGACGTCGGCAATACCCACCCCAGCAAACCGCACCGCGCGGGCCTGTGCATTCAAGCGGGTACCCGCGCACTTGGGGCAATGTTCGTCCGATAGGTCTTCGACTTCGACCTCTGCAAAACGCTGTTCACGGCCTTTTTCGCGGTCTTCGAGTGTGGAGTCGTCGAGCGTTTTTCTTTGGTCTTTATTCAACCGCACGCCCGTTCCAACGCAATCAGTGCACCAGCCGTGCTTGCTGTTGTATGAAAACAGGCGTGGATCTAATTCGGGGTAACTGGTCGCACATACGGGGCAAGCACGCAGGCTAGATGCCACTGTGACGCGTCCCACCACCGTGGTGTCTCCATCGAGCTGCATAACGGCTTCCAAACCGTCCATCTCCGAGAGGATATGCACCACCCCTTTGCCATGCACCAACGCGATCGACAACAGTCGACGAATCTCTGACTCTGCTTTTGCATTCACCAAAACGTCGCCCACGGGCAGCTCGATGGTGTGCTCCTTGAAGCGGTCCAAACGCGGGAAGTTATCGGTAGGCAAAAACACACCATCAACTCGCAGGTGCGTGTAACCGCGTGGTTTGGCCCAATCGGCCAGTTCCGTGTATACGCCTTTACGGCCAATCACCAACGGCGCCAACAGGCCAATGCGCTTGCCTTTGTGCTGCTTCAGGATGTTAGCCACCATTGTGTCTGGCGTTTGCGGGAGCACGGCTGCATCATCGTGGATGCAATGCTGGGTTCCCAACTTCACATACAGCAGACGCAGGTAATGCCACACTTCGGTGGTCGTGCCCACGGTGCTCTTTCGACCACCACGGCTTAACCGCTGCTCGATAGCGACGGTTGGTGGAATACCGTAAACAGCATCCACCTCTGGTCGACCGGCGGGTTGTACGATAGAACGGGCGTACGCGTTTAGGGATTCGAGGTAACGCCGTTGTCCTTCATTGAACAAAATATCAAATGCCAACGTTGACTTACCGGAACCTGAGACCCCCGAGATCACGTTGAACCGGCCACGCGGAATCGCGACGCTGATGCCCTTCAAGTTGTGTTCGCGGGCATTCACGATTTCAATGTTTGGCGAACGCGTTGGCTTGGCTGCCGTACCCGCGGGAATCAATGCCTCCGCCACTACCTGACCGCCAATGCCCATCGCGACGTCGTAATCGCGCAGCGCTTTTGCAGTGTGGGAGGTGGGGTGTTCACGCAGTGCCTCTGGTGTACCCTGCGCCACGATTTCGCCGCCCTGCACGCCGCCTTCCGGCCCCAAGTCAATCAGCCAATCGCTGGCGCGTATCACGTCTAAATTGTGCTCAATGACCAGTACCGAGTGACCCGCCTCCATCAACCGTCGCAAAGCGCGCATCAACTTGGCAATGTCCTCAAAGTGCAAGCCGGTCGTGGGCTCATCGAACATGAACAGGGCGCCCTTTTTAGCCACCGCTTGCCGACTACTCGAACCGCCTTTTGCAGCTTCCGCTAGGTAGCCTGCCAACTTCAAACGTTGCGCCTCACCCCCCGATAGCGTGGGTACTGGTTGACCCAGTTTGACGTAATCCAAGCCCACATCGGCAATGGGCTGCAAGGCCCGCAGCACATCACGCTCTTGGGCAAACACCTGCGCGGCTTGAGCCACCGTCAGATTCAAAATATCCGCAACATTCAAACCGACATCACCGGGCTTCGCATCGGGATGGCGGTGGTTGAGTCGCACCTCAAGTACCTCGGGACGATAACGCTGTCCATCGCAATCAGGGCAGCGCAAATAAACATCGCTGAGGAACTGCATCTCGACGTGCTCAAATCCAGAGCCCCCACACAACGGGCACCGCCCATCACCACCGTTAAAGCTGAATTTCGAGGCTGTGTACCCACGCTCACGGGCCAAAGGTGCCGTCGCAAGCAGGCTGCGCAGCGCATCCCAAGCGCCGACATAGCTCACCGGGTTAGAGCGCGCGGTTTTACCGATGGGCGACTGGTCAACAAAGATCACATCACTCAGTTGCTCCGCACCCAACAAACGGCGATGCGTACCCGGTGTCTCCGTGGGCTTACCGAAGTGCCGCATCAAGGCCGGCGCCAGTACGTCTTGGATGAGCGTGGATTTGCCCGACCCGCTCACGCCAGTCACACAGACCAATCGTTGCAGCGGGAAATTGACGTCGATGTGCTTCAGGTTGTTGGCGGATACCTCTTCAAGAATCAGGCGCGGCGTGTTCTCACTGACCATCCGCTTGAATCCCATACCCACCTGTTTGCGGTTGCCTAGATAGGCCCCCGTCAGCGTGTCGGCATGGCGCAGCTCGGCAGGCGTCCCATCGAACACGATATCGCCACCGCGCTCACCGGGCCCCGGCCCCATATCAATCACCCGATCAGCCGCCATCATCACGGCTGGGTCGTGCTCCACCACAACCAAGGTGTTACCGGCATCACGCAAGCGCATCATGGCCTCTGTGATTCGGTCCATATCACGGGGGTGCAGGCCAATGCTGGGCTCATCCAACACAAACAAGGTATTGACCAACGAGGTGCCCAACGCTGTCGTGAGGTTGATCCGCTGGACCTCACCACCGGATAGCGTTCGGCTTTGGCGATCAAGCGTCAGGTAGCCCAAACCGACCCGACAAAGGTAACTGAGCCGGGTGGTGATTTCTTCAAACAGCAAAGCTTGGGCTCGGGCGTCCGCATCGGTACGGTCAATGAGGCTACTTTCGATCGACTTGAAAAATGCCAACATCTGATCAATCGGCAAGCGCATCAAGTCAAATAAATTCAGACCCGGCAATGCCGCCAATTGTTCAGATGACCAAAGCACCCCGGTTGGGCTATGTCGTTGTGCCACTGGCAAAGCGGCGTTGGCCTCTTCAGCCCCACCCAAGCGCCAGAGCAGGCTTTCGGTCTTTAAGCGCGCGCCGCCGCAGGCATCGCAAGTGGTGTAACTGCGGTATTTGGACAAAAGCACCCGGATGTGCATTTTGTAAGACTTGGTCTCCAAGTACTCAAAGAAACGTTTGACACCGAACCACTGCTTATTCCATTGCCCGGTCCAGTTGGGAGAGCCGTTGATCACCCACTCTTTGTGCGCCTCACTGAGTTTGTACCAAGGGGTATCGCGCGGAATACCCGCCACTTCGGCATGCCGCATCAAATCGTCTTGTGCCTCTTGCCACGCGGGCGTTTGCATGGGCTTGATGGCGCCCGCACGCAAACTCAGTTTCTCGTTTGGAATGACCAAACCGTAATCGACACCGATCACGCGGCCAAAACCCCGGCAGGTCTCACACGCGCCAACCGGTGAGTTGAAAGAAAACAAACTGGGCGTAGGCTTGGTGTAACGGATGCGGCTTTCCGGGCAATGCAAACCGCTCGAAAACGCCCACACTTCCTCACCGCCGCCATCCTGCACGGCATCGCCCGCATCCGGCGTTGCGTAGATTGTCATGTTGCCACTCCCGCGTTTGAGTGCGACCTCGATCGCCTCAATCGCGCGGGCACGGTCAAGGCGACTGCCTTTAAACCGATCGGCCACCACATCGAGCACTTGGCGCATCTGTGCGCCGTCATCGTCTTTCTTCGGTACGGCTTTTTTTGCGACCTTTTTCGCTGGCTTCTTTTTGGCGGTCGCCGTGGCAGCCTCTTGCGCGCTAGGCAAGTCAGCCACGCGCATGGTGCGTTGCTGATGAATACGCGTGAACCCGCTAGCCGAGAGCCATTGCGCGACCTCATCTGGGGTCGTGTTGGCGGGCAGCTCCACCGGGAAGGTCACCACCAGCCGCCAATCCGCGACTTCATGCCGAGATTGGATGCGCTGTTGAAGCGTGGCAAAAATACTATCGGCGTTGTCGTGCTGAACCGGTTGTGCCGTCTCCTTATCGAACAAACGTGCACTGCGCGCAAACAACAATTTGAGGTGGTCGTTCAACTCCGTCATCGTGCCCACGGTGGAGCGTGAACTGCGAACCGGGTTGGTTTGATCAATCGCAATCGCCGGTGGCACCCCCTCAACGCGGTCAACCGCGGGTTTGTCCATGCGATCTAAAAACTGACGCGCATAGGCCGAGAAGGTTTCGACGTAACGGCGCTGACCCTCCGCAAACAAGGTGTCAAAGACCAAGCTGGACTTGCCCGACCCACTTGGCCCGGTGACCACAGTGAGTTCGTTGGTCTTGATGTCCAAGTCCAAATTTTTGAGCGTGTGCTGGCGTGCACCGCGGATACGGATCACGCCATCGTCGGAGGCACCAGCGGGGGGATTGGACGGAGCTGACTTGGCCATAAGGGTTGCCGTTTTGAATGGAAGTCAAACATTCTAGGCAACTCCCATCACCCCGGGGCGTCACCCCCAGATGACGCCCGCCCCCGAAGGGATTAAGACTTGATGACCAGCACCGGAATGGTGCTGTGGGTCAGAACCTTCTGCGTTTCACTACCCAGAATCAGTGCCTTTACCCCGCTGCGGCCATGCGAACCCATGACGATGAGGTCGCAGCCCTCTGAGGTAGCGGTATCCAAAATCCCCTCAAAGACGGCACTGCGCTCAATGGTGTCAGCCGTGAACGGCACACCTGCCGCATCCGCGATCTGGCGGGCCAAATCCAGTGACTGTCCAGCCATGGCTTGCGCCTCCGCCAAATAGGCCTGGAGACCGAAGGCCGAGGCCTCCCCTAACCCGATGTAGGGGAAAGGGTCAATGACCACGACAGCCGTCATTTTGGCGCCGTGCTGTTTGGCTAATTCGACCGCTTTTTCAGCTGCGATTTGCGCCTTTTCTGAGCCATCGGTCGGAAGCAGGATGTGTTTGAACATGATGGGCTCCTTTCATCTAAACCACATGAAAGAGGTTACGAGCTTTGACGGCTCACGCCTATCGGTAATTCACCCACCCTTTGATATCCGTCAGACAAAAACCATTCAGGGTGCGACAAGTAATCGGTCAACATGGCAAGACCGTCGGCCCCCCAGAAGTTGTGGCCTTCGATGTGCGCCGTTGGTACCCCAAAAACACCCAAGGCCAGCGCATCCTCGGTATTGCGTCTTAACTGGGTTTTAACATCGTCTGCCTCGACAAGCGCTCGGCCTGATGCCTCACAGTGCGCCGCGATCTGCTCAGAGAAATCTTTGATGCGCGCCGGGTCAGCCGCGTCTGCACCCTCTCGCCAGACGTGGTCAAAGGCCAAGCCTGTCAGATACCGATTGACACAACCCGATGTATCCGCACCCGCTAACAATGCACGGAGGAGGGCCAACGGATTGAAAGGGTGCGCTTTGGGCAGCGCCATCGGAATGCCGAGTTGCTGCGCGGACCAGAGCACCTGTCGATAGGTCCACTCCCGCTTACCAGGGATCTCAGCCGGCCCTTTTTGTCCATTGGCTTGTAGCAGCGCCGCAAACAGAATCGGCTTGTATTGCACCGCTATGGAGTGACCCTGCAGCGCCTGCGGCAAGGCGTGAAAAGCGAGGTACGCGTAGGGCGATATGGGGTCGAAATAAAACGTTAACTGTCGCATGGATCACCCCTTTTCTGTATCTGGCACTAGGCCGAGAATTGTGCCGCTTCACGCCGACGCAGCTCCGCCCACAGCTGCCGCTTTTCATCGTCAGAGAATTGACCCCATTTGGCGATTTCAGGCAAGGTACGCCAACAACCGGCGCACGTTGATGGCAGTTGCGACCCACGTGTCGGCATCGCCATGGTGCAGACGCCGACGCAGGGCGACGGTACCCCGTGGGGTTGCAATTTGGATGCCCGGGCCCATCGTGCATCTAAGGAGTCGTCAAACACTTCAGGGGTGGGCGACTGGTCAACCACCACATTGGCAATCGGCGCATGGGTCAGCGCCTGTAACTGCGCGGGCGTGGCTTGAAAAACAGTGTGCGGGTGACCTGCAGCCGCCCACACCACGTCGAACCGTTGCAATGTTTCATCAAGCAAAATCAGCGGACGCCGTGTGGCACCCACTGGGGAAACGCCACCAATCGCGAAACCGGTCGCCTCGCGTACAAAGTCAGCATCCGCACGGCCGAGTTTTTGCCCGGTCTGACAAATCAGTGCCGCAACTTTCTTCTCATCAACACGCTGGTCTCCCGCCGCAATCACGAGCACAGCACGGTCCGCTGGCTTCAGCTTAAAAACAATGCTTTTAGCGATTTGACCCAATTCGACGCCCAGCGCGTCCGCAGCCTGCTGCGCGGTACGCGCCGCTTCTGCTAGCGCAACAGGCGGGTTTGGATGCCCCGACTGGATCAAAAACTGCTGCACACGACGTACCGATTCGGAGTCAGGCAGGGGAGCGAGTTCGGACATGATGGAGGTGACGTTATACGGTGGCGCGTCTGGCAAACAAAAGGCTGCTACCCATGACAATCAGGACGCCGCCAAAAATTCGATTCTGCACCACACGGGCCTTTACGGTCTTGAGCGGGTTTTTTAGTTGAGATGCCAAGCCATGGGGCATGTGCAACACCGCACCCGACCTTGGTGACAGCGCAATCACCCAAGCTGCGACAAAATACGTGGGCCAGATATGAAAATCCATGCGAGAAGCATAGCGGAAAATAGGTTTCAAACATGAACGCACCCACTCCTTCAGCGGTCACAACGCACCCGCCGTTTACGTTGTCCATGCTCGACTTGGTCGCAGTGCGAGAAGGGCATTCGGTACGTCACGCGCTAGACACAGCGCTGGCCACCGCCCAACACGCCGAGCGTTTGGGCTTCACCCGTTACTGGCTTGCAGAGCATCACAATATGGCCGGCATCGCGAGCTCGGCAACTGCGGTAATGGTGGGCCATATCGCAGGCGGGACCTCGCGCATCCGGGTCGGTTCCGGTGGGATCATGCTGCCCAATCACGCACCACTGGTCGTCGCAGAGGCCTTTGGCACACTGGCTGAGTTGTACCCGGGACGCATCGATTTGGGGTTGGGACGCGCTCCAGGGACCGACCGCATCACCATGCGCGCCCTGCGCCGAGATCGGGTTGAAACTGAAGAAGATTTCCCCAACGATGTGCAGGAGTTGCAGCATTTGCTTGGGGAGCCGCAACCGGGACAACCCATCATCGCGATGCCGGGCGCCGGCACGCAGGTACCCATTTGGCTATTGGGATCCAGTTTGTACTCGGCACAACTGGCCGCGCAACTGGGGTTGCCATTTGCATTCGCCTCTCACTTTGCGCCGCGCATGCTGATGCAGGCCATTCAAATTTACCGTCAAACATTCCGTCCCAGTCAGCAACTCGCAGCGCCCTACGTGGCGATCGGTGTACCACTGGTCGCTGCACCGTCGGACGAAGAAGCCACCTACTTGGCCAGTAGCACGCACCAACGCGTGCTGGGTATCTTGACCGGACGACGAGGCCAACTGCCACCACCCGTGGAGAACTTCTTGTCAAACCTCGACAGCGGTGCACAAGCCGCGATAGCAGACTTCTTGGCTGCCGCTGTGATTGGAGGCCCGGACACCGTGCGCGCTGGCTTGCAGCAACTGGCCGCGCTCACGCACGCCAATGAATTGGTGCTGGTTAGCGATGTCTACGATGCCGAATCGCGCCGGCGCAGCCTCGATATTGCAGCGGCGGCGGCACGCGAACTAAACGCGGCAGTCGCTCAATAGTGCGGCGGTAACTCGTCACGCAAGCTTCTGAAGGGCGCGTCATCCCGCCCTTCTGGTACCCGTTGCTTGAGCTCGGTCAGTTGCGCGACCAACCCATCAATCAACCGCTGCTGCTGAATGACCACCTCGTTGAGCTGGTCAAGCGCATCCTCGCTAAAAGCCAATTTAGTCTCGACGTCGTCGAGGCGTTTTTCAAGCTGCTGCCATTGTGGTGTTGTGGTCATGAACGATTCCGTATTTGCGACGACTCAGCGACGACGGCGTGCCACGCTGACACGGCTGTTGGGCTGACGATTTAGACGACCACTGATGAACCAAGCCGCATCGACCAAGCGGTCTAAATCGAGGCCCGTCTCGATGCCCATGCCGTGAAGCATATAGACCACATCCTCGGTGGCGACGTTGCCGGTCGCCCCTTTGGCGTAGGGGCAGCCCCCAAGACCGGCGATGGAGGTTTCAAATCGAGCGATCCCCATCTCAAGACAAGCCAGTGTGTTGGCCAGCGCCTGACCGTAGGTGTCATGGAAGTGGCCCGCGACCGACGATAGATCGTAATGCTGCAGTGCAGCGGCCATGGCAGCCTGCACGGCGCGGGGTGTCCCAACGCCAATGGTGTCCGCAACGGCGATGCGTTGCACACCGATGTCACGCATCAAGGCAGCCACATGACCCACCTGTGACGGCGCGATATCACCTTCGTAGGGGCAGCCCACGGCGCATGATATGGCACCGCGGGTGGCGACGCCCGCGGCATGAGCCGCCTCAACCACGGGGGCAAACCGCTCGATAGACGTGGCAATGTCGCAATTGATATTGCGCTGACTGAATGCCTCGCTGGCAGCGCCGAATACCACGACCTCTTGCGCGCCACGCGCCAGCGCCCCCTCCAAGCCCTTCATGTTCGGCGTCAACACGCTGACACAAACATCACGCAATGCCGCTTGCCGCTGGGGGCTCTGCAGCCCTTGCATCACCTCAGCGGCATCAGCCATTTGAGGAACCCATTTGGGGCTGACAAAACTGGTTGCCTCAAAATGCTGGACACCGGCTTGAAGCAAGTGATCAATGAGCGCCAATTTATCGGCGGCGGCGATGGGCGTCGACTCGTTTTGCAGACCATCGCGCGGTCCCACATCCGTGATGTGGACTGTCTGGGGGAAGGTCATGATTCGGACTCCAGTTGTAACAGCGCGTCGCCCTCCGCGACCTGCTCTCCCGGTTGGAAAAAGACATCCGTCACGACCCCTGCGCCGGGCGCCAAGATGGTGTGCTCCATTTTCATCGCCTCCATCACAGCCAGTACGTCGCCAGCGGCAACCCGGTCACCCACGGCAACCCGCAAGGCCACCACTTTACCGGGCATGGGCGCCGTCAAGCCGCCGGCCACCGCGTCAACGCCGAATGCACCGTTTAAGGGGTCTTGTATGGTCACGTCCACACTGCCCTCGCGCATGAACACGGTGACACCCGACCGACCCGGCACCAACCTGAGGGTTTGCTGCACACCATCAACGGTTACACGCCACGAGTCTTTCGCCAAGGGCACCCATGAAACCTCGTGCATTGCGTCTAACTGGAAACGCAGACGACCGGGTTCATTGGGCACCCAGAATGCCACCTGCAGGTCCGTGGGTGCAGTCACGTGCAAGTGCCGGGTCGCTACCCCCATGGGCTGCCAACCATCAGCAGCCAACCAAGGATGCCCCTTCGCTACGCTTTGCTCGGACGCGATCAATGCAACCAATGCCCCCGCAGCCCACCAATGCGCTGGCAAACGATTGGCTACAAACAGGTGCGCAGCGTCACGCTCAATCAGGCTGGTATCTAAGTCTGCCGTTTTAAATGAAGGTCCGTTGACCAAAGCCCTCAAAAAATCCACGTTATGGTGCAACCCAACGATGTGTGTTTCGCTCAACGCCTGGTCCATCAAGGCCAAGGCCTGCGAACGCGTCTCGCCGTGCACGATGAGCTTGGCAATCATGGAGTCGTAATGTGGCGATATACGGTCGCCCTGCGTGACACCGCTGTCCCAACGAATCGGCGCGACCGTGAACTGGGCGCAAGCAGGTAACGCCAACCGCGTCACCGTACCCGTTGCGGGCAAGAATTGTTGTTGCGGGTTTTCAGCACAAATACGTGCTTCGATGGCGTGGCCGTGCATACGGATATCCGATTGCGCACATGGCAGTGACTCGCCATTGGCAACGCGCAATTGCCACTCCACCAAATCGATACCCGTAATCGCCTCTGTCACGGGGTGTTCCACTTGTAACCGGGTATTCATCTCCATGAAGAAAAAGTCCATTTCGCCATTGGCACGCTGCTCGACGATGAACTCCACCGTACCAGCACCCACATAGTGCACAGCCCGGGCTGCAGCCAAAGCGGCTTGACCCATAGCTTCACGCATCTCAGAGGTCAAACCGGGGGCCGGTGATTCTTCGAGTACTTTTTGGTGGCGCCGTTGAACCGAGCAGTCCCGCTCAAACAAATGCACCAAGTTGCCTTGGGTGTCCCCAAAGACCTGAATCTCAATGTGGCGTGGGCGCTGTACGTATTTTTCGATCAAGACATCGTCATTCGCAAAGCTGTTCAGGGCTTCACGCTTGCAGGCCTGCAGCGCATCCAAAAATGCATCGCTACTCGACACGATACGCATGCCCTTGCCACCACCACCCGCGCTGGCTTTGACGAGCACGGGATAACCAATCGCATCAGCTTGCGATTTCAAATAATCGGGGTCTTGGTTATCACCGTGGTAGCCCGGCACTAAGGGCACGCCAGCAGCGGCCATCAGTCGTTTGCTTTGGGCCTTGAGGCCCATGGCCTCAATGGCGGCAGGCGACGGGCCGATGAACGTCACGCCAACCGCCTCGCAAGCTTTCGCAAATGCGGCGTTTTCGCTTAAAAAACCGTACCCGGGATGAATGGCTTGTGCACCCGTCTTTTCCGCTGCAGCCAAGATGCGCTCCCACTGCAGGTAGCTGTCTTTGGGGTCGGCTGGGCCGATGTGTACGGCCTCATCGCAAGCGCGTACGTGCGGGGCTTGTGCATCGGCATCTGAATAAACAGCGACCGTTTGGATGCCCATGCGACGGGCAGTCGCTGCGACACGACAGGCGATTTCGCCGCGATTGGCAATAAGTATCTTTTTAAACATACCGGGCTCTTTTACGTTGTATCAGGTGCGAGTGGTTTGCCAGGGTGGCGTGGCTTTGCTTAAGAAGGCCTGCACCCCGATCTTGCCCTCCTCACTGGAGCGGATATCGGCGATCTGGCGAGCAGTTTGAGCCCGCAGGTCGGCCGTGATGGGTTGCCCACCCACCTCATTAACGAGTGCTTTACACGCGCGTACCGCTTGCGGTGCATTACCCAAAATGGCGCTGAGGAAGTGCGCAATGTGGGCGTCTAACTCATCGGTGGCACACACCGTTTGCACAAGACCCATCGCCTGAGCCGCACTGGCGTTGAAGCGCTCTGCCGTTATGAAGTAGCGCATAGCGGTGTTCGGATTCATCGCACGGATCACGTACGGCGAGATCGTTGCGGGGATCAGGCCAAGCTTGACCTCACTGAGGCAAAAATGCGCGCCTTCAACCGCAACTCGGATATCGCATGCAGCGGCCAAGCCCACGCCGCCCGCGTAACAGTCCCCTTGTATCCGAGCGATGACGGGCACGGGGCAACTGTAAATAGCCCACAACATGTCCGCTAGTGCTTGGGCATCGCTGCGGTTTTCTTCCCAGGTGTAGTCGGCCATTTGGCGCATCCACCCCAAATCAGCCCCGGCACAAAACGCCTTGCCGTGACCACCCAGCACCACCGCGCGGGCGGCATCATCTGCGGCGATCGCTTTAAACGCCTGCGTCAGTTCGGCGATCAGCGCATCGTTAAATGCGTTACGCACTGCCTCACGCTTGAGATAAACCTGCCAAACACCCGCATGCGACGCGTGGGGACTGACTTCAATTTCTTTGTACGGTTGCACCTTGATCTCTCCCTTACATCCGGAACACACCGAAGCGTGTCTCCGGTATCGGCGCATTCAATGCGGTCGCCAGTCCCAGTGCCAAAACGCGACGCGTATCCGCTGGATCGATGACGCCGTCGTCCCACAGTCGCGCTGTGGCGTAATAGGGATGCCCCTGAGTTTCGTATTGCGCGCGAATCGGCTCTTTGAATGCCGCCTCTTCATCAACCGACCAATCAATCCCTTTTGCCGCCATGCCGTCGCGCTTTACCGTGGCCAATACACTCGCCGCCTGTTCGCCACCCATCACGCTGATGCGCGCATTGGGCCACATCCATAGAAAGCGTGGACTGAATGCACGACCACACATGCCGTAGTTGCCGGCGCCAAAGCTGCCGCCGATGATGACGGTCAATTTGGGCACCTGCGCGCAGGCAACCGCCGTGACCATCTTGGCGCCATGCCGGGCGATACCCTCATTTTCAACTTTACGTCCCACCATGAAACCCGTGATGTTCTGCAGAAAGACCAATGGGATTTTTCGTTGGCAGCACAGCTCAATGAAGTGCGCACCCTTCTGCGCGGACTCAGAAAACAAGATGCCGTTGTTGGCAACGATACCGACGGGGAAGCCTTCGATTTGCGCAAAGCCACACACCAGCGTGCTGCCAAACCGGGCCTTGAACTCATCGAAAACACTGCCATCCACAATGCGTGCAATGATCTCGCGCACATCAAACGGCTTACGCGTGTCGGTGGGGATGACCCCGTAGAGGTCGGTCGCTGGGTAAGCAGGGGGATCGACAGCCTCGGCCATGGGCTGGATCGGCTTGAGGTTTAAATTGGCAACCGCACGCCGAGCCAGCGCAAGCGCGTGGGCATCGTCTTGCGCCAGATGGTCGGCAACGCCTGACAGCCGGGTGTGCACGTCACCGCCGCCCAGGTCCTCGCTGCTAACCACCTCGCCTGTGGCCGCCTTGACCAGCGGGGGCCCGCCCAAAAAGATCGTGCCTTGATTTTTGACAATGATGGTTTCGTCGCTCATGGCGGGCACGTAAGCGCCACCCGCCGTGCAACTGCCCATGACCACGGCGACTTGCCCCAACCCCATCGCGCTCATGTTGGCTTGGTTATAGAAGATGCGTCCGAAATGGTCACGATCCGGGAACACTTCGTCTTGTTGCGGCAAGTTGGCGCCACCGGAGTCGACCAAATAAACGCAAGGCAAGTGGTTTTGTTGTGCAATTTCTTGGGCCCGCAGGTGCTTTTTGACGGTCATTGGGAAATAAGTCCCCCCTTTGACGGTTGCGTCATTGCACACCACCATGCAAGCGACGCCATTGATGCGGCCAATCCCTGCAATTAATCCGGCGCTGGGCGCCGCGTCGCCGTACATGCCATGAGCGGCCAATGGTGACAGCTCCAAAAATGGTGAGCCAGGGTCTAGCAAGCACTGAACCCGATCGCGGGGTAGCAATTTACCGCGCGCGGTGTGCTTCGCCCGCGCCGCCTCGCCACCGCCCTGAGCCACAGCGGTCAGGTGCGTGCGAAGGTCATCGACAAGGCGCTGCATCGCCGAGGCGTTAACGCGAAAGTCATCCGAGCGAACATTGAGTTGGGTTTGTAAGGCGGGCATGTTGCAAATCTTTTGATCAAGAATCAGGAGGATAGACGGTCTGACCCACCGTGAGAAGCCAAATAGGTTGCAATTTGTGCCAAATTTCATTCAAAATGAACCGATGGATAAGACCCACCCACGGGCTCAAGGAACAGGGCCAACTCGAGCAATCCGTGCCACACCTATTGCCTTCGTGAAGCACATCGTCGACGCCTTGCGCGATGGCGGTGTTGAGCCAAACAACCTCCTCAACGTAGCACAAATTACGCCAATCGAATTGCAAATCGTCGAGGGCATGGTGACCGCCCGTCAATTTGAAACATTCAGCGAATTAGCCATGCGAGCGCTCGATGACGAGGCCTTGGGCTGGTTTGAGCGGCGGCTGCCGTGGGGCAGCTATGGCCTCTTGGCACGCGCTGCAATTACAGCCCCCAACCTCGCCACAGCCATACGTCGGTGGTGTCAACACCACCGCTTGCTGACAAATGCCGTCGTCCTCGCGCTCTCGTCGTCACCCACTGATGTGTCAACTGACACAGCGGTCGTTACTGTGGAAGCCAAAGCGGTGCACCCCAATGTGCGGGAGTTTTGTGCCGTTACCTTGCTGCGCAATCTGCTGGGCTTGTCCTCATGGCTGATCGATTCGCGTATCGCGCTACAGACGGTTCATTTTGACTTCCCACGCCCGGCACATGCGAGCGCTTACACGGTTTTGTTTCCGTGCCCGGTGAGCTTTGAAGCACCAAAGACGGCCCTTTTCTTCGATGCAAGCTACCTCAGTCTGCCTATTCGACGCGATGCCAGTGCATTACAAAGCATGCTGCAACGCGCGCTGCCGTTAACCGTCCGTCATTACCGCAGAGACCGCCGGATGGTGCAGCAGGTCAGGCAGTTTCTGTCACAAGACACCCGAACACAGACCAGCGCAGTAGACGTAGCGGCACACCTCGGCGTATCACCCCGTAGTTTGTTCCGACAACTCAAAGAAGAGGGTGAGTCATGGCAACACCTCAAGCACGCCGCGGGTATGACCCGCGCGACTCAACGCCTCTTGGCAAGCGACGCCCCCATCAAACGAATCGCTGAACTGAGTGGCTTTCGCAATGAGAAGAGCTTCTCAAGGGCTTTCAAGTCTTGGGCTGGCGTGAGCCCGCAAGCCTATCGGGCAACGCACAACCTGAGTCACAATCAAGCCACGCGCGCACCGGATTCAACCTCAAAAAAGAGAACCGCATGATTGTTGTGATTGGCTCGGCCAACTTAGATTTTGTCACGCAGGCCCCCACCATTCCAAGACCCGGTGAGACGGTCATGGGACGCGATCTGGCCATGTTCCCCGGTGGTAAAGGCGCCAACCAAGCAGTGGCCTGCGCCAAAGCAGGCGGCGCCGAAACCTGCTTTATTGGTGCCTTGGGCGATGATGCGTTTGCGCAAACCCTGCATGGTGCGCTGCAGGTTGCAGGTGTTATGGATCACAGCATCGAATGCCCCTCAACACCGACCGGCGCCGCATTCATATGCGTCAGCGACGCGGGTGAGAATGCGATTACCGTGGCACCAGGGGCGAACCACAGCCTGACACCCGTGCGGGCTACTACAGCCCTTCGACCGCTGCTAGCGAGTGGGCGCTGCCGCTACCTGTTGTTGCAGGCTGAGATTCCGATGGCAACGAATGTGGCGGTTGCGCAAATGGCGCGAGAGGCCGGTATCAGGGTTGCTTTCAATGCCGCACCAGCCAGTCACCTGCCATCTGCGTTGCTTGAATGTATCGATGTTTTGATTGTCAACGCGCTCGAGCTCGAATCCATCGCCCAAACTTTGGGTATCGCTGCCAAAGACGTTGAAGCGCAGGTCCAGGCTCTCTCGACGCCACTGGTAGTAGTGACGCTTGGCGCGACAGGCTGTCTGGTTCACGACCGCAAGCTGGGTCTGCAGCATTGCCCCACTTTTTCAGTGGAAGTGGTCGACACCACCGGCGCTGGCGACGCCTTTGCGGGGTCTTTTGTGGCCGCACTCAATGATGGTGCCACGTCAACTGATGCCGCTCAATTCGCCAACGCCGTTGGGGCCCTCGCGTGCACCGCACTTGGCGCGCAAAGCAGCACACCGCGCCTTGCGGATGTACGGGCATTTCTGACGGCTCAGGCATGAAAGTCATTTTCGATACAGACCCCGGCGTAGATGACGCCATGGCGCTTTACTACGCGCTGGCGCATCCATCGATTGAGGTGGTGGGCATCACGACCGTCTTCGGCAACGTGACCGTGACGCAGGCAACTGCCAATGCGCTTTACCTTTGTGGGCTAACCCAATGCGATGCAATACCTGTGGCTGCGGGTGCCGCACGCCCATTGCATAAAACGCCTGAGGCACCACCCGCGCACATTCACGGTTCGGATGGCTTGGGCAATTTGCCTCAACGGGATGCGGTCATTGGCTGCGCCGTCGAAAAAGATGCGGCCGACTTTTTGATTGCTCAAGTGCGCGCCAACCCACACGCCATCACGCTCGTTGCGGTCGGTCCGCTGACGAATCTGGCCACCGCCCTGGCGCGCGACACCACATGGGCGGCGCTGGTGAAGCGTGTCGTGATCATGGGTGGCGCCGTATCAGTGCCGGGTAACGTCACGGCGACGGCCGAAGCGAATATCTGGAATGACCCCCACGCGGCCCAGCTGGTGTTTGAGGCCCCCTGGCAGTTGGATGTGGTGAGCTTAGACGTCACGCACCAAGTCATCATGCCTGCGCAGCTTTTTGAACGCCTGGCGCAACGCCAGCCCCATGCCGCAATGCAAACTCTTAACCATGCCGTGCAGTTTTACGCACGCTATTACAGCCAGCGTCACGCCGATACCGTCGGCAAGATGCATGGCTGCTTCGGCCACGATGTGCTGGCCTTCATGGCCCTCACAGACCCGGCACTGTTTCAAACCCTTGACACCAGACTAGGCGTGACCACTGCCGGCCCTGAGGAGGGACGTACCGTGCAATTGACCGAGGGACCCGCGCGTCACACGATTTACACCAGTGTGGACAGCGCTGGTTGTGTCAAGGCTTTCGAAGCGACGCTGGCAGCCAACTGGCTGGGTTAAACAGCGCTCGCAGCGCCGACGTACAGCCATTGCCCGTCACGCAGGACGAATCGACTGTTTTCTTCGATGCGGTTGGCACGGCCGGCTGTTCGTACGCGGGCGACAAAATGAACCGTGCCCTCTTCGGACGACAGCATGGCCGTTGACTTTACAGTCAATCCCAACCACTTATCGCTGGCGTCTAAATGGATCGTCTTGGGGGTTCTTTCAGGCAACCAGGTCGCGCGAAGGTAGGCTTCATTGGCTCGGGTGAACGCCGTGTAGCGCGACCGCATCAGCGATTCAGGATCGGGCGCTATCTGGCCATCACGAACGTAGGGCGCACAGCAGACATCAAATGACAAGACCTGAGCTCTGGCGCCCGTCGTCAGTCGCCCACATGGGCAAGGGAGCGCCTGCTTCGAGTCCCCCACCCTGCTCAGCCTTTGGCGGCATCGCGCTGAGCCTTGAGCTCAGCCATGGAGATCACTGGCGCACCCTCGGCCACCCAGGCCTTGAAACCACCGTCGATATGCGCAACGTTACGCATGCCCATCTCTTGCAAGGTCTTGGTCGCCAATGCACTGCGCCAACCCGCACCACAGTACAGGACATACTCTTTGCTTTCGTCCGAGAAGACGGGCTTGTAATAGGGCGACTCAGGGTCAACCCAAAACTCCAGCATGCCGCGTGGCGCGTGCAGGGCTCCCACCGCTGTTCCTTCGGCATTCAGCTCCCGTATGTCACGGATATCGACTAAAACCAACCGTTCATCCTGACCCAAACGCGCCTTGATATCGCTGACGCTGTAGGTCACAACCTCAGCCATCGCGCGCTCAACCAGTGTTTTATATCCAGTGGTAATGGGCATCATTCGCTCCTTTAAAAACCAACGACGACGGCTGCTTATTTCCGCCAAAACTGTGAGGTAAACAATACCAGCACTGACAACAACTCCAAGCGCCCCAACAGCATACCGAAGGTGCAGACCCAGGTTTGGAAATCGGTGAGTCCGCCATAGTTACCAGCGGGGCCGACAGCCCCCAGGCCGGGACCAATGTTGTTCACACAAGCCACGACGGCGGTGAAGGCAGTGACGATATCCATTCCGGATAAGAGCATGAGCATGGTCAGGCCCAAAATCGTCGCGCCGTAGATCAACATGAAGGCCATCACCGACATCAACACCGCATTAGGAATACCTTGCCCCGCCAGATGCACGGGATTGACGACGCGCGGGTGTATGGTGCGCACCAACTCTCGCCGTGCTTGCTTCACCAGCATGATCATGCGGACCATTTTGATACCCCCGCCGGTCGAACCCGCACACGAGACAAAGCACCCCAGCATGATGAGTAGGACAGGTGCAAATGCCGGCCACAGCGAGTAGTTGACCGATGAGTAACCCGTGGTCGTCGCCAGAGAAATAACTTGGAAAGCCGATACCCGCAAGGCCTCGGGGAAGGAATCCACAACCTCGTCAGCCGCTAGGAGGCCGCTGACCAAGGCAATGCTCACGGCCAAGACGCCAAAGTAGGCACGCACCTCCACGTCTTTCCATAAGGAGGCGAACGACCGCGTGCGCCACACAATGAAATAGCGCGCAAAACTCACACCCGCCAACAGCATGAACACCATGGCCACCGCCTCAATGCGTGGCGAATCCCAATAGCCCAAGCTGGCATCGTGCGATGACAGCCCTCCTAAACTCACGGTGGTGCTCATGTGCATGAAAGCGTCAGACCACGACATACCCGCCCACCGATACGCTAAAAAGCACGAGGTCGACAAAACGAAGTAAACCCCCCACAAGCCACGCGCGGTCTCGGCGATACGGGGCGTGAGCTTGGCGTCTTTCATGGGGCCTGGCGTCTCAGCCTTGTAGAGCTGCACGCCACCCAGACCCAACAACGGCAAGATGGCCACAACCAGCAGCATGATCCCCAAGCCACCAAAAAGCTGTAGAAAACACCGCCAGACATTGATGGCCAAAGGTAACTCGTCGAGGCCACTCAGCACAGTAGCACCGGTCGCGGTCAAACCACTAACCGCTTCAAAGTAGGCATCTGTCCAGTCCATTTCGGGGATGCCCAGCCAAAGGGGCAAGGCCGCAAAGGCTGGCAATACCGCCCAAACTAAATTCACGAGCATGAAGCCATCTTTGGGCATCAATTCACGGCGATGGCGCTGGGTACGCCACATCACCAACGCGCCGCAAATGAACGTCACGGCAAAGGACAGCAACCACACCTCCTGCAGGCGGTGCTCATCTCCCCACCATGACCACGCCCAAGGGACAAAGAAAGTCACCGAGAACACCAGTACCACACGAGAAAGTGCGGCCAGAACGGGCATGAAGTTATACATGGCGCAGCGAGTTAACCAAAGAACGTGGCCGACACTTGGAACAGCTTTTCGACATCACGGACGGAGCGCTTGTTGGGCATGAACACGATCACGTGGTCATCAGCCTCGATCACCATATCCGAAGACGGCATCAATACTTTGGACTCACGCCCCTCACCCCGAACGATCGCACCCACACTGGTGCCTTTGGGCAACTTGATTTCACGCAACTTGCGACCCACCAATTTTGATGTCTTGACGTCGCCTCGGGCGACGCCTTCCAACACCTCCGCCGCACCACGGCGCAGACTATGGACCGCCGCCACATCACCCCGGCGCAAATGCGCCAACAGTTCGCCAATGATGGTTTGGGCGGGTGAAATCGCGATGTCGATCGTACTGCCCTCCATCATTTCGGCATACGCGCGCCGGTTAATCAAGGCCATGACCCGCTTGGCGCCCATACGCTTGGCTAACATCGCGGACAAGATGTTGTCTTCATCATCGTTGGTGAGGGATAAAAACAAATCCATCTCACCCACATTTTCTTCTTCCAGCAAATCTGCATCGGCGACGTCGCCCTGCAGCACCAGCATGTCTGCAGGCAACTGCTCCGCCAGGTAGTCGCAACGCTTTTTATTGCGCTCAATAATTTTGACCTCGTAACGACCGGCAGCCAAGCTACGCGCCAAACGCAAGCCAACGCGTCCACCGCCGGCGATCATGACTCGCTGTACCGGGCGGTCTTGTTTGTGTAGCGCAAATAGAACCGAGCGGATTTTGTCCTTCTCCGCCAGAACGAACACCTCGTCATCGGCACGGATGCGGGTTTCAGCCTCGTTGGGCACCTCATAACCGTTGCGATAAATGGCAACGACTTGCATCTCAGCCGCCGGAAATGCCGATTTGAACTCGCTGAGTGCTTGTCCCACCAAGGCGCTGCCCGCCACGGCGCGCACCACCACCATGCTGGCACGCCCTTGTGAAAAATGCAGCACCTGTAACGCTTCGGGGTACTGGATGAGTTGATGGATGTAATTCATCACCGACTCTTCTGGGCAGATCACATGATCCACTGCGAAGCCAGCGCGCGAGAGCAAATCAGGGTTATCTTGGAACTCTTTGGACCGCAAGCGTGCAATCGTTTTGGGGGTTCCAAACAAGTCGTGTGCGACTTTACAGACCACCAGATTGGTCTCGTCGCTGGGTGAACAAGCGATGACCATATCGGCGTCTTCAATACCCGCCGCCTTCAACACCGAAGGCTGGGCACCATTACCTAAAACGCCCCGCAAGTCGAGACGCTCTTCGAGATCACGCAAACGTTCGGCATCGTAATCGATGACGGTGATGTCGTTGCGCTCAGAGACCAAGCTTTCCGCCACGCTCTCGCCCACACGACCAGCCCCAAGAATAATAATTTTCATAGCGTAAGCATTCTAGGCTTTACGCAGCCAATGCCCTCTGAATAAGAATCTTTTGTACATCAGAAGTCCCCTCATAGATCTGACAAACTCGCACATCACGGTAAATCCGCTCCACCGGGAAGTCGGCAAGGTAACCATAACCGCCATGCACTTGGATGGCCTGGGAGCAGACCTGTTCGGCCATTTCGCTGGCAAACAGCTTGGCCATCGCCGCCTCTTTCAAACAGGGCACCCCCGCATCCCGCATCGCGGCTGCGTGCAGCGTTAGGGCGCGGGCTGCTTCTAGTTGGGTCGCCATATCGGCCAGTTTGAACCCGACCGCTTGGTGGTTCATGATGGGTTGACCAAAGGACGTTCGGTCCTTGGCGTACTGTATTGCGCACTCTAATGCACTGCGAGCCATGCCAATACTCTGCGCGGCGATACCGATGCGGCCACCCTCCAGCCCACCCAGAGCGATCCGATAGCCATCGCCCTCCTCGCCCAGTCGATAGGTTTCAGGGATACGGCAATCGGTCAGCACAATTTGTGCGGTATCGCTGCTGTGTTGACCTAATTTGTCCTCAAGGCGCGCAACCGTGTACCCTGGCGTCGATGTGGGTACCAAAAACGCACTCATGCCGCGCTTACCTGCTGCTTTATCGGTGACTGCAATCACGATGGCTACGTCACCATTTTGACCACTGGTGATGAACTGTTTGACACCGTTGAGCACGTAGTGATCACCGTCGCGAACCGCCGTGGTCCGCAAACCGGAGGCGTCGCTGCCCACATGGGGCTCAGTCAGGCAAAACGCACCGAGCATATCGCCGCGCGCCAAGGGGGTGAGCCACTCGGCTTGCTGCGCTGCATTGCCATGCTTCATTAGAATAGCGTTCACAGGGCAGTTGGTCACCGAAATGACCGTACTGGTGCCGCCGTCACCAGCGGCAATTTCCTCCAGGACAACCGCCAAGCTCACATAATCCATCCCCGCACCACCCAAATCCTCCGGCACGCAGATGCCGTAGCAACCGAGCGCGGCCAGCCCGCGATGCGCCTCGACGGGGAATGTGTGGGACTTATCCCAAGCAGCCGCGTTGGGCCACAATTGTTCTTGGGCGAAAGCGCGGACCGCCTCCTGCACCATGCGTTGATCAGCATTCAGCAACATACGGGTCGTCCTAGATCAGTTCAACGGCCATGGCCGTAGCTTCGCCACCGCCGATACAGAGCGACGCCACCCCGCGTTTACCGCCCTTCAGGCGCAGCGCGTTAAGTAGGGTTACCAAAATGCGTGCCCCACTGGCGCCAATTGGATGCCCCAATGCGCAAGCACCGCCCAACACGTTGACTTTTTCATGGGGTAGCGACAACTCGACCATTGCCGCCATCGGTACGACTGCGAAGGCCTCGTTGATCTCATACAAGTCAACCGCGTCAGCCGTCCAACCTGTCGCCGCAAATAATTTTTGCATCGCAAACAC
>Ga0255773_10001522_pt1 | contig 23273 bp, 20 predicted proteins | sample 011ome_17_FD_179971 | JGI IMG/M metagenome (GOLD analysis project Ga0255773, IMG submission 179971) | Coastal salt marsh microbial communities from the Groves Creek Marsh, Skidaway Island, Georgia - 011502XT metaG (version 2) | ecosystem: Environmental > Aquatic > Marine > Intertidal zone >...
AGCAACCAATTTATGATTACTTTGAATAAAGCAGTCTTTACTATCCAGCGTTAATACATCACCTTTTGTAGCATTACCATTAATATCTTTCTCAGACACTTCCCAGAGTGCCGACCAAGAGCCTACATCACTCCATCCACAATCCATTGGCACCACAACCGCACTTTCTGTCTTTTCCATCACAGCATAGTCAATGGAATCTTCTGGGCAATTGATGAAGGTGTCAGTATCTGGACGGATAAAATCAATATCAACAGAGGCCTTTTCCATTGATTGCCTGCAAACCTCTAAAATATCAGGGCGCTGTGCTTCCAGTTCAGATAAATACTGGCTTGCCTTAAACATAAACATGCCACTATTCCAAAGATATTGACCACTAGAGAGATAAGCTTCAGCTGTCTTCAAATCTGGCTTTTCCACAAATTCATCGACTTTCATGGCAACGCTGGAATCTAGGCTATCTCCTGTTCTGATATAGCCATAACCCGTTTCTGGGGCCTTAGGCACGATACCAAACGTCACCAATTTACCCTCTTGAGCAAATGGCAAAGCACTACTAACAGCTATCTAAAATGCCTGATTGTTCGTTATCACATGGTCTGCAGCTAAAACCAATAATACAGGCTCATTTTCTGAGCTATCGTTTTCTGAAACCGCTTTCACTGCCTGCAAAGCAGCCAGTGCAACGGCTGGGGCCGTATTTCTTCCTTCTGGCTCTAGTAGAATATGGTTAAATTGAAAACCACCTTGGCGCAATTGTTCTGCCACAGTAAAGCGATGATCTTCCCCACAGATAAACAATGGTGGTTGATGTTCTATACCAGACAATCGTTCACAGGTTTCCTGTAACATTGTCCTTTCGCCCACAAGGGGTAAGAACTGTTTCGGGTGAAGCTGGCGAGATAACGGCCAGAGGCGTGTACCAGAGCCTCCTGCCATGATTACGGGTATTACAGTTGATCCTGATGTAGATGCTGCCATTAATCCATTATTCCTAAGATCTATTGTTTTCGGCCTGAAAAGCGACTAAAACATAAAGTCCCATTTAACTCAAAAGATAATTTTTTAGTTAAATTGTTGGCATAAGTGCCAAAACATATGTCACTTTCAAGGAAACTCACCTAAAGCTCAATTGATCACACCTGCTCATGACTGTAGAATCGATAAAAACTGTGAAAACTACTCTAGAAAGTTACTACAGATAGCTATGCAGGACGCTACTTAAGCTACAGGGACCCCAAATGCTAAAAGCCTTATTTGAATCAAAGCGGTCAACAAAACGTACCGTTTCCCTGCTATATGATGCCTTCGCCATAACTATGGCTGTTTATTGTGCAATTTGCCTAAGATTAGGTACATTTACCTTTGAAATCACCAGCAAGGAGCTCACAAGTCTAACCATAACTATTATCGTCTCTGTAGTAGTTTTTATTAAGTTAGGGCTTTACCGGGCAATCCTCCGTTATATGACACTGCCTGCCGTCGCCGCAATTGCAACAGGTGTTTGTATTTCTGGGCTTGCTTTAGCTGCCAGTAGCTTTTTCACCCGCTCCGAAATCCCTCGTTCAGTGCCGCTCATCTACATCTCTACAGCACTATTTTTTATTGGTGCTCCACGATTTTTTATCCGAAGTATTATCTCCCTTCTTTACAAAGATAAAAATAATTCAAAAGAATCTGTAATTATTTATGGAGCTGGCTACACAGGTCATCAACTTGCGCTATCTCTGACAACAACACGATTTAAACCAGTCGCGTTTGTAGACGACGACCCTAAACTTAAAGGCAGCCTTGTAGCAGGCCTAAAAGTTTATCGCCCAAAAAAGCTGATGGAATTGTCAAAAGAACATTCTGCTAATAAGGTCTTGTTAGCGTTGGGTAATGCTTCTCGCCCAGAAAGAATGGGAGTGATCAAAAAACTGGAGCCTTTATCGATTAATGTTCAAACTATTCCTGACCTAAACGATGTCCTGACGGGAAAGGCAAAAATAGAAGACATTAAAGATGTTGAAATTGATGACCTACTTGGGCGTGACCCTGTAACCCCTAATCAAGAATTACTACATGCCTGTATCGCTAACAAAGTGGTCATGGTTACAGGTGCTGGTGGTTCCATTGGCAGCGAACTATGCCGACAAATACTACGTCAGAAACCGACCCACCTTATCCTGTTAGAAATCAACGAATTCAGCCTATATAAAATCGAACAGGAACTTCAAAAATCATTACAAGCTTTTCAGGGAACAACTGAGCTTATAACACTACTCGGCTCTGTCCAGAACCAAGCTCGCCTTGAATCTATTATGAATGCCTTTGGTGTTCATACTGTATATCACGCTGCTGCTTACAAACATGTTCCACTGGTCGAGCATAATATTGTTGAAGGTGTCAGCAACAATGTTTTCGGTACTTGGTACTGTGCAGAAGCGGCTATTAGGGCAGGTGTTGAGTCTTTCGTACTGGTATCTACAGATAAAGCTGTCAGACCAACCAACATCATGGGAGCATCCAAACGGGTTGCCGAACTGGTTCTACAGGGGCTAACAGAGCGCCAATCAACAACGCGTTTCACAATGGTACGTTTTGGTAATGTACTGGGTTCTTCGGGGTCTGTAGTTCCTCTGTTTAGAGAGCAGATTAAGCAAGGAGGGCCAATAACCGTGACCCACCCTGATATTATTCGCTACTTTATGACCATTTCAGAAGCGGCAGAATTAGTAATACAGGCAGGTTCAATGGGGGAAGGCGGTGATGTATTTGTACTGGATATGGGTGAACCCGTAAAAATTTTAGATCTCGCCAAGCGGATGATCCACCTTTCTGGATTAGAAATAAAAAATGATGACAACCCAAATGGAGATATTGAAATCCACCTTACTGGACTAAGGCCGGGTGAAAAACTCTACGAAGAATTACTTATTGGGGATAATGTCAGCGGAACCAACCATCAACTAATCATGCGGGCTGAAGAAAAGGCTTTAAACTGGAAAGAAACTAGCCCCCTTCTCAGTGAATTAGAAGACTGCTGCACAAACTTTCAAAGTGATAAAGTTAAGGATCTTCTAGTAAGTGCTCCTACAGGCTATCAACCAGACAAGGAAATTAAAGACTAGACATATTTGAGAAATCAAGATGTTTCAGGGCTACGCCTAGTCAAAAGCTGACTAAGCTCAACGCAATGTCAAACACTCCCAAGTTCAACTAAAGATTGAACCACATACTCAGTCTGCTCAGAAGTCATTCCAGGAAATATAGGCAAGGAGATACAGTTCTGCCAGTATGATTCAGAATTTGGAAATGCCCCTGCATCCAAGCTATATCTTTCTCTATAATATGACATCCTATGCAAAGGTTTATAATGTATAGAAGTTCCTATTCCCTTTTCTCCTAACATTGATATTACACGATCACGGCTTCCAGCAAGATTCCCCTGTAAAATGATTGGAAATATGTGCCATGCATGCTCATCTAGTTTAACTCTAGACCTAATCACTCTATAACAGTCTTGTTCTGAAAAGGAGTCAAGATATTTTTCTGCTATTTCCTGGCGCAACTTACGCATAGATTCAGCTTTATCAAGCTGCACAACACCAATTGCTGCGTTTATATCTGGCATGTTGTATTTATATCCTGGCGCAACCACATCATACTCCCAAGATGGCTTATCACTAGTAAACCGATTCCAAATATCTCGATCAATTCCGTGAAGACGCATGACCTTTACTCGATGTGCGATATCATCATCATTAGTAATCAACATACCACCCTCACCAGTGGTAATAGTTTTATTGGCATAAAAACTAAAGCAAGTTACATCGCCAATACTTCCTATTGGGCCATATTGATCACGGGATGGAAATGCGTGTGCTGCATCTTGGACAAGACGTATACCTAATTTTTGACAGGTTTCCCACACTCCATTTTCACCTGTCATTTCAACTGACTGACCAGCAAAATGTACAACAACGCAGGCTTTGATACTATCGTGAATAGCTACTTGAGTACGAATACTGTCAGCTGTAATCAAGCATGTCTCGGCATCTACATCTACAAAAACGGGGTCGGCGCCAAGATAACGAATAACCTCAGCAGAAGCAGTAAATGTTAACGTGGGAACTATCACTTTATCTCCCGGGCCAATACCAAGGGCTTCCAAAGCTAAATGAAGAGCTGCCGTACAAGAGTTGGTAGCAAGTGCATGACTGACTGAACAGAAGCGTGCAAATTTATTTTCAAATTCCGCCGTCACTTTCCCAGTGGTTAACCAGCCGCTCTCTAAAACGCTCGCTACCCTTTCAAGCTCATCAGCCCCCATCTGACCTTTAAAGTAGGGAACTTTAACAACCATCTTTACCTCTACAAATCATTTCGTATATAAGCCATTTTTTAATTAGAAAGATCTAACCTCTATCTAAAGAAAACTTTTTTAAGTGTTTTCATGCAAACCTTTGCATCTAAAAAAATGCTTTTATTCTTAACATATTCTTGATAAATTTCTAATTTATGGGGAAGTATCACTTCTGCATAATATTTTTCTGGCTTATCTTGCTCCGCTAAAAGTTTTTCCTCATCCCTATATTCAATAGAGGCTGGATCTGTTATTCCTGGCCTTATCGATAATACAGGCTTCCATTCTTCCCTATAACACTCAACCCATTTTTTAACTTCTGGCCGAGGACCAACAAATGACATATCCCCTTTTAGAACGTTATAGATCTGTGGCAATTCATCTAGCTTTGTTTTTCTCAAAAAAGAACCAATAGGTGTAATCCGTTCTCTAGATCCTGCATCAAACCCTCCCTCTTCAGATCTTCTTCTGACAGTCATTGTCCGAAACTTATAAATTCTGAACAGCCTAAAATTTCTTCCCACTCTATTTTGATGAAAAAAAATAGGCCTTCCTTGAGACAAGAACAAAACTAAAGATACCGCCAAAATAACTGGCAATAAGATTGGCAGCAGGAGACACGCCAACAAAAGATCAAGTAGCAATGGCAAAAAATTTCTCCAGATGGAAGAGCTGAAATTTAATCGGTGTAACCAAGCCCTTCAAGTAGCGGACCAATCTCTTCCATAACAACACCAAAATTGATAGTACCTGCCCTACTCCTCCATTTATCTATATGTGTAGGTGATGCTTTATTTTTATAAGCTTCCAGCACTGGCTCAATATTACTGATGCCAATAAAGTGACATATTAATTCTAAAGTATTCTGGCCCAGCATAAAATCTTCATAACGCACCTCAAAAACTCTTTCAGGTGAAATACCTGACATTTGGTCTTGACTTAATTCTACACAACGGCGCCACTGGCGTGCACATACTTGCTCAAGAGAAAGGGATTTTAGATCATCTTCAATCCCCCTATAACGTGGGCCCCATATGTACTGACCTCGCTCTGACCGTATTCTTCCTTTAAGCATGTTGCTAAAGTACCACATTGCATAGCGATAATTTGACCATGGAAAATACTGTAATTTCTTTAATAAATAACCGCTTTCTGGTGGAGATGTCCACATACGATGAGAAGACTCAACAACCGCCCGACCATCTCGAATCAAATGAATAAACTTTGCGTCTGGATATATTGCATTAAGGTATGCCACTCTAAGTGTATTCGGAACCGATTTTTCTAAAAGTATCTTGGCATTTTTATTAGACTCTTTTGAAACTAGCTTTGGCAAAACCCTTCTAATATAGTGGATAGTTTTCTCATTCGCCATATCAGGTGAAAATTCATCACTGGGGAAATATTCATTTCCGTATCTCCACACATAACCCACATCATAGGGAATAATAGCTACATCGCTACTAGCACTTAACAGGTCGCGTAGAAACTTAGTGCCTGAACGACCAGCCCCAACAATAAAGCAGGGCGTAAGTTCTGAATCTTTTAACATTCGTTAAAAACCCTAGAAAACTTCCCAAGCGTCGACTTCTTTCCAAAAACTTCATAGGCTAGTGCTTTTATTTCACCCCGGCGTTGCTTAGAAGGTCGACCCTTTCTAATTAAATCATCAATAGCCTCAACCACAGCATCTTTATGCTCAAGAGAAACTGCACGCCCTAGATCATTCACTTCTATAAAATTAAATAGCTCTGTATTAGCATCAATCAAAGTAAGCAGAGGTAAACCATTACCAAGATACATCATTGTTTTACTGGGATAAGCTACATGTGCAATTCCGGGTGAAAGAGATACAATACCAACATCCGCGTTTTGCATTGCAATAAGTGCCGCCTGAACAGGTTGTCTACCCAAAAAAATGACATTATCTAGATTACTTTTTCTAGCCCGCCCCCTGAGTTTATCAAGCATAGGCCCATCACCCATAAAGTGAAATTCAACATCGTTATTTTCAGAAAACACCTCAATTGCATCAAACAAAAATTCTAAATTTTGAAAACGGCCTATGCCACCGGCAAATAAAAACCTTACTTTTTGATCTTCCCTACCAGTATTCGTATCTTCTGGTGAACATTCAAATATATAATTATTAATGATTTTGATATGATCTGATTTACAGCCACGGCACACCAAAGTCTTTTTCATATCTTCTGACAATACAATCACATGAAGAGCTTCGTCGACATTTTTTTTATCAAGCCATAAAAGTACCCTATATATAAAACCCTTTCCGATATTTTCATTCAAACACATCGCTTCAGGATGGATGTCCTGACAATGATAAATATATTGACCGCCATAAAGAGTCGTGACCCAACGGACAACTGCAGCAACTATAACAGGAGGGGTTGTAGCAACCATGACCATATCCGGCCGGTCACACAGCAATCGCCAGAAAACCCAAAAGGCATAGTAAACTGATAGAAGCACCTTAATATAAAAAGGCTGACCTGTCTCATTCCCAAGCCCAAGTAACCTAAGATTTATTTTGTTGGCCTCTCCCCATTCTGACTGCCCTCTTAAAGCATCATTCCCCTGTGGCTTGCTCGACATAACAGATACTTTGTAGCCACCTGAAACAGCTGTCTCTGCTATATCTTTTAACATCCTGGCGTAAGGCAAATTTTGCGGCCAAAAGTAACGGTGCAGAATAGTGAAGCTCGCGTTATTCCTCCCAATCATAACGACTAAACTCTTCTAGATTTCGCCAACGTCCTGCCAGCTTAGCAGTCCCAAGGATTAGCTTGGTTACTCTCATGGATGTATTTGCTACCAGGTATTCATCGGGGATTTCCCTTACAGGAAAGTCGATTTTTTCATTAGTTGCGACTTCAACCGCTGATAAGACAATATCGGGGGTTAAACCCGTAAGAACTATCGACCCAGCATCAAGAGCTTCTGGTCGTTCAATGGCATTCCTGATAGTGACTGCTGAAAAATCCAAAATAGCTGATTCTTCACTAATTGTTCCACTGTCAGAAATCGCACAAAATGATTTCATCTGGAGCTTGTTGTAATCAAGAAAACCAAAGGGCTTCAAAAAACGGATATCCCTATCGTCCATACTCAAATTAAGTTTTTCAAGCCGCTTCTTAGTACGAGGATGTGTAGACACAATAATTGGATAGTTGTATTCATCATATAACGACTCTAAGCAGGAAATTATTTTTGTTAGATTTTCTCTGCTATCAACATTTTCTTCCCTGTGAACACTGACAATAAAGTATTTCTCTTCCTCTAGTTCCAATTCTGTCAAAACCGAAGAGGCATTTATTTGGTCAAACTTATCATCCAATACTTCTCGCATTGGAGACCCCGTGACGTAAATAAACCGGTGAGGCAGTCCCTCACTAATAAGGTGCCGACGAGCATGTTCCGTATAGACAAGATTAAAATCTGCCAAATGATCAACTAGCTTTCGATTGGTTTCTTCTGGAACATTAGCATCAAAACAACGATTGCCAGCTTCCATGTGATAGGTTGGAATTTTCATTCTTTTAGCCATCAAAACGGCTATTGCACTATTGGTGTCACCAAGCACCAAAACTGCATCTGGCTTCTCTTGTAAAAAAACCTCTTCGGTCTTTATCAGGATCTCTCCCAATACTTTGCCTAATGATGATGTATCCACGTTTAGAAAGTGATCTGGTTGGCTAACTCCTAGCTCTTTAAAGAAAACCTCATTGAGTTCATAGTCATAATTTTGGCCTGTGTGAACCAAAACATGCTCTGTATACTTCTCCAGAGTTCCCATCACAGATGCCAGTCTGATAATTTCAGGCCTTGTCCCCAAAACGGTTAAAACCTTCAATTTTTTTGTCACTGAACAACCTCCTCAAAATAGGTATCAGGCGAATCGGGATCAAAGAATTCATCTGTCCAAAAAAGTGTTATTAGCTCATCGTCACCGACATTGGTAATGCTATGCGTATGCAATGTTGGAATATCAACAAACGAGGGAAAATCACCATCCAAATCACACTCAACAACTTCCCCGGTTAACAGTTTTCTCAACCGTATTTTGGCTTTCCCTTGTAGTACAAAAAATCGTTCCACCTTACGCCGATGAAAGTGATTTCCTCTTGTAATACCCGGTTTTGTTGTAGAAACAAAACACTGGCCTCCCGAATGGACTTTTACGGTTTCTACCAACCAACCACGATCATCCGCATGCTTCTGCGGTGATCGAACCCACTCATCAACCGGAATTGCGGCTCTCAATGTATTGAATAAAGACCGTGTAAAAGAATCACTTAAATCAGGTAGTTGGTTATCTAATTTATATTCGTGATACAGGGCTTGAAGTCGCTCCACCACATCAGGAACACCAATCTCAATCCCATTGGCAGGCACATTTCCGCTTTTATCTTCCACGTAACAAGAGAGCATAAACTCAACAAGGTCCTGTACATGAATCAACTCAAGTTTTCCCTCAGGGTTTACTGAGAGGGGTTCATCCTTTACAAGCTGATGACAAAAGGTAGCCACTCCTGAGTTATAAAATGGGCGACCGTACTCACCAAAGACGTGGGGAATAACAAAATTGATAAAACGCGTATTATTTCTAGCCGCCCATGAAGAGAATAGCTCACTGACAGCCGCTTTCGCCTCCCCATAAACGTTTGAGGGGCTTATCGCGTGCGTTGTCGATGAGTAGATAATACATGGGGTTGATGATGTAGCCTCAAGGGCTTTAACGAGTTGTTCAGCGGGTTCAGTGTTTCCCCTAAGGAGTAGGTCATCATCTGCCCTATTAACACCCGCCAAATGAACAATAAGATCTAATCCATCAACAAAATTCTCAAGAGCACCTGCATCAGTGAAAGTGTTTCGATCTGCAGTTCGTATTTTGAGCACATCCTCCCTTGTTCTTAGGAAACAGTTAAGGTGCCAACCAATAAATCCGTTTGATCCAGTAATTCCTACTTTCATTGTTGCTCGCTCACTGCTCCGCACCAACCATCCAGCTCATCTCTAACTTCTTCAAGGGATAACAGTACCTTTTCAACCTGCTCAACAGCTAAACGTTCCGTATTGTGAGAATGATAATCATCATACTCAATCTCTTCACGATTACCTTCAGTGAAGTACTGTTCATAATTGAGGTCCCTATCATCCATACTAATTCGGAAATAGGCTTCCATATCCTCTGCAGAGACAAGCTCTTCCTTCGAGGCTAGGGTTTCATAGATTTTTTCGCCATGCCGTATACCAATGGTACGCACATCAACATCTACGTTGAAAAGATTCTTAAGTGCCTGGGCCAGTACTTCAACTGTGCAAGCTGGGGCCTTTTTAACAAAAATATCACCCTGACAGGCATTTTCAAAAGCGTGCTCTACAAGGTCAACTGACTCAGAAAGCGCCATTAAAAACCGCGTCATTGTAGGCTCAGTAATAGTTATTGTTTTGCCAGATTTAATCTGCTGGATAAAACGAGGAATAACAGAGCCTCGCGAATACATTACATTCCCATAACGAACACAACTGATAACTGTTTCCTTATCAGTCAACTGTCTGGCATATGACTGGGCTACTTTTTCCATCATAGCCTTACTTATCCCCATTGCATTAATAGGGTAGACAGCCTTATCTGTACTTAAGCAAACAACTTTTTTAACGTCATTCGCAATTGCAGCTTTTATAACATTATCACTACCTTGAACATTTGTAAGAACGGCCTGCATAGGAAAGAATTCACAGGAGGGGACTTGCTTTAATGCCGCTGCGTGAAATACATAATCAACAGAGCTCACAGCACTATAAATACTGTCGTAATCTCGAACATCACCGATGTAAAATTTCAAACTGTCATTATTGAAGTCTGTGCGCATCAAATCCTGTTTAGCTTCATCGCGGCTAAAAATACGTACTTCTTTCGCACCATTATCCAGCAGAAAACGTGACACTGTCTTGCCAAACGACCCCGTACCACCTGTAACTAGAAAAACACCATCTTTATACATTTACTATCCTACCTATTGACTATCCGTCACCCCTGAATCTAGACCCGCTATATTCCACATCACCTACCAACTCGTTTACCAAGGGACACTCGAGAAAATATTTTCTTGACCCAAGATTCAAAGTCAGTTCAACAAGAATTTAACAAAGCATTGTTTTGGCATGGCAACTCAAGCCTTGTATAACTTACGAAAGAGCACATCAGCACCAAAATAAAAAGCACTGTAAAACCAACGAAAGACTCCTCCAACCATCCCAATGAAAGCCACAACTTTAAAATAATAATATGCCACAGGTACAGACTAAAGCTTATCTCGCCCAGAAACATGAAGAATCTTGAACTCATCACTTTACGCAATCCACCCAAACCATAAAGGGAACCAAAAATAAAAAAGACAGATACTAGCGAAAAAAATAACAACTGATCATGAAAATACGTACGCGTGTATCTAGCCCCTTCAAACAATAAGTTAAGGATATCAGGAGACAACAGAAAGAATGATACTGCCGAACACCAACCAAGTATTTCAAACAGAACCCCAAGAGAGTTGATACTCTTCCTTTCTAACCAAACAGAAATCCAAGCTGCAAAACTACCGGATAAAAACATCCCTAAAAAAGGCATTAATGATCCATTAAAAACAGGAGTTCCTGGATAACAAATCAGCATCAAAACTAAGCCCCCTCCAGTCTTAATAAGCGCTGAAAAGCGGTCAGTACTGAAAAACCATGCTACTAAGGGCAGCAAAAAATAATATTTAAATTCAACAGGAATCGTCCAAAAAATTCCAACTCCTTCAAGCAGAAACAAATGCTTAAAAAACTTCTCTACCCCAGTTATATACAAACTATTTCCTGAAACAACAGAGTAAAGCCAATAAACACACAATGACACGATAAAAAGAGGAAATATCCTTAAAAAGCGCCTCTTGAAATAGTTTGAAAGAAACTCGGAATAACGTTCAGATCTCGATTTGTTCACTAGAAACTGCCGAGTTAACAAAAAAGCGCTCAAAACAAAAAACAGATAAACACCATAACGACCAGCTCCACTTAAGGAAAAACCAGGCAATAGATACAACCCATGATTACTGGTATGAGACATAAGCACTACTAGAACGGCTACCCCCCCTCACACCGAACAAACTGGGAATTCGGTTATGGCTCAATTCTGATACATCACTCATCAACACCTGCCTTAACCGACCTTTTCAACGAAATAATCTGCTTAAAAAAGCAAACTACCATAAAAAAAAGACTGACCAGCATTCCTTCAAAAAAAATTCGCAACAAAAACTGACCGACACCATTATTAAAGAGTAGGAATAGAAATCTCGTTATTAAAATGGCATATATAACACGAAAAATAAAACCCTCTGTTAACATTATAACTTTGCAGCTCCACATAAAGAGCGCTAGAGCCAGTGCTCCGAAAACCCCGCCTAAGAAACCAAAATAAAGATACATCTCACCTAAAAACCCCGGAGGTACACCGCTGACTTCTAACCCATATACTTCTGATCCAACAAATTTTCCAAGCTGAAGAAAGCATTCCTTGAATTCAACACCAATTGAAGGTGTAAAAAGAAATACCCAACCGAATAAAGCACAAGAGTCTCCTTTACCAACACTATCTGAATACTCAATGATCATTGCCGTTTTTCCAAGATCCAGAAAATACTTGGAATACACAAAGTGTTCAGCAAAGGTTTTTTCTGCAGCGTGATCGCTTCTAGATACAGTCACATACATGAAAAGAAAAACAACAGAAATCGCCACTGGAATAACTTTTCGCCATGAAACCCTGACTTGAGCAGCAGAAGAAAACAGCAGGTAAATAAGAAACATGTCCACAATCAACATTAATAAGTGCGCTCGCTGACTGAGTGTAATACTCTGAAGGACAAGAAATCCTATACCCACAAAAATTAGGGCATAATCGAAAAAACGAACCCGCCTAGCACTGGAAAATACATAGGCTGCAAATAAATAAAGTGGATACTTTAGCAAACCAGATAACTGGTATAACCAGTAGACAGAAGACTGCATACGGGAAGCACCGCCATCCATATCATTAAATCGTTTGGCAGAAACATTAGACCATAGGGTTGACCAGCCAAGACTCTCCCACATGACATAAAAGGCCGTCACTGAAATAAAGAACATGAAGATATACACAAGTCTTAATGAGGGAATCAATTGAGCAGAAAGGACAGGTTGCCGTATCTGAACATTCGGCATTATTCCAAAGGCTAGAAAAAAAATTCCTATAGAACACCCGATGTAAATCGTTGCTTTCACAACTGCTTTATCAGAAGAGAAGTAACTATCCATCGCCAGAGGGGGTAATTCAAATACAGCCAACCATCCCAGCTTAAACACAACACCAACAAATACAGCTAACAGCACATACAACCGGGGATCCAATAATAGCGCCCTGATACCCCCCAACTGATAAAAGCATCCAGCAAAGACACAACAAAAAGCTAGAATTGCCAGCATCGCCGAGAGCACTACAAAAGGATCACCAGTCATAATCGCTTTCATATCCAGCTCGTATCAGCTGCCTCCCAGCATGACGCTTGAATATATCTTTTGCATTACTGTTAAAAAGATTCACCCAGTCGCCAGACACACCTTTTCTAACAAAGGAAGTTTTTTCTTCACTGCCGCGATTGCGGCCACTCACTGCCTTAAAATCATATCTGGCCACCGCTTCCGAAACCCTGCTATCGGGAAGATTCAGGCCCAATCCAGGCAAAGCCCCCTTCAATTCTTCTGCAGAAGCATCTAGCAATCGTTCATAGCGCACCACAGGATATCCCTCGTCCATCCAAGCATCCACGAACTGTGACCATGTGATTCTCATATAACCATCCTTTAAATAATTACTGTGCATATACTCAATAAACTCTGGAAGGTTATCAGCAACCCGATTTACATCAGCAAAATTCAAATCAGACCGAATTTTTTGCAATGCGGTCGGCACATTCCATTCATTATCAAACATGAACTGATAGTAAAGAGAAACCATACAATCCCTGCCATCTCGAAGGACAACAAGTACATTTTTGTATGACTTACTCGGCAAGTAATGGCCATGGAGAACACTACTTTCCCATTTGGGCACAGTGTTATTTCTGGGAAATGGTAATTCGATACAATCTGATAGCATCTGACCAACCCACGTCCCTCCAGATTTTGGAAATGCTGCCACATAGTATGTATCATGAAATCTATGCAGGTACCGCCACAATAGAAGCCGCTTTACTGCGTAAGCACGCATAACCCATCGTTTAGACATTTTTTCGCCTCATCCGGAGCATCCTAAACCCGTACCACAAACAAATTATATTAAACAACGCAACCGCTAAAGACTGAGCAATCGCTACCCCCACCACCCCGTATACAGCCATCAAACTTAACAACAGTAGCAAGAAACACAGGCCTGCACCCTGAATCAACATTAAGCTTTTTTCATGGCCTGTCATTGTCAGCAAAAAAACACTTGGCCCCGTCATCATATTGGCCAACTGTCCCGCACATAAAATAAGCAACACTCTAACTGGCAGAGAGCCACTCAAGTCGAACATCGAGACAATGAAATCTGATAGGAGAACAACAATACAAAACATCAACAGACCAAGCAGTGAAAGCCCTGCAACACTTTGTTTAATCATTAACCTAAGGGCATCAATATCTCCAGTTCGCCAAAAACGGGATATTCTTGGTGCAATAACCGCGTTCACAGCCACTAGCAAAATCATAAACAGCTTAGAAGTTCTGTCACCCACACCATAAATTGTCTCGTCATAATCGGTAAAAGCTGCAGAAACAACAATCTGGCCCAACCAGACATTCAACAAAGCAATCAAGGTACCAATGGTGAGAAACAGAGAAGCTTTGTTAACTACCCCCATGTCAATGGCAACAGGCAATGCTATTTTCTTTCTCTGCGAGAATAGAAAAATTCCAATACTTACTATAGCCGCAGCTACAGTAGCGAACACGTACAATGATTCATAATCGGCGTATGATGATAACAGCGCCAATAGAACGATAAAGAATAGAGAGATCAAGACCCCATTTGCAAAGACAGAAAGAGAAATATAGCCTTCCCCCTGCTGACAACTGGAAACCACAAAAACCATGACTGAAAAGGGGCATGCTATAACGGCATACCACCAGATATCTGAGAGTCCAGACTGACTTGCTAAATAGCCAGTAGCGCCAAGCACCAAACCAAGGCCTATAAGAAACAGCATATAACAACACAATCGCCTAACAGACAAGCCTATAAAAAACCGCGCCACAGAATGCTTACTAGTCTCCTCTTCTGCTGCTACATATTTTAGGCTAAGCGTGTCTAGGCCAAACTTTCCGACTCCGCACAATAACACCCATAGTGCCATTAGCGAAAAGTAGTTTCCCCCTCTTTCAACTCCGTAAAAGTCCACCACCAAAATCACTACAAAATAGGCTAGGCATGCGCCCAGCACCCTCAGTGCAATGGGTAATGAAAACACTCTTAAAAGTGAAAGGCTTCGATCCAGTGCCAACATAAATTCTCTCAAAGCCTAACCAGGAATATCATAATAAACACAAGTGCCAGAACTTTAGGTTACTCTGCCAAAAAGAGCTAATATCAGCCTAAATAGACTTACCAACTGTTATCCAAATTTCTTTTTATCAAGCTGGTTTTAACCAAAGCCGTCATCATTCCCAATAAAAGGCCAATAACAACAGATAATGAAATAATCATCACAACGCTAGGCCCTACTTTTTTTACTCTATTGAAAAAGCCATCACTTTTTTTCGCTACAACTATTAAGTCATTTTTAATCTCAGCTATAGCTAACAACCTATTTCTTCGCCCTAACAACTCAGATATATTATCGATATAAAAATCAGCCTTTTCTTTGCGGCTCTCCAAAGCACGAATTTCTATATCAAGTTTATCGCTGCCAACTTGATACAACGCTCTTAACTCTCTAATATTTTCAACACCAGGCAAATTTGCCAACAGCACATCACCCACTGAAATATCACCAGATTTCAATTCCAAATCACGGGCAATAGTTTTTGCCTCTTTTAAGCGGGATATTTCATAATCAATTTTCGTTTGCGCCAAGCTTTTCTCAACTTCAATGAGTTGGTCCAGTTTTGACAACTCCCTAACAATCAAAGAATTATGAATTTCTACCAGCTCACTCTTAGCCAATTGCATAGCCGCCTGAATCCATCCATCAATCAATTGAGCACAGTCAACAGCATCATTCCACAACAATGAAACTAACACATATGGTCTATTCTTTTTATTGTTTGGAGGCATCACCTTGACACTATTCAAGAGGATTTTCCTCTTTGCAATTGATGAAGATAAAGGATAAGAGGAATTAACTATTGCCTCTATTTTTGGATCCTCTAATGCAGCAAACGCTGTTTTTTCGGAGGACAAATGCCGTTGAACTAAACCAAAGGCATAATCTTCAATACCTATTGAACTGCCTTTAAAGCTAGTTAAGTCTTCGGGTAACTCGGGCAGCCCTACATCATAAGACCAGTACAATTTATCCTCAGCCTTGAATCTATCTGGAGAGAGATACGTGAAAACGACACCACACAGTGTTATCAAGCCTGTAATCACAAAAATCAACAGGCGTTGTTCCCAGAGAGTTATACACAACTGAAAAAAATCAATTTCGGCGGGATTGGCAGATTGAGCGCTGGCCGCAGAGGGCTTCTGTTCCATAGAAAACGGATCCTTGGTTTTACCGGCAACAAAGCTCGGAATTATATCAGCTGAACCCCTCTCAACAATAGTATTTTTCTTGCATTATCTCCCCCACTTACCCATCATTGCCGGTTTGCTTTTGGAAAAATCCTCTCCATGGAAAACATCTCGATTCGCGGCGCAAAAACCCACAATTTAAAGTCGGTTGATCTTGATCTGCCCCGCGATAAGCTCATTGTCGTAACGGGCTTATCTGGGTCGGGAAAGTCATCCCTAGCATTCGATACACTCTATGCCGAAGGCCAGCGCCGCTATGTGGAGTCACTTTCAGCTTATGCTCGCCAGTTTCTGTCGATGATGGAGAAACCAGATGTGGAGCATATCGAAGGGCTTTCCCCCGCTATTTCCATTGAGCAAAAATCTACTTCACACAATCCACGCTCCACAGTAGGAACTATTACGGAGATCCACGATTACTTACGGCTTTTATATGCCCGGGTGGGAGAACCTCGCTGTCCGGATCACAATGAACCATTAAAAGCACAAACTATCAGTCAGATGGTGGATCAGGTGCTTGCCTTACCTGAAGATTCTAAATTGATGTTGTTAGCGCCAGTGGTTCGTGGGCGTAAGGGTGAGCATGCCCATATTTTTCAAAGCCTGAGAGCACAGGGATTTATCCGCGTGCGGGTTGATGGCTTAGTAGTAGACCTTGATGATGTGCCAGAGCTGGAAAAGAATAAGAAACATGATATTGATGTGGTGGTTGATCGCTTTAAAGTAAAAGATGATCTCCAGTTACGCCTTTCTGAGTCATTTGAGACGGCACTGAATTTGTCCGAAGGACTGGCGATCATCACGGAAATGGTGAGCTCCAATGAAAAACCAAGTATCCCGGATATACTGTTCTCCGCCCGCTTTGCCTGCCCCATTTGTAATTACAGCATCGATGAACTAGAACCCCGAATGTTCTCCTTTAACAACCCAGCAGGCGCCTGCCCCGGTTGCGATGGCTTAGGCGTCAAACAGTTTTTTGATATTGACCGGGTGGTACAGTACCCGGAATGCTCTATTTCAGAAGGAGCCATTCGAAGCTGGGATCGAAAAAACCTTTTCTATTTCAATATGCTGACATCACTAGCCGATCATTACGGCTTTAATATTGACCATCCTTTTCAGGATCTTGCCCCACAACACCAGCAGGTAGTGTTGTTCGGCAGTGGCAACGAGGTCATTGATTTCAATTACGTGAATGATAAAGGCACTGTGTTCAAACGTTCCCATCAGTTTGAGGGGATTGTTCCCAATATGGAACGCCGTTACCGCGAGACGGACTCCCAATCAGTGCGTGAAGATCTTACCAAGTATATGAACACCCAACACTGCCCTGAGTGTGATGGCGCCCGGTTACGAAAATCTGCTCGCCATGTGTTTATTGATGAGAAGCCGCTACCTGAAGTAGGCAATATTCCCGTAGGTGAACTGACTGACTATTACGAAAACCTGCACCTTGAAGGCAGTCGTGGTGAAATCGCTGAAAAAGTCCTCAAAGAAATCCGCGATCGCCTTCGCTTTCTGGTGGATGTGGGGCTGAATTACCTCAACTTAAATCGCAGTGCAGAAACACTTTCCGGTGGTGAAGCCCAACGCATTCGACTAGCCAGTCAAATTGGTGCTGGCTTGGTCGGTGTGATGTATATCCTGGATGAACCCTCCATTGGATTGCACCAGAGAGATAATGAACGCCTATTAGCTACCCTCACCCGTCTGCGAGATTTAGGTAATACCGTCATTGTTGTTGAACACGATGAAGATGCTATCCGCGAAGCCGACTATATTGTCGATATTGGGCCTGGAGCCGGCGTACATGGTGGAGAAATTATCGCCACAGGCTCCTTTGAAGACATACTTGGTGAACCACGTTCACTAACTGGAGATTATCTCTCCGGCCGTAAAGCCATTGTGATTCCTGAGAAACGCACACCAGCCACTAGCAAAAAGTTGAAGCTCAATGGTGCTAGTGGCAACAACCTACAACAAGTAGAACTGGAACTGCCCATCGGCTTGTTCACCTGTATCACCGGCGTCTCTGGTTCCGGAAAATCAACCCTAATTAACGAAACCCTCTACCCCATTGCCGCCACCGAATTAAACAAAGCGACAACTTTAAAACCTGCGGCTCACCTATCTATTGAAGGCATGGATCACCTTGATAAATGTGTAGATATTGACCAAAGCCCTATTGGTCGAACTCCACGTTCAAACCCAGCCACCTATACCGGCATATTCACGCCTATTCGAGAGCTGTTTGCTGGAACCCAGGAAGCTCGCTCACGAGGCTATAAGCCAGGCAGGTTCAGCTTTAACGTCAAAGGTGGCCGCTGCGAAGCCTGCCAAGGTGATGGCGTCAAAAAAGTAGAAATGCACTTTTTGCCTGATATCTATGTACCCTGTGATGTATGCAAGAGTAAACGCTACAACCGGGAAACACTGGAAATTCGATACAAAGGAAAAAGTATCCACGAAGTGCTGGATTTAACAGTGGAGGATGCCAGAGAATTTTTTGATGCTGTACCTTCTATTTCACGCAAATTACAAACGCTCATGGACGTGGGCCTCTCTTATATAAAACTAGGGCAAGCCGCCACAACACTTTCTGGTGGTGAAGCCCAACGGGTTAAATTATCACGGGAGCTTTCTAAGCGAGACACTGGTAAAACCCTGTATATTCTCGACGAACCAACGACTGGCCTGCACTTTCACGACATTCAGCAGTTGCTGGCTGTACTGCATCGCCTACGGGATCACGGTAATACAGTAGTCGTCATTGAACACAATCTGGATGTGATCAAAACGGCTGACTGGATTGTGGACCTTGGCCCCGAAGGGGGCTCCGGTGGTGGGCAAATTATTGCCACCGGAACACCTGAAGATGTAGCTAAGGTAACCTCTTCTCATACCGGGAATTTTTTGAAAAAAATGCTTTCATAAATCAATAAAAACAACATTAAAATATGTAATTGGAAAAAGGTTGTACTGATAAACGCACCCCTAATTAATAAACACAGTCCACTTCTCCCTCCTAATACAACAATTGCTAACAAGCCATAGAAGGTTAGTTCTGCCCTACTATCTCGCAACTGTTGCTATTTTCAAACATACTGATAACATACTGTATATAAATACATACTGATTAAAAATACAGAATAAAATTTATTCCGTATCAACGAGGAGAAAAGTTGTGCTGCATTCATTGATATCCAAATTCGCCTATATGCTGCGCTCACGAATTCGTTTTGCACGCTACAATATGGCGATGGCTACAAAAAGTAGATCTATAAGAAGCCAAACCTCAAGTAATCAATCTTTTAGCATGGCTCAGCACAACCCACATCCAGTAACCTTAGGCCCAGAGCAAATCAGCCGTTTCTTTACCTATGTAGCTAACAGCGAACGTAGACGTTTCTAAAAGTCCTGCACAAACTGTTATTAGCACTGCTTTAAGGGGCTAATCTCTACTCAACAGCCTAAAAATTTCTCTACCTTCCCTGATCCTGTAATGGGCCAGAGATATCCAACACTCATTGTGTACACCTTTTTCACAACAACTAATCGCACAATTTACCAATTCACTTTACCCCTCAAAATCACGTAGCTACAACTTTATTGCACACCTACCAACAGGCTTAGCCCCTAACAATTCGAATACCAATACCCCTAAGTACTGGCAGATAAAAGAAATCAGTTTTTTCTCCCTAGTGTTATTAACTAGTGTATCCTTGGCTTCGCCAGCATCACTAACAATTGTTATTACTGATACTGCAAACCAAGAAGGGATTATAAAAATTGCTCTTGCTAATCCGCTTATTAATGGGTGAACAAAGATACTACTAATATAAAGGCCTCCTTCTATATCACTCACTTCATAAACTGAAATAAAAAGTCTGTTTTGCTTTTTAATAAGAGAATCAACCTACAAGGAATCTCAAATGAAGCCAGTAGTATTTTTATTAGTGTTATTTTTATCTGCCTGCGCATCACAAAATAACACGCCTGCCCCACAACAGAGTCACTCCAAACCTAAACCTACAAAACAAAGCACCGAAACGTTAACAAACCAAGCCAAACAGACCACAGCTACAGCAGAAAAGAAAACTGCACCAGAACAAATCAATCAAGAAAGTACGACAACTAATGTAGCTAATAACGCATCCACTGCTAAAAAACCTATTGAATCAAAGAAACCAGATCCGAACAGCTTCACTTGTATCTACGACAGTATTTATAAAGTTTACGCAGCATCATCCGTTGAAACCGATGGAGGAAAGCTTCTGGTCTCCATTGATAAAGACACATTGACAATCAAAAGTCTCAGCCCTGAGATACCAGGCACTTACCACCTGCAACTACAGAGAAGAGACCAATTTAAGATCTTTGCGAAAACCAAATCAAAACAATTCATCTACAGCGTAAGCTCTGGTAATTTTGTGTTTAACACCGGCATTGGACCATCGGGTTTTAACATCTCGAAAGGCGGGCATACCGGTCGCCAAATGAGAGCATCGGGAAAGTGCGTTAATAACTAGCTCACCATAATATAAACCACGAGAGCCGTTCATTTAAGGCTGCGGCTTATTCTCCCGCGTTTTTAATATGAGTGCTTTTTTAATATTAGTGCTGTTAGTATTGACCATCTAAGTCCCTATGAAAAAATCTTGTCTTCACATTGGCTTTATTGGTGGTTATGGATCTCTATCTCGTTGGCGGCGCAGTTCGCGACAAATTACTCAACTACCCCTTCTCCGAAAGGGATTGGGTCGTTGTAGGTGCCACACCTGATGAATTGATTCACAAAGGATTCCAACAAGTTGGCAGTGATTTTCCTGTTTTCCTACACCCTGAAACGAAAGAAGAATATGCCCTTGCCCGTACTGAACGAAAATCGGGTGTTGGCTATAAAGGTTTCCAGTTTTTTGCCGACACCAGCGTTACTTTAGAGCAGGATTTATCCCGCCGAGATCTCACTATCAATGCTATTGCGGAGGACAGTGACGGCAACTTAATTGATCCCTACAACGGCCAGAAAGATCTCAATGAAAAAACACTTCGCCATGTATCAGAAGCCTTTGCTGAAGACCCCTTGCGAGTACTACGTGTCGCTCGTTTTGCCGCTCGCTACCAGCATTTAGGTTTTACCATTGCTGCAGAAACACTCTCTCTCATGACAGAAATTACTGCCAGTGGAGAATTACAGTATCTAACGGCTGAACGAGTCTGGGTAGAGACAGAAAAGGCTCTGAGAGAACGTTCACCTCGCACTTATATTGAGGTTTTGCGCCAATGTAATGCGTTAAAAGCCCTGTTTCCCGAGATAGATAGGCTGTTTGGTGTAGCACAACGCGCTGATTACCACCCTGAGATAGACACAGGCATTCATGTGTTAATGGCATTGGATCAAGCGACCGCCCTGGATAATGACACGGCGACTCGTTTTGCCGTACTTGTTCATGACCTTGGTAAAGGCATAACACCAAAAGATGTCCTACCCAAGCACACAGGACATGAGGAACGTGGTGTTCAACTGGTAAACGACCTCTGCGATCGTCTGAAAGTGCCCAACCGTTACCGCGACCTAGCTGTAAGCGTATCCCGCTATCATCTGCTATGCCACAAAGCCCCAACACTTCGACCTAAAACAATCCTCAAAATATTAAACGGTGTTGGCGCTCTCCGGCAACCAGAGAAACTGGCACAATTTATACGCTGTTGCGAATCCGATGCCCGTGGACGATTGGGCTTTGAAAATACGACCTATAAATCAGGTATTTGGTTGACGAAAGTCTTTAACGCTATCCAAACCATCGACAATCAAGAATTTATTCAACAGGGTTTAAGCGGAAAAGCATTGGGTGAAGCAATCGCCAGAAAGCGACAGCAAATTATTTCTGATTTTAAACAGCAGGAATAGGTGCTGAAAGAAATGAAAAAAACCTATCCACCTGTTGCCTTAATCACTGGATCTGCTCGACGCATTGGTGCAGAAATAGCCCGGCTTTTTCATAACAATAGCTTTGATGTAGCACTTCACTACAACAGCTCTTCACATGAAGCACTAGCCCTTGAAACAGAACTCAATGAAACACGGCCAAACTCGGCAAAAACCTTTCAGGCACAATTAACAGATATAAATGCCGTTAAAAAAATGGGGCAGGAAGTCCTCAGTTGGAAAAACCAGCTTGATGTACTGATCAACAATGCTTCCAGCTTTTACCCCACACCATTAGAAGATGCTAACGAAGAACATTGGGATAACCTAATAGGCAGTAATCTCAAAGCACCTTACTTTTTATGTCAGACCGTCGCATCGGCATTACAAAAAAGTCAGGGAAGTATCGTAACCATTGCAGATATTTACGCCCAAAACCCATTAAAAGGTTATAGCATCTACTGTATAGCCAAAGCAGGCAATGCCATGCTCACTAAATCCCTCGCTAAAGAATTAGCACCCAACGTACGAGTAAATGGAATCGCACCTGGGGTAATTTTATGGCCTAACACTGACGACCAAATGAGTGAAGCCACAAAGCAACAGGTAATCGACAAAGTTCCGCTTAAACGTACAGGAAGCCCTGAAGATATAGCCAACACCGCCTACTTTCTGGGGACTTCTGCCAGTTATATGACCGGACAGATAATTGCTGTGGATGGTGGCAGCTCTCTGAACTAATACTTGATCAAGATCAATTGATCACCAACTCAAACTTGAAAAACCTTCCCCAGAAACCCATCTATACTTACAGAGCATAGCGTGTTCATTTATTACAGAGCATAGCGTGTTCATTTATTACAGAGCATAGCGTGTTCATTTATTACAGAGCATAGCGTGTTCATTTATTACAGAGCATAGCGTGTTCATTTATTAAATCATTTACTTTATACAAACTAGTATTTTACGGAGGTATAACATGTCCTTAATACCAAGAGGCAGCTTCTTCGATATTGACCGTTTTGTTGATGATTTTTGGGCTCCAAGGGCTCTAGGCAGCCCCAAAAGCTCATTTTTTTCTCCCCATGTTGATGTCGTAGAATGTGACGACCATTATGAAATAACCGCTGAAATGCCCGGCATTAAAAAAGAGGATATTCATATCACTCTGGAAAATGGTG
>Ga0255773_10001524_pt1 | contig 23220 bp, 13 predicted proteins | sample 011ome_17_FD_179971 | JGI IMG/M metagenome (GOLD analysis project Ga0255773, IMG submission 179971) | Coastal salt marsh microbial communities from the Groves Creek Marsh, Skidaway Island, Georgia - 011502XT metaG (version 2) | ecosystem: Environmental > Aquatic > Marine > Intertidal zone >...
CTTATCCGCGTTTTATTGTCCGCTAGGTTCATGAGTGTATAATCACGTCTAAACTAAACTAATCTAGCGGTTGACAAAATCCTGGTCATCTTCGCGTTATCACTATCCCCTCTTCAACGTAAGCTTCGTCATCCGTCGTGTCTTCTTCTTCGTTCTCCTCTCCACTACTATTTCTCTTCATCCGATCCTTCAACTCTTACTCTACTTTTCTACCAGCTACTCAAAACGTCGCTACACGCTCTGTTTTCTGGACAATAATCCCCGACTAACCGAATCATGGCGTATATTTGCATCAAATGGTTTGCAAAGATCATGAGATGCCAATTTTCGTGCGCGCACCAAACGCCCGGAATCGTCATAGGGCTTCGTCGTTTACAATCCATGCGAGTGCAATAGACAAAGTAAAAAGGCGATAGGAATTTACTCGTAAACTGAATAGCTACGTTTGTTTTCCAACTGACGCCGTGTATGTATTTCGTCTCGGTGATCATCAACAAGACGATGTTGAACGCGAAAATGAGGAACCGTTCTCTTCGCATGTATTTCATAACGCACGTTTGCTTTTGGCGAAACGCGAGGATTTGCATGAAGAAAAGAATCGACGTCGCGCATACAGCGACGCGCGCTTCTGTGCCTTGAAATAAATCCCCGGAGAATAACACCGTGTGTGAGGTGAACCCGAAGGATATCCCGAGAAAATCTGCGCTCAACGCGACGTCGTGCGCGAACCTCGATTTCCACGGAATGAAGTGTAAAAACGTCGAACACGTATACGGCACCAGCGTGCACATCATCAACCAAAAGGTTCTCGGGTGCACTCGAAACCATTCCGATTTGTTGTTGTATAGTAATATCGGGTACCCAACTGAAGCTAACAAACAGTGCAACCACCCTCGCATGAGCGGTCGAGACATGGTTAAATCCGCGTACCGCTTGTGCCTCCCAAGTTTACGGAAATCGATCAGAGAGGCTAAAGGGAAGCGATACTTTTTTCTTCTGCTCTTACTACTACTACTACTCGTCTGTGGCGCTCGTCGATGATGTTTTCCATCGCGTCGTTCATCGCTTCTGTTACTGCTCTTCCTGCTACTATTTCTCCTTAGTCTTCTTCTCGCGTTCCCCGCCAGCGATATCTCGTCTTCCTCCTCGTCTCTCCTCTCCTCGTCGTCATCTTCAGAAGATGACGAATGCTCATCCTTTTCCTCCCCGTCCTCGTTGTTCTCCTCCTCGAATCGTTTCAAGTGCTCTTTCAAACTTCTAAATTTCTCCTCCGACACGCGTCTCTCGAACGCGTCTCGAGGTAAATCTAAACTTTTCGCTCTTCGCAAGTTGCTCCCGTAGGAATGTTTCAACGCTCTCACGGGGGAGTGCGCGATTTCGTACTCGATTTCCTGGTTCGGGTGAATCAGTTTCGTCGAAAACATTATTGTTGTTGTTGTTGTTGTTATTATTATTATTAGTATTAGTATCCTCCCGCGTTGTTCGTGTTCTTATTCTTATTATTATCGCTGCCGGTGGTGTTGCTCGCGTGCCTTTGTGTTCGCGCTCGCGTTCGCACACTGAAGACCATCGTCTCGTTTCCTCTTTTTCTCCTCACTCTCAAAATGCGAATCAGAGGCGAGTTTCGCGTCCACGTGCGCGCGCGTACTTCTTCTCATTCTTCTCGAGGAGGCGCGTTGAAACGACGACAACACCTGCTGCTGCTCACGGAGGAAGCGCACGCGAGAGGGGAGTGGGAGATTGAAAAAGGAGGAGGAGTATCGTCGTCGTCGGTGTTGGAGAAACACGTGCTCGATTTACTCTCGAGAGATGTCGTGGAGATTCGTTTGGTGGAGAAAGTGAATGAAACAACGGAAGAAGAAGAAGAAGAAGAAAAAGAAGACAAGGAGTTGTTCGTCGCCGCCGTGCGTGGGAAACTTCCTCGAGGATTGTTTTTTAAAGCGAACGAGGTAGAGAAGGAAGAGGCGGAGAAACGACGAGAGGATGGGATTGCAAAGTTTCCGAAATCTTTAGCATTCGTGTTGACACATTTTTTGGACCAACGAGAACAACGAGAACGAGAACAAAAACAAGGGAAAGAAGAAGCAAAACGAGAGAAGAAGAAGACAAAGAAGAGTTTCTGCGGCGTGATTGGGTGTCAGATGCACCGAGGCGCGGGAGAACACGATACGTTAAAATCGCAACTGGAAAAGCTTCGACCGGAAGCGCGGAAGGATTCCAAGTTGCCGACGATTGATCGATTTGACGAGAGGTTTCCGTGTCCTGGGGATTTACCGGCGTTGGCGTTGGAAAGAATCGTGAAGAATTTAGATGCTAAATCCGCGGGACGGTTACAGTGCGTTTCGAAAGGGTTTCGAGCGGTGATGGATCAGACGTCGCCCGGATTGAAGTTGACGTTGCATCCGCATCAGAGAGCGGCGTTGGCGTGGATGAGAATGCGAGAGCGAAGGGATTCGTTGGGGGTGGTTTTAGAACCAGGATGGGTGGAATTGTTCGCTTCTAATGATGACGATGATGAAAACGGTAACCGGGAGGAGTTTCCGTTTTACATGCAAACGAGTACCGGGATTCTTTCGAGAACGCCGCCAAACTATTTCAGCGATTCCTGCGGAGGCGCTCTGTGCGACGAGCCAGGTTTAGGTAAAACCGTCACGGTGTGCGCTTTAATATTAGCGACTCGAGGGAGCTACGCGCCGCCACCGAAAGGCTTAACGATAAAATTTGAACATCCAGAGAAAGAGAACATGGAAGAAAAGGTTCCGTATTACGTAGACGAACCGGTCTTTGAAGAAGAACAAGTAGCAACGCCAGCGGACGACGCCGCCGACGAGGAGGAAGAAGATATAAAAGAAGAAGATGCAGAGGACAAGGACGCAAAAACGCCATCATCTGAAGCAAAGATAAACAGCAAGAAACACGAACAACCAGGAAAGAAAAAGCGGAACAACCAGTTAGTAGCAGCATCGAAAACGCCAACTTCAAATTTACGCCGGTCGCGTCGAAGCAGCGCGTCGACACCCCTAGGTCTCTACGCCAATCTTGAAAAAAAAGGTATGCTCGTTGGTGCGTTGCCGACGCTCGCCTCGTACGCGACCAACGAAAATAAATCTGGTCGTGGTAGAAACTACGAAGATTTATATTTTAATGAAGACGTTTCGACGTGGTCCTCGCCGCCTGGGTATTATTATCGCAACGCGAACAAGAATACAAAAGATGTCGCCAACGACGATGGCCGGGAAAGCTTGAAACGAAACACGCGATTTTTTATGCAATCGTTCAAACTCTCTCACGCAAGAAGCGGCAAAGAGCCAACGCGCGATGTGATTGAATTCGTCTTGCGCAACGCGGGCGAAATATCGGAGAAGAAGTATCTCGTCATTCCACCGTTCCGAAGAAACGACGATCAACCGATGGTTTTAGACGCGTTCAACATCATTCGACGAGCGAGTTCGAACTCTCAATCTGGATACGCGTTTGGTCCACCATCTTTATCGGCGAAGCAGCAACAACAAGAAGATGAAGAAGAAAAAAAAAATGGGAGAGAACCCGGTGATATTCTCGTGCTCGACAAGCGCGCTCTTCACGATGCTTGGCTCGAAATCGAAAGAGAGGAGAGCGGCTTCAAAGTGCCGCAGTTGCAAAAATTGGACAATCCGACGATTATCGGCGGCAAGAGAATTTATCTCGCGAAAACGACGTTGATTATCGTTCCGCAGCCGCTTGTTGCGCATTGGCTCGAGCAGATAGCCTATTGTTGTGGCTCTCGAAAGCGCGAAGACGGTATTCCTAGAATTGGCGTCATTCACAATCAAACGCACGACTCGGAAAGAAGAGCCGAGCGGAACAATTATTACGGTTTAGGCTCGTACGTACAAAAGCTCGAAAACATTTGCGAATGCGACACGTATAGAACGGACGAATGGAGAACGAACGGGAGGATGGAAGAGTGGAAGGAAGAACTCGCGGATAAGGATATAATTATCTTGCCATTATCCGCGCTTTCGTCTCAGTTTGGAAACAAGGATTCCGCGTTTTTTCAGATTCATTTCAATCGCATCGTCTTAGACGAAGGCCACCAAATCGGTGCATCTTTGGCGTTATCGAACAGGTTTCACGTCATTACAAACTTGAAAAGTCACGCAAAATGGCTCATGACTGGTACGCCAACGCCTGCAACGTTTCGCGGAGCAACCGTCGCGCACTTGCAACCTTTGCTCGGCTTTCTGAAGCAATCGCCTTTCGACGCCAACGCGAGACTTTTTGCCACGTTAGTCTCAAGACCTCTCGAGCAAAGGAACGTGAATAACAATAAGAAGAAGAAGGAAGAAAACGATACGGATAAATCCGTCGCGATGATTTATGCGCGATCAGAAGCGGCGCGAATTTTACTCGAGCTTTTGCAGCGCATAATGATTCGCACGTGTAAATCGCACATAAGGTTACCTCCGGTTCGGAAAATTACACATTCCGTACCTTTCACGAAAGAGCACGCGTTATCCTACAACCGTATGGTTTCGCACGTGCAACGATCGATGTTGCTCGCGGATTGGTTCGACCCAAACCACGAGCAAAGTTTACTCAGCTCAAAGAACGCGAAAGAAGCGAGACAGACGGTGGTGAACTTGCGCGAAGCTGCATGCGTCATCGGCGATATGCCTTTGACGTATTCAAACGACGAAATCGATGAAGCAGAACAAGATCTATCCGCGCACTTGAAAGCGAAGCTGAAAATGACGGATGCCGTGAAAATTCAAGGCATGATTAATCGCGTGATTCCCGCGATGACACGGTACGAGTTTGTGTGCGATGTTTGCGGCATTTTGGCGTATTTACCGATGGTCACGCCGTGCGCGCACGTTTTGTGCGTCGAGTGCGTACAATATAAGAGCACGATGATGAAAGGCGGCAACGATGATGATAATGATGATGATGCGAAGAGAGTTCGTCGTCCGGCACCTCGCGGATGCGCAAAGTGTGGAATTCCGTACAAAATGCAAGAGGCGACGCCTCGCGAGGACAACCCGATGCCGTGTCAGCCAGTACCTCAGGATCTCATCGAGTTACAATGCTCGTACGTGCAAAGAGGTTGGACGGTAAACATGAACGACGAGCGCTCTTCGCACGAGAGTTCCAAGGCTGATTTTTTGCTTAGCCGTTTGCGCGAGTTAAACGTAGCAGTCACTAAGACGCAGTTGGAAAGCGTCGAAGCTACGGAGAGAATAGTCAAAGAGCATCTGGTGGAAGTGCACGCCAATCGCGAAAATTTCAGCGAGGCTGACTTGGAGCACTTAGCGAATCAAGTTCCCTATTTAAGATACGGGTACAGAACGGACACGCGAATGAAAGGATTAATTGAGTTGCCCATCTTAAGACGCGAGGTTGACGCGTCTTTCGACGCTACAAAAAAGTTGCCAAAGATTGTCGTCTTTAGCTCGTTCAAGACGCATTTACACGTCGTCGACGTGTGTTTAACGGAAGGTCGAGTACCGCTTCAATCGCTCTCCAGACAAGGATACAGTCGTGAACAGAAAGATGCCGCTTTGTCTCAGTTTAGAGACGATCCGGACTGTCCAGTTTTACTATTAGATCGATCTGCGGCGGAAGGTTTGGATCTTTCCTTTGTCAATCGCGTCTTTTTGATGGAACCTTTGGAAAATGTGAGTTTAGAGGAACAAGTAATTTCTCGAGCGCACCGAATGGGACAGCAAAGCATCGTGCACGTGGAAGTGCTCGTCGCGCGAGGTACGGCGGAAGAAACGATGCTCGAAGCGAGAGCGGCGTTTATTAAATGGGAGAAGGTCGAGAAGGAAAAACGCTCCCGCGACAACTACGAGAGGAAGGACGAAGAAAACGACCAGTCGGCGGAGAAGATGGAGAACAGTCTCACGGAAGAAGTCAATCGATCGGGGAGGCGCGTTTTGGAGAAGTTGTCGCTGGTAGATATCGAGGAAAATGCAGAACCGAAATCACACGAGGAGAATTTCTTTTCGGAGAAGGAAGAGGAAGACTTCGCGTCGACGATACAAATTCAACAAGAAGAAGCGGTGAACGTCGTCAACAACATTCACAAGAATATCACCAAAGCCGATGCGAGCGACGAATGGAGAGTGCGCGTGAAATGTAACAGAAGCAGCATTTACGAATTACGACTACCAAACAGAGAAAACACGACTGTTGCCGAACTTCAGCGGATGTGCTTGGAAGCGACCGGCATCCGAGCGGAGGAAAAACCAATCATCGAGTGCGGCTTTCCGATGCGAAGCTGCGAAGATTTACCGAAAACATGCGCCATCGGCTTACTCGGCGTGCGAAATCGCGACTTTGTGGGCGTTGAAACCGCAGCATCGTTGACACTAAAGAAAGAAGAAGAAACGTTAATGACTGCCACCAACGTCGTCGCTGCTGAGGAAATACCTCCGCCAGAACCAATTGCGGCGAAAAACAACCACGGCAAGAAGCGCAAGCAACAGAAAAACGACGACGTTCGCGACGACGTCGCGGATGCAAAGCTCCGAAGAAAACTCAACGGTATTCTGCCCGATTCGGAAATAGCCTCCGCTCGCATGCTTGACGATCCGGATGGCAGGGACGACAACGATGATTTCCTTTCGCGCCAACGCGAAGGTATGGCCCAATCCGCAGCTGTTTTACTCCGAGCGACGCAAGGCGGCGCGACTACCGAGTTACGCACCGAGTTACGCAACGCCATCGACGAAAGAATGATTGAAACGCAAGGCAGGCAAAAAGTTGCCGCGGTTCTGAACAACCAATACTCGATTCAACCGTTACCGAACGACCCAGCCGGTCGTCTTTTGGCGACGTACGCAATCGCCAAAGAGCTGGCGCTGAAAACGCAACACCAAAAATCGCAACTCCAAGACGTCTTCCCGGAAATTCCTCTGCCGTTTTTAATCGCGCTTCTTAAAATAGTCGCCGAAAACGACCAAGATCGAGTTAATTTAGCCCCGGAAAGAATGGCCATGGCGTCGCCGAGGGTGTTTTGGAACGTCGTCAAACACGCGAGGCGCGCCGGCGGCGGCGACAAACCCGTCCTCTCCTTCGCGCTCGCGTTGGAGGCGTTAGCCCCGGGCGTCGCGGATTGGGAGAGCCTGTGCACTCGCGAAAGACTCAAACCCAGTCGGTACAGCGAATACGTCTCCCATTAATTTAAAGAATACTACTATTGCGTTATCGAACGCGTTATTACGCGACCATCATTAGGCGTCGATGGCAAAGAAAATTTTGCAGACTTTGATTGACAACATATATACACTTAGCAGAGTCGTTATTAGATAGCGATTTAGATTTAGATGTACTGTAGTAGGTGCAGAAACTGTGCACAACAAGAGCTTCATAAAGGAGCGCGAGAATGTGTCTGCGTTTGTCACGTGTGAGAGAAAAGTAAACTTCTCTTCTTTTCGTCATTAAAGAACACTTTTTAATAAACGCGCACGATAACACGCACGCGATAAATATATAAATATACACACACGCGCGTAGTAGTACTAAATGACCTCCTCTTCGCACTTAAAGTTTGTGGCGGTTGAACTGTTCGTGTACGATTTGAGGTGCGCGCTTGCTTTCACATTCCGCGACGTTTCGTTTTCTTCTCTCTCTCTTTAGATAGACTCACACCTCTCTCTCTTTGCACGCATTATCATCATTAAAACAGCGACGGCTTAGCCTCTGCGCTTTCCGAGCAACTCCTTGGGAAGAAAATCGACGGCGTGTGGCACACGTCCGTGCATATTTTCGGGAAAGAGTACTGGTTTGGCCACGGAATGCAAGTTGGAATTCCAAAGCAGACGCAGTTTGGCGTTCCGAAACAGATCTTAAAAATGGGCGAGACGCAAGTCGACGAGGAGTTATTCCAAACGTTTCTGGACGAAATACACCCACGGTTTAACGTTGGCACGTATAATTTGTTGGAACACAATTGCAACAACTTCTCGGACGAGTGTTGCGAGTTTTTAGTCGGGAAGAAGATTCCCGAACACATCGTTCACTTACCGAACGAAGTCTTGAATACGCCCTTTGGTCGAGCGATTACGCCAATGCTCAAAGTCATGGAAAACAGAATGAGAAACACGAGAGGCCAAACGGTATTTGCCGAAGACGCGGATGCGATTAGCGAAGGACGAAGCGAGGTTTTAGGAGGTCACGCGGGCGCGACGAGTAGTAGTACTTTGCCGCCGCCGAACACTCGGGGCGACGATTTGGCGCCTCTCCTCGCTTTCGGCCTCCAAGCGTTCGCGCAAGGTTTAGCGAACGCGCAACCTCCAAACAACAACAACAACAACACTCCAAACAACAACAACAACAACAACAACAGGAGACCGTCGCGATGAAACCCACCACCACCATGTTATTATAATAGCGCTTCTAGAAATTTTAATCCACATCGCGATAAATATTATATAATAAAACAAATAGCGCTCGTGTTCGCGTTTACGCGTTAAAAAGACGCATCGTCGTCATTTTACCTTTATTCTCTGCTCGAATTCTTTTCAGACAGAGGTGTTCTTAAAAGTATATATGCTTAACTCTCTCTCTCTCTGTGCTTTCTCTTCTTTCATGATTTTTTGGGTTATTCCGCACTTTGAATACACTCCTCCTCTCACACAGGTTTTATAAGACACGCACTCTTCCTCGAGCGCACGACTCAGAGAGACTACACGCACACGCGCGTACGAAGAGACTCAGTAATGGTGGACGTGATTGAACTCCAAGCGCAGTTGGAAAAACTCGCGGTCGAGTTACGAAGCGAGAAGGAAAAAAACGCGAAATTGCTCGAGGAGAACGTCGCGATTAAAGCGCAGACGACGAAAGTCGTCTCGGAGATGGAAAAGGAAGAGGAGTTAATCGCGAACGCACTCATGCGAAAAATCGAAACGATGAACGCGGAGAAGAATAAACTGTTGGTACAAATAGACCAGGAAGAGGAACACATCTCGAACGCGTTGCAGAAGAAGTTGGACGAAGTGATGCGGGAAAAAGTTGAGTTGGAGAGACAGTTGGAAAGCGAGACGGAGTTTGTCGGGAACCGTTTACAACGACAAGTGGATCAACTCGCGAAGGAGAAGAAAACGTTGGCGAAAGAGCGAGAACGGTTGAGAGAGAAAATACAGAGATTACACGGGGAAGGAGAGAAACTGAGACGGGAAAAAGTCGCCATCGAACACTCGCTGGAAACCGAGGAGGAGAATATCGTGAACAAGCTTCAAGCGCAGATACAGAAGCTGTTGCAACAAAACGTTCTGCTGGAACGTAAACTGAATCGCTTACAGGGTGGGAATTTTGCGGCGACGAGTGATTCGGAGCAAAGCGAAGATGGATATTCGTCGACGTATTCCGCCAGGGCGGCGTATTTGAGTTCCTCTCCGAGGAGCACGAGAAGCGGGACGAGTACGACGAGGGACGGGAGCGTAGGCCCTCCGGGAAGTCGAGGCGCGGGGCACGGCAGTCGAGGGGATTTTATCACGAGTTGGCAACGCGGGGCGTATGCGGCGCACAGCAAAGAGAATAGTAGTAGTCATAATACTAATAATAATAATAATAACAACAACAACAACAACAAAAAGAAGAAGGAAAAAGGAGAGCCTTCGAGCGAGTCCGGGTCGCAAAGAGAGAGTTTGGATATCCCGACCGGCCTCGGGAAAGCGCCGCACAGGACTTTATCGACCGGCGGTCCCGGATCGACGTACAGTCAATCTGGGATGACGGAAGATAACGCGACGAACGCGACAACGCACGGAAACGAAACGCCAATGAGTTTACCGACGACGCCGAGGAGCGGGTTAAGCGTCCAAAATCCAGATTCTGAGATTGATTTTTAACTCCTTACACAATTATATAGAAGCTGAAGAACATATCTCTACGTTCTTTTTAAGCGCCGCATTGTTTGATTTTATTATTACAAGTTCTCTTTTAGTATCCGTGATGCAGAGCGTGCACGTTTTCCGTCCTCCACTCTTTCATCTCTCGAACTCTTTCATCGGACTCTTTCATCGACGGGCCCGCGAGTCGTTTTTTTTTATCTTCTTTGTTTTCATCCAGAGGAGAAACAGGCGCTTTTCTGCGTCGTTCTTCTTGTTCCAGATTTGCCGGTTCGATGGTGTTGAGTGTGTTCTCATGAACACTGTCGCTAATGACGACAGATGGGGGTGATATATTACCCGACGACGCATGCTTCGTGAATGGAAAGCCATCTTTTGCTATGTGCAAAATCTCTGCGAGCGGTAACTCTCTTCTTTTTTCGCTTTTGTGCGACGACGACTGGCAACCTTTGCGCGGAACATCTGCTGCGGTATTTACATCAACAAAAACAGTTGTTTCCTCTTTGCCGCGTTCTTCTTCGTCGTCAATCGATTCTTCGTTCTTGACCTCTTCTCTCGATAGATTTTCTTCTCTCGATCTTTCAACAAAAGCTTCTTCTCGGATTTCCCTCGTATCATCTTGCTGCTGCTTTTCGTTTGCTTCTCCTTCCTCCGAGATTATGTTCGCGATGGCGTTGGCGACGATAATTTTACCGACGTTCTCGCCGTCGCGTTCGCCTTGTTTGGCTTCATTTTCATTTTCGGACGTCGTCGTCGTCGTTACTGCTGTTTCAATCAGCGAGTCACTTATTATCACCTCACTCGTCTTTGCTATGATACACTGCGTCGTTTTGTGGCGTTCTAATTCTCCGGCTGCTCTGAAGTTGTCCTTACCGCACCGGTCGCAAACGATGGAAATATCGTGAATGGCTTCAATTTTTTCCGCGGTATGAAGAGCAACATCTGTAGTACGCGCAGTAGCGGTGGGGGTAACCGTATCGCCGTCGACGACGAGAACGTCGGCTTCGGAAATTGGCGACGACGATGATTGTTGCTGCTGCGGGAGCGCGACGGCGTTCGGCGCCCCCGATACCGGCGAGGAGTATGAATGCGTAGTAGTAGTATTCGGAGTCGTCGTCGGACTCGTTACCGTGATCGTTTCATCTCTTTTCCTCCTCGCCGCTTTCGTCAATTCTTTCCGTTTTTGTCTCTCCTTTGCGCTCGTCAACTCTCTCTGCTTCTTCTCCAACTCTTTCTTCTCCTTAACGAGGCAACCGTAACACACCAACTTACCTTCCCCTAAAACTTGGCTCTCGTACTTCACGTGGACCATGTGCTCGTGTTCGCCGCAGAGTTGACAGTATTCGCCCGGGTACCGTCCCGGTTTGATGCTTTTAACCGCCATCGTCGATGGTTTCTTGTTCGTCGTCGTCCTCTCCTCGTCGACGACGACGTTTTCTTCTCCTCCTTCTGCGCCTCTCTTTCTCGGAGATTTCGCGTTTGCCATCGTCGTCAACGGCGCCAACGCCTTCGCGTCTTCTTCTTCTTCTACTACTTTCATCATCACTCCTCCTCCTCGCGCTTCCTTACCATTCAATGTAGTCTCCTCCTTCTTCTTCTTTAACTTCTTCTCTCTCTCTCGTTCCTCGTTTTGTTTCTTCCGCTTTACTCTCTTCTTCTCCAAATCGTCCTCCTCGTCCGGCTCGTCGAACGCTTCCCACGGATACCGCCGCCGACGCCGCCGCGCATCCTCAAAATCTACCCCTCCCAAGCACATCTCGTTCACCGATTTCTGTATCGCGTTCAAATACATCAAGCAATACCCGAACTTAGTCTCTCGATCGCCTCCCGCGAGGATTGCTTTTTCGCTCAACGCGTATCCTTCCCTCGCGTTTCTCGCTCTTTGCTTCAACTCGTTCAAGGTCACTTTTGAGAGAGATTTCGTGCTCGTCTTCTTCGATGCGCTCTGAGACGCGAACGCAGAATACGAGGACGAATCAACAACAGTGCCTTTCCTCGCCCGCAGACGATGATTTCCTCCTCTTTTCGCGTTCAAAGTCGTCGTCGTTTCGATCATCATCGTTTGGACATCCACGCCGTCGTTTCTGTTCGATTCGAGATGTTTCATCGCGCGTAAAAGCATCGCGTTTACTTTGACGTTGTCGTTGTTGTCGTTGTCTTTTTCTTCCATCGGGTCGACGCCTCGTTTACGTCGTCGTCGTCTTCCGCAGGTCTTTTGCGCTCCTTCTTCTTCTTTCCTTTCTCGGTGCGATCGATGATGATGTGAGTCAAACCTTTTGTTTCTATCGCGCGTCACAACTTTGAGGAAATGCACGAATGAGATACGGATGATGTGCGCGCTCGCGAGGAGGACGATGAGCGCAAAAACGACGCCCAGGAGCATTCCAACACCTCTCGGTATCAAAGCGTCGTCGAAATCGTCCAAGCTCGGGCGATTCCCTCCGGTACCGATGAGGAAAACGTCGCGTAAGTGCGAGTACTTTGAATCCGTTTTAGACGAATTACGACGGCGAAGTTTACGAGGAATATCTGAAGAAGGTTTGTCGCTCGTTGAGAGAGAACGAACGGCGTTCGAGGAAGTGCGTCGAAGTCATCGTCGTCTTTCTGCGCGCGATGATGAGGACAAAAACGAGAGGAGAAGACAACGAAAGCGAAGAAGCTTGTACGTGACGCTGAAGAACGAGAATTTGTACAACTTGTACGCGATGGAAACCATGGCGTGTAGTACCACCGGCGGGATGAATACTTCAGATGATGATGAAGGAAAAGAAGACAACAAAAACGACTACGTTGAAGATGATTTCGTATTCTTCGACCAGCTTTCGATTGGTCTGTTCATGGCTCAAGATTCGCACGGTTCCGCGTTCACGCGAAACGCGGCGTCGCTCCGGGCGAAAGTCGAGCCGATTTTTAGCGAGACGAGTTGGGAGACGTTCGCGGAGAGGTTAGAGAAGACGTGCAGCGAAGGGGTTCTTCCGGGAATGGAAATGGAAGGAGAAGATTATAATCCGCCAATCGCTTTGATTTACGAAACCGTGGCGAGATTTCAACGAAGAGAAGAAAGTCAAAGGAAACCGTCGGACGAGCTGTTGCAATTTTGTACGAAACGAGTGAAACAGTTATCGCCTGCTGATGTTGGGTATAAATACGGCGTTCGGGCGACGTTTGCTGGAGTTGACCCGCGCGAACCAGACGTCGTTCGAGCGAAGGAGCACGCTTTGCGCTTTGTTATTTTAGAAACGGAAACGGCGTATACGTTTGCGCTCGCTTCCTACGCGCCAGATACGAGCGAAGCACACTCGGTGGTGAAATCCTCTTTGGCGTGGGCGCAAAAACCGGCCAATTATAGCAGCGGGACGCGATTTGAAGTCGCGAGAGCTTTAGTGAATACCGTCGCGGCGACGTTAGCGAGTCCAAAATCGTCGACGAAACTTTCCGAGATTACATTCTTGGATCCGTTCTGCGGATCCGGCACGCTGTGCGTCGCGGCGAAACAGCTCGGATTTGGAAACGTCATCGGGAGCGACGCGACGGGACATTTGATTGAAAAGAGTCAAAGAAATGCGCGTTGGTTTTTTGGTGCCGCTTCCGGCGCGCAGGCGGTACCTTCGGAGCAGGCCTCGTCCTCGGGAAGTCCTTTCCCGAGATTTCAACAAGCGAACGCGTTTATCCGAACCTCGTTTACATCCGACCCGAGTAAAACAGTCGTCGTCTCGAACCTTCCGTTTGGTCGTAACGTTGATTTTGTCGCACCACCGCCAGGGGATGAACGTCGTTCTTCTTCGTCGTCGACGACGTCGCATTTACAGTTGGCGTTGGAAACACTCAAACCGCTCGCTCGCACGCACGCGTTTATATCGGGCGTTCCAATTGGCGAGGAGATGATTAAGCTTGGTTACGAAAACGTCAGTCAAATAGCGTTGGACAGGCGAGGAAAAATGTTCATCGCAATAAGTTTTAGTAACGACGACGATACCATCATCAAAGTATCGGACGAGCACGTTTGGTTTACCGTCGAGGAAGCGTTACTTTTCGATGAGATTCGCCAAGCGAACGCGAGGAAGCGCGCGGCGATGAGGAAGAACAACGATGAGAAAGAAGAAGATGAGAAAGTCATTGAAATCGCACGAAGTAATCCAAACGCGTTAAAAGTCATCGTCGATTTATCGTACGAACACGACTCCGCCAGAGCTTTAAGATCTGTAGCGAAGCAACTCTGCGAAATAACCTCCGTCGGTAAAAAAAGCAAAGGCGATTTGCGAGTAACTTTCGCCTCGTTCGCCGGCGACATCAAATACGAATCCGAAACTTTCTTCAACGCGGACACGTGGAGCAAGCACGTCGAAATGCTCCCAGACCCCGCCGAAGAGTGCGACGTCGTCGCCTGCCAAGAAGAAGGTCAAACCAAAAACAACGTCATCTACCTCTCGCCGGACGCGGAAACTCCGCTCTCGCTTTCCGAACTGCGAGACCCATCCAATATCTTCGTCGTCGGTGGCATCGTCGATCTAAAAACCAGAGGAATGAAAACGAGCAAAAAGAAAGCGTCATCCTTAGGCGTTCAAAGTCGCAAATTGCCCGTAAAAACGTTGCGACCGGACCAAACGCACGACGTTCTGAACATCGACACGGTGGTTAAAATCTTGCGCTCGGCGTGGACGATGGACGAACGACAAGAGGATGATGATGAAAAAAAGGGTGGTTTCCATCGAGCGTTCGATGAAGTCTTGCCGAAAAGGCAAGGGAAAGAGAAACCAAAGAGACTCAAGAGATGACAATAACAGACGGAGAATGGATGATGATGTGTGATTGAAAAGAGTATTCGTTCATCGAGTAGTATTTTGTTAAATTCGTTCAATTAATTTCTTCTCTTTTCTCTCGTCGTCTGTTTCTTCATAAATATAATCCTTTCCGTATCCGACGACGACGATAAAGACGTAAACGACCCGAGACAGACTTTCCAATAAAACCTCGCGCGAAATGAGAATTAAATTCTTCGCGTTGATCGTCGTCTCTTGGGGTTTGTTTATTGCCGTTCGGTGGGTGCAATTGCACGCGCATTTGAACGTGCATTTGGATTACGATATGCTGCATCATCGTCCTCAATATCACCTTCGCGTTGTTGGTGGTTCTTCCTCTCGATTGAAACGAACGAATACTGATAATAATATTTATGATGATGATGATGAAAATGGTGATGTGACTACAGGTAGTGCTGCCACCAAAAGGGCAAAAACGTCGTTTTTAGGTGAAGGAGGAGGCGCGAGGAGTGAGAGTACTAAAGATAATAGACGAGAGATGATAAAGAGAAGCAATGACAACAACAACAACAACAACAACAACAACAACAACAACAAAGCGATGGTGATGGGGAGTGGGAGCCAAGATGCGGAGAGCAGTAGTTTTACGTCGAGTAGCGAAGACGAAGACGCGGTGGATATTGCCGCGGTATCGAACAATAACAACAACAACGACGACGCAGACGGCGATGGTAGTAGTAGAAGTAAAAACAACAATGAGGTGATCATATCTGCGACAACGTGGGCGGCGGAAGTTTTAGAAGCCGTTCGATCGATAAATGAAGGCGCGACGACGTTTGAAGACGCGCACACGCGATTTGAGATGTTCGCGAAAGCTGGGTATAGATTGACGAAAATTTCCATGTCGGATGTGTTTGCGAGTTTGAAGAGGCAGGCGAGAGGGAAGCGATTCGACGTAGACGTAGCGAGAGAGAAGTTAGACGCGTACATGAAAGCAAAAGGGGACAGGGGCTTAACCGCGGATGTGGCGAAAGACGACGTTTTGAGACATTTGGCGCACGAGATGCACGCGGCGATTGTCCAGGCGAGAGTGAGCACGAGACCGCCTCCGGCCGCGCAGTATAAACCTGATTCCGAATTTGCGTCCTCTTTTGGCAAATTAGAAGAACTCGCGAGAACGGCTAAAGATAGACAGAACGCGGCAGAGAGCTCTATTCATGGGGCCGTCGAGGAGTTGAAGAACGCGGAACGCGCGACGAGTAACTCGGACATGAACGACGACGAGAATTTAGAAAACATAGATTTAACGGAAGGTTTGTCGCCGCAATCGATCTCGTCGGCGATGGTTTTAGATAAAGCAGAAGTAGCGATGATTAGCGAACGTCGGTCGGAACAATTATTCGCAGCTGGTATTATCGGCGAATGGTCGGATTGGGGTGCGTGTGTCCGAATACCTGGAAGCGCGACAGGCGACGAGTGTCAACGCACGCGCACGTTCGCGCACTCGAGAAATTTCGGTCGGTGCTTTAAATTAGAAAAGAACGTAGATTTGATGTCCAGAGAGAAGATGATTGAATCCCTTGGTTTTGCAAAACCAGAAGAGGTAAACAACTGCATGGTGAAACCGCAAACGATGAGATGCGATTGCTCTTCTTCTTCTTCTTCTTCTTCTTCTTCATCTTCTTCATCCGACGGAGGAGGAGGGAAGGATTTATTCTTTACGAATAACAAAGCCGCGTTGGATGCAGACGCGGACGTGATTTTTGGCAACAACAAAGCAGCCATCGAAACGAAGTGTTTAGTAGACCAACTCACGGACGCGTACGGGTACGCGGAACGGTTCGTCGCCGCGCACAAAGCGCACGACGACGCGAAAACGGCGAAATCGGCGAGTAGCCCGATGCGTTTGCGATGGCCGCTCCCAAACGCCACCGCTTTGAAAGTCGATCCGCAACTGGTCAACTTGGAAATTACGAAAGATACGTTCGAGTGCGTCGGAAACGTTGGTGCTGGAGAACGCAAACGCGCGTACGTGACTACGGTCGCCCCTGGACCGAACGGAAACGACGCCATTTGGAGATTCTTCTTCCACCCGATGCTCGTCAAGCTTTTACCGCAATCCGAAACGATTTCAAAGAAACGTCCGTATAAAACGTGTGCGGTCGTGGCCAACTCAGGATTGATGTTGAAACACGAATACGGCGAAGAGATTGATCAACACGACGGCGTCTTCCGAATCAATTACCCGCCAGTGAAGAAATTCTCCAAGCACGTCGGCAGCCGAACGACGCACGACATCGTGAACATGCACCACGCGCAACGCCTAGGATTCAACGACGCCAGGACGTTACGGATTAACGATCCAGACGTGTGCGACGCGAAAGTTTGTTTGGGCACGTTAATCAAGTGTCGAATGAAAGGATGTCACGCTGAGCCGCTCATTTTTAAGCAAGAGGAAGATATCGATTTAACCGACCCGAACTGGCGCAGACGCGAAATGCTCAAGAAGATGAAAAAGCCGGAAAACAGTCGGTTAGTCCTCTACGAGACCACCTTGAGCATGGCGTGGCGAAGAAAATTCATCCAACTCATTCTCCGTCGGTTTAAGCCTCCGATGACGTCTTTGCTCTCTCCAGATTTTATCGTTCGCGCCAACGCGCTTTGGAACTCGGTGAGTAAAGACGCGCTCTCGGAAGCCGCCGAGAGAGGCGAACAGACGCCGAACTGCGCGTTAACCGCGCAAAGAGCCAAGGACGCGAAGGAAAATTGGCGCAAACGCAGAGGCGCGATTTCCATCTCCAACGCCATGAACCAAGAGGAATCGTGCAAACCAAATTCCGGATGGTTCGCCATCGTCGCCGCCGCTCAGCAGTGCGACAAAGTCACGCTCTACGGCTTTAGCGCCTGGAAAAAAGACAACAACGGGTCCAAGAGCGGGAGTAATAGTAAAGACAAAAGCTTGGACAAAGACGACGTGAAATACCACTACTTTGACGACGTGCCTGGCGTAGATACCGTCCATTCCTTCGAGTTGACTTTAGAGAGTTTGAGACTGTTAAAAAACGCATATCCCGCAGTTCTGGACATCCGAGAAGAGAGAGAAAAGGAGCGTCGTTGAGCGGCACATTTTTAGGGGTTTTTAGCACAAAAAGACTACACATATATAGATTTTAATTGACGATGATGGAAACGACAACGAAAGCGAGCTTAGAAATTGACGTCGCGTATTGCGGCCCAGTCGCGGAGATTGTCGCGCAAAAGCTCGTCGATTTATTCTCTTCTTCTTCATCGTCGCGAACGTCATCATCATCATCACGCAGACGCATTTCCCCGCTACGAAAATTAGGGGAAATCATCCAAGAAGAAGAAGAAGAAGACAAAGACAAAGATGAAGACAAAGAAGATAACGAGAACGCGATGCGGACGAGAACACCAACAACAACACCAACAACAACAAATCCCCGTATCGTGGTCATCGTGGTAGAAACCGTCGAAAACGACGAGATTGCAAAGGAAGGATTGGAAGTCGTGAAGATTCTGTTGAACGCGTCGAAGAAGAAGAAGAGAAACGAGACAACAAAGACGAAGAGTAAACGGAGGAGGAAATACGTCCTCGTTGGCGTCGGGGACTCGAGATTCCTCGCAGAGAGACAATACTTCCGCTCGAACCAAAATTCAGCGGAAGATTGTAACGCCGCCGCGAGAGTTTTAGATAAACTGTTAGAGAAAAGCGATGCGTGGGAACGAGTCGGGAAACGGTTAGAGTTGGATTACGGGAGGGAGTTTGAAGGGAAATTGGAGCGGTGGGTGACCAGTCTCATGATGGCGAAAGATGACTTTCCTTAATTCTTGTCGATTAGAGCACATAGAGCAGTACGATTATTACATAGCATTCCTGAGCATTTCTTCCAACTCTTCGACGGTTAAAGCAACCGGGTTGCCCTTCATGCTCGAACTTTGCATGCTCTTCGAGACGGACTCCGAGACGTCTTCGTCTTTCATGCCAAACGTGCTCAACTTTGGCACCCCGCAAAATGACACTAAATCTTCTATCCATTTTACCAATTCTGCGACCGTGGCGTCGTCTTTACCTAAACACGCGTTGGCTACTTCTTCGTACCGTCGTAAACCTTCTTTCGCACTTTGCGGATTCTCGTCCATCACGCGCGTCTCTAACAACTTCACGTTCATTTTCACGCAGTGTGGCAACAACGCCGCACAAATCGCCCCGTGCGGCGCGTGTAGCAAACCACCCAGCGTACCGCTAAATCCGTGCACCGCACCTAACTTGGCGTTCGCCAACGCCATCCCTCCGTACATGGCGCATAACGCCATATCCGTCCTCGCGTTTATATCCTCCGGCTGTTCCAAACATCTTCGTAAACTCTTCGCGCCTAATTTAATACCACTCATGCTCAAACTATCCGTCACTGGGTTCGGAGAATTACACACGTACGGTTCAATGCACTGCGTCAGAGCGTCCAACCCGGTGTGCGCGGTCACGTCCCTCGGCATTTGCACGGTCAATTTCGGATCGACGATGACCAAATCCGGCAACATCAACGGATGACGCATGCTCACTTTCCTATCTCCAGCTTCGAGCACGCTATTCTTGGTCAACTCCGCTCCGGGTCCAGCCGTCGTCGGTATCGCCACGAACGGTCTCGGTCTTTTTTCAATCGGCATCGCTTTTCCAACCACCTCGAGAAAATCGTATATATCCCGCTCGGCGCCGCCGTTGGTCAACATCGCGGCCACGCACTTGCCGGTATCCACCGCCGTTCCACCCCCTACCGCGACAACGAGTTCGCACATACTCTCCGACGCTAATTTCGTGCAATCAATCGCCGACTGTACCGTCGGTTCGCCTTTCGGGCAATGAAAGACAACCGACTCAACGTTTGCTTCTTCTTTCAACTTTTTCTTCAAAGGCGCTGAAAATCTCTCCGACTCCCCGCACACGATTAGGACTTTTCCGGGATGCGCATCCGAATCGATCGTCGCGTTTTCTTGCTTCGCTAAATCTGTGATCAACTTCACCGCGCGCGTTTCAAACGCATCGATTTCAAACACCGTTCGCGAGGCTGTCGTAAACTCGAAAGGGTTCATATTGGGAGAAGATGATGAAATTCGTCTCGAATTCTTCTTACTACTACTCTTCTCGTCGCGAAGAAGAGGAGTCGTCGTCGTAAAAGGAGTCGCGCTTTTCTGCCGCTGGAACAACAACGACGGGGCAGCAAAAGAAGAAGAAGAAGGTGATGATGATGTTACGAACATCTCTCTTCTCCGAAGCGAGCGTTTCTCTTAATGAAGATGAATGAATTTTTGTTTCCATTTTATCCACTTTTTTTCCCTTCTTCTCTTATAAATAGATATGACTTCTTCTTCGTCTTCTGTGTCGCGGTTTTTGTCGCCGTCAGAGTCGATGACGGTAGCACCAAAGAAGAAGAAGACAAAGAAGACGATGTTTAATAAAAAAGGAGTGGTCGCGATGTTTTCTTCTTCTTCTTCTGATTTGTCTTCTTCTGTTTCTTCTTTTCAAAATGATGCAAAGTTGTTAGGGGATGATGATGATGATATTGATGATATTGATGGAAGAACAAGTAGTAGTAGTAGTAGTAGTAGTAGTAACACTGAAAGAAGAAGCGAGAAACATCCTCACGAAAAGATTGTCTTTTACACGCACTCGTTGTGTCCGTACGCGCACAGAGTGAGACTTTGTTTAGATGAATTACATCTGCTTCGTGAAGAAGGAGGAAAAGTAGATATCGTGGACGTTGACCTTTCGAACAAACCAAAATTTTTCCTCGAAATGACCAACGGGAGAGGCGTCGTGCCTTTGATTGAATTCTCAGAGACTGGCGAACTCGTGAGCGAAAGCTTACGAATTAACGAACGGTTGTGGGAGGAGTATTATTCTGATGATGATTCTTCTTCTTTAACTTCTTCGTCGTCGTCGTCATCACCCTCATCTTATGAAGACGCGAAGCGTTTCGCCAACGCGTGCGACCAAAAATTCGTGAGTTTAGGATTACAAGCGATCGGGGGAGGTTGGAGTTTTGATACGACCAGAAACGAAAGGACTTTAGAGCGGTTTGAGAGAGAAATTTGGGAAATAGACGCGTTAATTGAGAAGCACAATGATGATGACAATAGTAATACTAAACGCAAAGTCTTTCTCTTTGGCGGCGACAGAGCGTCTCTGGCGGATGTAGCGATATACCCGTTCGCCGAACGATTCGAACTCGCCTTGCAACATTTCCAAGGGTACACCTTAGGAAACGTCGAATATTATCATCCTCCTTCTCCTCCGTCCTCCTCCTCCTCCTCCTCCTCAAAACATCATCAACAGCCGCGTCATTTCCAAAAATGGCTGAAAACGATGCAAACGCAACCGTCCTCGCTTCGCTGCGCGGTGAAAAACCAAGACGCCTTATTGAAATCGTGGTCTCGAACGAAACGGTTGGACTATTTCGACTACGAAACCGCGGATTTTATCAATCCTTAATAATAGTTTTCAGAGAGAGAGAGAGATGTGTATTAATTAGAGAGATATCGAGATTATAGATTGCGCGTAGATTTTACCTATGTGCTGCACAAAACGAGCACGCTTTGCGAGAATAAATACATCACACACTCATACTATACTAAATGGACGACGGCCCAGCTCGCGGTGGCACGCGAGGTGGTAAGGACCAGTTCTCCTGGGAGTCCGTCAAAAATGACACCCAGCACCGGGAGAACTATTTAGGCCACTCGGTGAAAGCGAGCGTCGGGAGGTGGCAACGCGGGAAAGATTTGTTCTGGTACGCGAAGGAACGAATCACAGATGATGATGATTTGGACGAGAAAGACGACGAGAAAAGAATTAAAGAGGAGATGAACATCATAAAGGAAAGGGAGGAGAAAGAGAGGAACGAGATGTTAGGGATTTATGGTGGTCACGGTACGAAGAGGACGAGAAAGAAGAGGAAGAAGGAGTTTAGGGATGATTCTGATTCCGATTCTGACTCATCATCATCATCATCATCATCGTCATCACATTCGTTAAAGAAGAAGACCACCAAGAGGAAGAGAAAAGAAGAAAAGAAGCGAAAGCAAAGGAAAGAGAAAAAGGAGAGAAAGAGGCGTCGCGAGAAGGAGAAAAAGAGGCAAAAAAAGAGGAAGAGGGAGAGCAGTTGTAGCACATAGCACAGAATTTAGAATTTAGAGTAGACACACATTTCCCCAGAAAAGATCCTCTCTTTTAAAGTACCACACACACACAAGCAGTCATAAAAAGATGGAGGAAACGCTTCCTCTGTGGATTCGTTTCCTCGCGTTTTCGCACCGCCTTCTTTTCCAGACTCTTTTGCACCCGCAGTTGGTCCTTTCCATCCTCCAATTCGTACTCGTGAGTGTCGCATTTCTGTACTTGAATCGCGCGCAGATGATGCGATACGTGGACGCAAAAGTCACCGAATACGCGTTAGCGTTACTCGAGAAAAACGTATTCCCGGAAAGCGAAAAAGTGACTCTGAAACGAGTGAAGTTTCGGTGGAACCGAGTGGACGTTTTTGACGTACACGTCGGGAACTGCGTTTCCGAAGAGGAGGAGGATGATGATGACATCTTCGGTGCTTTGGCTGATGAAGCGGCCACGAAGGAGGAAAAAAAGGAAAAACGTGAAAACGCGGCGAAGATACAGAAGACCAAGATCCCGGAATTTTCGTCCCCGTACTTCATGCGCGTGCAACAGATTTCGTTCGAGTGTTCGTTTTTCACGCTCGTGCCGATGATGCAGTTCATGGAGGATAAAAATTTCGCGGTTGGATTTTTGAGCGCGAAAGTCGACTCGATGGTATTGAGAGGCGTGGACGTGTTCGTCGAGGAGTGGAGAGGGAGAGGGAACTTTCGGGTGTTTAAGAAAAAAGGGATAAAATCGTCGTCGGTGTCGTCGTCATCGGTAAAAGAAGCAAAAGGAGATGAAGCTGCGACGACGAAAGGGACGAATGCTACTGGGACGCGCGAGGAGGAGGAGGATTTGACGTCAAACGCGAAGAATACCAACAACAACAACGGTTTATTTTCCTATTTTCAATCTCAAGTTCAAACGCAAATCGAAGACGCGAACAAGAAGATTCAAGAGGCGGCGAATAAGACGATCGAGATTTCCGGTTCAGTTGTGAAAGAAATCGGCGCGGTGGCGACGGACGTGACGGATAAACTGACCGCGCTTGGGAGGTACGCGACGATGATAAACCGCGTGCAAGAAGATCCAATCGAGATGATGCAAAAGAGACCATTGGTTCTAAGAGTGAAAGAGACGAGATTAATCGATTGGAACGTGAAAATATTAACGGTTTCGCAAACGTCTTTTAAGGTGAACAAGTTTGAAATGGTGGATAAAGTGTTCGTGGGCACCGGGAAGGCGTTCGGGAAACGAATCGCGCAAGGCGTGTTGCAAAGAATTATCGTCGAGTTTCAAGACGAAAGTTTGAATCTCATCACCAACGGCGTTTCAGACGGGTTCATGATGAGTAAAAAATTCTTGGACGACGGTTTTACGACGGTGTACGACGGAGTGAAGAAAACCACGGAGAGCGGGGCAAAAATGGCCGCGAAGACTATGGAAAGCGCGCGAT
>Ga0255773_10001531_pt1 | contig 23127 bp, 41 predicted proteins | sample 011ome_17_FD_179971 | JGI IMG/M metagenome (GOLD analysis project Ga0255773, IMG submission 179971) | Coastal salt marsh microbial communities from the Groves Creek Marsh, Skidaway Island, Georgia - 011502XT metaG (version 2) | ecosystem: Environmental > Aquatic > Marine > Intertidal zone >...
ACACATATTCTAGCACAACAAGAAAGTTGCAAAAAGAAGAATTGGAAACAATCGAAGAAAAGAACACACCAACTGATTCTAAACTTTGGGCATCTAAAGTTGCGGCTGCTAAGTCTAAGTTTGATGTTTACCCTTCTGCATACGCTAATGGTTGGGCCGCTAAAGAATATAAGAAAGCTGGCGGCGGCTGGAAGTCGGAAGCAAAAGAAGAAGTCGAACTTGACGAAAAAGTAAAAGACATGGACATGGGAGATGTAATTAAAGACTTTCAAAAGTCTGACGCACCCCAATTCAAAGGCAAGTCTAAAGAAAAGAAAAGAGAAATGGCGATTGCGGCTAAACTGTCCGCAGACGAGGCAAATGATATGGAAAACGAAGAGATAATTGCTGAAAACCCTTTAATTGCAGGAGCTGCCAGAGCCCTAGGTTCTCGATTTGCGGCAAAAAAAGGCGCGGGTAAGGTTGGTCAAGCTGTTGCTGGACATGTTGCAAGTAAAGCCGCTTCTTCCTTGACGAGTAGGAATGAAGAATCAGAGCAGGATGAAGAAGACCTAAAAGAGTACATCACAGCTAAACAAGTAAAAATGGCTAAGGGCATTGCCAACGACCCAAGACATAAGGGTGGTGACATGACTGGCGCCGCTAAGAAAATGGAAAAGATCAAGAAGGGTCTTTCCAATCACCCAGGTGCGCAGAAAGCACTGAGACAAGCAAACGAAGACTTTGCTGACTACACGGACGAAGAGTTTGACGAACTGATTGAAATGTCCTACAAAGATAAGTTTCAAGCTATGTTGAAGAAGAAAGGCAAGTCACTTGCTGATATGTCAGATGATGAGAAAAAAGGCTTCTTCAATTCTGTCGATGCGGCACATAAGGCAAAGAATGAAAGTTTTGAAGATAACGAGAAGCGCAGAGAGAAAGCCCGTGCTGATATGGCTGCCGGTAAATATAACAAGGATGGTAGTCGTAAAAAGGTCAGCGACATGACTCCTACTGAGAAAATGGCTAATACTGCAAGACGCAAAGAGTACAACGAATATCAAAAATCCAAGCGCAACGAAGAAGCAGAACAGATTGATGAGATCACTGCCGCACAGCAAGCCGCAAGAGATGCGAAGTCTCCCGGCGCAACGAGAGGTATGGCTCCCACTAAAAAAGATAAGCCAGACCTAGTACACAAAGAGCCAAAGAAAGGTCAAAAGCAACCACATGGAGAACACATTGTGGTTCAGATGCGTAAGGCTATTACAGCAAATAAGCCAGTGCAATTCAAAGACGGCACAAAAAAGGTAGTCAGTAAAGCACACGCACACAAATTCCTGTCGAAGTACATGTCATCTAAACCAGCTAGTAAAGAAGAGATGCATGGTGCGCACGACAGTCACGATTCATTTATGAAGCATGTAAACGACAAATAAAAACTCAAAGGAGAGAAACAAAATGTCCGGATGGTCTAGAACTACAAAGCCCAGTGCAGATACTACTATTTCTGCTGGCGACATCTACGGCGTAGACCGTAACGAAATTGCAGTGACAGAAGGCATTGCACAAACTGGTTGGGTAAAGCGTACTACTGTTGGCAGTCGTGTTAAGCACGAAGTCCTCGTAGCTATGAAGACTCCCCCCACAGAAGATAACGCAGACGATTCAGTATTTCCTGATACAGTACTTGCGATTGGCACACAACCAGCAAGTCGCAGTGATGTAACTGGTTCGGCTGTAACATTTAGTGTTGTTGCTACTGCAACTCCAACAGCAACTATCTCATACGCTTGGGAAAGATCGCTTGACTCTGGTGCAAACTGGGTAACAGTAGACGGTGTTATCGACGGCGGTGTGTACAGTGACTTTACGCTTGATACATTAGCAGTCAGCGACAACACTGGTCTTGATACTTACCAGTATCGTGTACTTGTATCTGCCGCTGATACTGGAGCCGCTACATTGACTTCAGATGCCGCTACCCTAACTGAAACTGTTTAAAAGGATTCCGGCGATGATTAATAGAAGAATGCTAGTAATAACAGAAACTAAAACTGACATCTCTATTCCGCATTTTCAAGAGAAGTATGAAAATGATAATAGACAGGGAACCGTTGGTGAAGATTATTCGTCGGAATCAGTTTTAATGTATGGCTTGGATACAGGGTTCATTGAAACTACCGATTGGTGGATGCAAGAGTTTGAAGAAACACCACACAGAGATTGTTCCTCTGAAGACAATTGCACCAAAGGTGTTATGTTCTCTCATGGATTCGCTCAGGTAGAGATGGCAGTTATGCATAAGTGTTCAGATGCCCATGAGGTAAGTGTTGTAGGCGGAAATGCGCTCTACGATGAGAGAATGGCATACAATGTTGAAAACGACATTAGTTACGCGGTCAATCTTTATCCTTGTGATGAGCATTGGAACATTGATTGGGAAAATCCGATAGTAGGATGATTCAACGAACTGTTTTAGTAATCACAGAGAAAGTCCCCCTAGGCAAAGAGCATTTCATAGCACACTACGAAAATGCTGATCGAAGGGGGGACAAATCTGGTCAAGAGCATTCTATTGATATGACTAGTGCTTACAACATTGAGGGCCCTAATGCATATGAAACAGATTGGGGACACATAGACTTGATCGATGGCGGATCTGGTGCGGCAACAGAAATACATGACTCATGCTCTGATGATTCACCTTGCAAAAAAGGTGCCATGTGGAGATCAGAAATAAGTGATGGAGAGCGATACCAGATATATGAAAATTATATAAAGGCATCAACAGAATTTCCTATAAGTTTCTTTGATAATGAACACAAACTTTATTTGGAAAGAAGAGCATATAACGAAACTCATGGCATAATTGAAGAGGCTACTCTTTATACATGCGATGAACATTGGAACATTTTAGGAGAATTAAATGGCTGACCAAAAAATCAGTGAACTGACAGAAGTTACTTCTATTGCCGCTACTGACATTCTGAATGTGGTTTCGAGTGGGGCTAATAAAAGAATCACTGCGGCTAATCTGTTTTCAAATGTTCCTACTCCTGCTAGTTTTTCAGGCAAAGTTTCTATAACTGGTTCTGATACGCTAACGGGCGGTGGTGCTGTTTCAGTTGCAACTAATATTACTTACCTTAGTAACCCAAGTGGTGCAGGCGTACTTAGTATAGGCGCAGGCGTAGAAGGGCAAGTGAAGATTATTTTGATGATTGCAAACACAGCAGGACACGCATTAACATTAGATGGCGCTACTTTGGCACATGATACTGTAACTTTCGATGCTTTGGGTGATACCGCAACACTTATATATACTAATACTAAATGGTATATGATAGGTGGTAGTGCGACCATAGCATAGAGAATATGATTGAACTTAATGATGATAACTTTTTGATATTTGCGATCAAACACTATAATAATCCAGGCTGTGATGGTATGGATGATTTAGAAGATGATATGAAGAGATTCAAATATATTAAAAGGCTTTTCCGAAGATACGAGACAAATGGCATATTGAGTGAAAGACTTATTTTAAATCACTTGATAGTACTGTATAATGTATTTGGAAAAGCGGCAACCCATTTACTTTTCTATAAAATTGAAGAAAAGTATTGGGCGATTTTAAAATCGTTTCTAGTGTTTATGAACAGAATACCACTAGAACAAATAGGAGGAAGCGAACCTTACATACCATTAGATGGTACTGTATTGGACGCATTAAGGAAAGTTTAATGTCCAGATTTGTAGATGCAGTTGTAGCGTATAGAATTCTTCGACTTTTGGCAACGCCAATTGAGCGAAGTGATGCCTATCGTTTTGGTATAATCGACAAAGATGGCAACAAAGTTAAAGATCCTCAGACCTCCGAAGAAATGGATTCCTATTCGCTATTGCAAAGATTTGTTTTTAAAGTGCAACGGGCACTTGTAAAATCTCCAGATAGAACTGCTAAAAGACTGCTTACTTTTGCGGCCGCTATGGCAATTTTAAGAGAACAGTCCGAAAATATTCCTGATGATGAATTAGAAACACTCTTAGAAATGTACATGGATGACGAATCAGTACAAAAACAAGCCACTATGCTTGAGAACAATCTTCTTTCCTTCAAGAATTTTAAAATGGATGAGATGATGTCAGCGGGTGCAGGTGGTGTAGCCGGCATTGGAATAGGACCCCAGGGAGAACCTGGAAGAGATCCTGTATTCATGCCTATGACAAGAAGAAAGAAAAAGCGTAGGCAAACAAATGGCAACTCCGGAAAATAACATAGAATCAAGAATCACTATTGTGGAACATGATGTCAAACAGATGGGTGCGTTGTTTGATAGAATGGATGTAGCAATTGAGAAAATTACCGATATCGCTAATTCGGTCAATAAAATGTTGGCTGTTCACGAACAACGGCTGACATCTAACTCAGAGGCTACAAACGAATTGTACGAATTAGTGGAAGAAAGAAGAAAAGAAGGCGATGAAGCCAATAAAGAGTTGCATTCAAGAATCACAACTTTGAATCGTGAACTCACAGCCGAAATGAAGGCTGACCACAGACAAGTACTATTGGCAATCGATGCGTTAAAAGATACCATCGAAAAAAATATCCGAGAAACCTCAAACGAGGTTGACAAATTAGAGTCAAGAGTGTTACACTTAGAGAAGCGACAGTGGTTAGTGATGGGATTTGCCTTAGCTTTTGGTTTCCTAGCAGGAAACTTTGATACCATAACTAAGTTATTTTCTTGACATACCCCTCTTAATGCTGTATATTACTCACTATGAGTTTATACATTGATACAAAATATTTAACACAAATTTCCCATAGATTTGAACTCTTCAAAAAGAAGAGTGATTTTCTGTGGAATGTCCGTTGCCCGATCTGTGGCGACTCTCAACAAAAGAAAACAAAAATGCGAGGCTACTTCTTTCGTAAGGGAGAAGACCTTATGTACAAGTGCCACAACTGCCAGCATGGCGCACATTTTGGTTCTATCCTGAAACAGTTGGATACTCTATTGTACAAAGAGTATGTGCTTGAGAGATACGCTGAAGGCAGTCAAGGTAAAAAGTATGGTACGGAGAAGCGAGTCAAGTCTGAAGTATTCTATAAAGACAAACTGCCTCCTTTGCCCATTGTCCCTCTCTGGCAGAATCTTTTTGATTGTGTATATTCACTTCCTTACGATCATGAGGCCGTAGAATATTGCGAAGAAAGAATGATTCCTAATGAACAGACAAAAAAATTGTACTATATAGAGAATGTGAAAGATATTGTTCAACTGAATAAAAGGTACAAAGAAAGTATTATCACGACTGAGCCTAGACTTGTAATACCCTTCTGCAATGAGCATGGGAGACTTACAGGGCTTACTATGAGGGCTATGCGTGGTGAGACTCTGCGATACATTACTGTCAAGATAGATGAGTCAGCTCCTACAGTGTTTGGGCTTGACACGCTAGATAAACAACAGCCCATTACAGTAGTAGAGGGTCCACTAGACAGTTTATTCTTAGACAATGCGATTGCATGTGCAGGCGTAGCGTTTAATCAAATAGAAAACTTTAATTTACCTATGTCGAAAACTACCATTGTGTTCGATAATCAACCTAAAAACAAAGAGTTGTGTAAATTGATGTATAAGTATATAAAGCAAGGTTTTTCTATTTGCATTTGGCCGAGCGGTATCGCAGGCAAAGATATAAATGAGATGGTATTAGATGGAATGTCTCCCGTAGAAATTCAAACTATTATAAATCATAATACGCACCGCGGTTTGGCTGCGGAACTAAAATTCACTAACTGGAAAAAATGCTAGGAGCACATAATGAAACTCTGGACGAAGATTAAAGAATTCTTTGGTATATTTGATTACAACGGTGACGGCAAGGTTGGCGTAGAAGACGCCAAAGCCGCTGTTAAAGATGCACAGGACAAGGTCGCTGAAGTAAAGACCGAAGCCAAGCGCCGTGTAAGGCGAGTCAAAGAAGAACTTGCTGATGTTGCTGACGCCGCTAAAGATGTTGCCGAACAAGCAGGCGATGTTGTAGACGCGGTAAAGGGAAAACCACGCCGTGGTCGTCCCCCAAAGAAAGCGCCCGCTAAAAAGGCACCCGCTAAAAAAACTAAATAAATTATAGGACCCTTTTATTATGAGTAATGTGAACCTTGTTTCTATGACTACCCCTACCGCATATTCAGAGTGTCATTCCGCTGAGGAATTTATCGCATATGCGGCTAGGGTCAGTAATCCTGGAAATCAGAATAACGCCGAGACTGCACCTAAACTTTTAAAGTATCTTATTCGTGAGGGGCATTGGTCGCCATTTGAGATGGTGAGTATGACTGTCGAAATCAAAACTACAAGAGATATTGCAAAACAAATTTTGCGGCATCGTACTTTTAGTTTCCAAGAATTTAGTCAACGGTATGCTGAAGCTGATGAGTTTACTACCCGTGAAGCAAGACTTCAAGATCCAAAGAATAGACAGAACTCTGTTGAAACTGAAGATCGTGAACTAGCTGAGTGGTGGAACATGGCTCAGCAAGAATTGATTCAAAAGTCTAAGTTAGTATATCAAACAGCATTAGATCACGGAATAGCAAAAGAACAGGCAAGGGCAGTACTACCAGAAGGAAACACTGTCACAACACTATATATGGCAGGTACACTGCGTTCGTGGATTCACTATTGTCAGTTGCGTATGGGTAACGGAACACAAAAAGAACATGCTATGATTGCTAAAACCTGTTGGAATATTATAGAGGGGCATTTTCCATCTGTTGTTGAGGCTTTAAAGGCGTGATTGAATTGGAGCCTCTGCTACACTTGCCTACTGTATTCTGGGATATTCCTGAAATGCGTAAAGAGGCTTTAGCATTAAAAGAGTCCGCATATGTTTGGCAGTCGGAGCATTACACTGTCAGGGGTTGTCCACAGGGAGACAATACTCCAATTTTAAACAATACACATGAATCTTTTTTAAAATTGTATGGTGATTGCGGTATGATGTCAATATCCTATCTTTACATAGATAAAGATAGTGACTACATGTGGCACACAGACAATGAGATAAGTAAAAGAACAGGGCACACAGAAAAGGATGTGAAGTGTGCGATCAACATCGTGGTACTGGGTGAAGAAAGCGATGTTGAGTTTAAAGATTGGGGCGAATATAATTATACAGCCGCATTATTTAATACTTCACATTTACATAGAATAAAGCCAGTGTCGGATAGAATTTTGTGTAAACTAAGTTTCAGGGATTTGTATTTTTCAGATGTAACTAATAAGATTTTTTAATAGGAATAGCAATGGCAAAACAAGATTATATGGGGATTCAAATCGATTTATCAAGAGATGAATTGTTTGATAAGTTAGGCGTACAGCGGCTCAAAGAAAGTTACATGCGAGAGGATGAATCTAGCCCTCAACATCGGTTTGCCTATGTAAGTAAACAGTTTGGATCTAACTCAGAACACGCACAGAGGTTATATGATTATGCAAGTAAGCACTGGTTATCGTATTCTACTCCGATACTTTCGTTTGGGCGTAGTCGCCGCGGCATGCCGATATCATGCTTTCTCAACTACATTGAAGATACGGCTGAAGGTCTTGTTCAGAACTATTCAGAGACATCGTGGCTCTCTATGTTGGGTGGGGGTGTTGGTATTGGGTTCGGCATCCGTGCTGCCGGCGACAAATCTACTGGTGTCTTACCTCATCTCAAAACATACGATGCATCTTCCCTCGCATACCGTCAAGGAAAAACGAGAAGAGGTAGTTACGCCGCTTACCTCGACATCTCCCATCCGGATATACTCTTGTTCCTCGAAATGCGTAAGCCCACTGGTGACCAAAATCTGCGTTGCTTAAACTTACATCACGGTATCAATATCACTGACAGATTCATGGAGATTGTTGAGAGATGTATGCAAGATCCAAATGCAGATGATGGATGGAACTTGTGCGACCCTCACTCTGGGGAAGTTAGAGAGACTGTATCAGCTAAGGCACTGTGGCAAAAGATTTTAGAACTGCGCATGGAAACAGGCGAACCTTACTTGCATTTTATTGATACGAGCAATCGTGAAATGCCAGAGTTTCAAAAAAAGCTGGGGTTAAAAATTAATCAATCTAACCTATGTTCTGAAATCATTCTGCCTACAAATGAACAGCGAACCGCAGTCTGTTGTCTTTCCTCTGTCAATCTTGAGAATTACGATGCATGGAGCAAAGATTCTATGTTCCTCAAGGACATGGCAGAAATGTTAGATAATGTATTGCAATATTTTATTGACAATGCACCTGACACAGTATCCCGAGCTAAGTTTTCGGCGGTGCGTGAAAGGAGTATTGGTATTGGGGCATTAGGCTTTCATGCCTATTTGCAAAAGAAAAATATCCCGTGGGAAAGTGCAACTGCTAAAGGAACTAACCTCAGGATATTTAAGTTAATTCGGAGTAAGTTAGATGAAGCAAATATTCAACTCGGCAGTGAAAGAGGTGAGGCTCCTGATGCAAAGGGCACGGGACGAAGATTTAGTCATGTTATGGCTATTGCTCCCAACGCTAGTAGTAGTATCATTATGGGAAACACTTCGCCGTCCATTGAGCCATATCGTGCAAACGCATATCGTCAAGACACACTTAGTGGAGCGTTTCTCAATAAGAATAGGCATTTGGATACTCTCATTAAAAGTAAAATTGCAGATAATCCTAAAATCGATTATGAAGAAACTTGGTCTTCAATAATTGCAAACGATGGTTCCGTACAACATCTAAATTTTCTAACTGATTGGGATAAAGATGTGTACAAAACATCTATGGAGATTGACCAACGGTGGTTGATTGAGCATGCCGCTGACAGACAACAATTCATCGATCAGGCGCAGTCGCTTAATCTGTTCTTTAGACCAGATGTAAATATTAAGTACCTACATGCGATTCATTATCTTGCGTGGAAGCAAGGACTGAAAACGCTATACTACTGTCGCTCAGAGAAACTTGGAAAGGCAGACAAGGTGTCTAGAAGAGTTGAGAGACAAATAATTAAAGAAATTGACATGCAGAGTTTAATTGATGAAGAATCCTGTTTGGCCTGCGAAGGCTAAAGATATAGCGCACTCCATTCCACGCAACAAACGAATTGCAGTTGTTGTTTCGGGCGGATGGGATAGTGCAGTACTGTGGTACATAGTGTATAATGAGTGTAAGAAAAGGGGGCAATCATGCCGTCCTTACACGGTACCTAAACTTGACGGCGCACAGAGGTGGGCTAATGAAGTTTTGAAATGGTCTGGTTATCCAGGGGAAACAAATATAGTTGGCAGAGTTGATGCAGACGATCCTTCTAAGTATGTTCCTTCAGGAGTAAAAGAGATAATGGATAACCAATATGCAGACCTGTGTTACATAGGAACAAATGCATATTATGATGGCATGAACCCTGACCATGAAAGAAAGCCGCCGAGTCTATATAATGCAGAACACTTTTGTCGGCATCCTTTCTGGTATATGACAAAAGATGCAACAGTGCAATTAGGCTTTGACCTAGGCATTGCACAGGATATTATGAACATAACACATTCATGCACAGAATTAGATGCAGGACGATGTGGTTACTGCCCCTGGTGCAAGGAGCGGGCGTGGGCGTTTAATCAGATAGGAAAAATAGATGAAGGTAATAATTAAATCTAGGGAAGATTGTAGATTCTGCACAGAAGCGAAAATGTTTTTGCAGGGAATGGATATCGAATACAATGAGGAAAATCAACCTGAAGGAAGAGTACCTCAGATTTATATAGATGATGAGTTTATAGGTGGATATCAAGAACTAATAGAATGGGCAACGAATGTTTAAAGACAGAGAACTAGGCGATATGTTTCTGTCCAAGCACAGCTATTGGCTAGAACATTCTATTGATGTTAATTCCAATAAAGGGTCTCTTGAATTATCTTGGGATCCAGATTACATGTTTGATGTCGCTTATTACTGTAGCTGTCAACTAGGCATAGCACCCTTTAGTATACAATCTTTTTTCAGACAGCATGAAGCCAAGAGACAAATAGATTGGTCACGAAACCAACAGCTAGGCGCCTACGATCTTCATGACGGCGCAAAAATCTTAGATGTTGGGTGTGGGGTAGGTGTTAACGGATTGCTAATGCATAAATACAATCCTACATGGAACATCACTTTACTTGATGGCAATGACTGGAAAGGTCAGATAGGAAAAACTGCGGAGTACCTAGACGGCTACAACGAAGAATATGTAGTTTACAATAACTGGGACATCACTAAAAACTGCATGAAAAAAATTGATGCAGACGAAAGCAAATTTACATTTTTGTCTCCCGAAAGCAAGTGGGGGAATTATGATATGATTATGTCAACCTGGTCATATGGATTTCATTATCCGTTAGACACATACTGGGATAGGGTGTTGTCCAGCCTCAACCCAGGAGGTATATTATTGTTGGACTTATATAATGAAGAAGATGCCGATAGAGTATCTAAAGTGTTGGATTGCGAGCCTGAAATAGATGTACATCAAACAATGAAAAGATATCTATGGAAAACAGACCAACTTAATTACGGATAAGGATAGTAAATGTCAAAGATAACACTACAAGATGAGCGAGATTATTTCAAGCCTTTCAACTACCCATGGGCATATGACGCTTGGCTAAAGCATGAGCAATCACATTGGTTGCACACAGAAGTTCCTATGGCTGAAGATGTGAAGGACTGGAAGAATCGTTTAACCGATTCAGAGAAAGCATTCCTTACAAACATCTTTCGCTTTTTCACTCAGGGTGACATTGATGTTGCTGGCGGTTATGTAAATAACTATCTACCCTTCTTCCCTCAGCCTGAAGTGCGCATGATGTTGATGGGATTTGCGGCAAGGGAAGCACTGCATGTAGCCGCATACTCGCATCTAATTGAGACCTTAGGGATGCCTGAGAGCACCTACAACGAGTTTCTGGAGTATGATGCAATGAAAGACAAGCATGAATATTTCATGGGCTTGTCAAACGCAACACAAGACAAAAAGACCGTAGCAACAAACATTGCGGCATTCTCAGCATTCACTGAGGGTATGCAGTTGTTCTCTTCCTTCATTATGTTGCTGAACATGCCTCGACATGGTAAGATGAAAGGTATGGGTCAGATTGTTACTTGGTCTATTGTTGATGAGACAATGCACGCCGAGTCAATGATTAGGTTGTTCCGCGAGTATGTCAATGAGAACCTAGAACTTTGGAGTGATGATCTTAAAGGTAAAATATATACCATTGCCGAGAAGATGGTAGAACTTGAAGACAAGTTTATCGATCTAGCATTTGCTATGGGACCAATGGAAGGTTTGACATCGGATGAAGTTAAGAAGTATATCCGATACATCTGTGACCGCAGACTGATTAGTCTTGGACTCAAGGGCATCTTCAAAGTCAAGAAGAATCCTCTGCCGTGGGTAGAAGAAATGATTAATGCTCCTACTCACACAAACTTTTTTGAGAACCGAGCTACTGACTACGCCCGTGGCGCACTTTCAGGTGACTGGGGTGATGTTTGGGCCGCGGCATGAAGACAAGAATACTGGAATGTATGGCATGTGAATCCGTGTTCTCCGTTGAACATGACATGGATGACCACTTCTATCCTGTAGAGTGGTGTCCATTTTGTGGAAGCACATTAGAGTTAGAAGAAACTATGGACGAAGACTATCTAGAACCTGATGAGGAAATCGAACTATGAGCGGTCAATGGGAAGGCGGGAAGGGTTCTAAACCTAGGCCTGTCGCCGATCAAAAAAAATTTGATGATAACTGGGATAAAATATTTGGAAAAAAGGATGATAATGAATATGAATCCGATAATCCAATTGAGCGACCTTTTAACTATAAAGACAGACAGCAAGACCTTACTGAATTAAACAGTGATGGCAATCGTGACAGAGGCAGATATGGTGAAGACTTGTCTGAGTGATAACAGTGAATAAAAAATATTGTGCGATGCCTTTTAGGTTTGCTACTTTTATTCAAACAGGTGAGCAGATAGTTTGCAACCCTACTTGGTGCAATCACCCTCCTCTGTCAGGAGATACAGTAAAAGAAAAATTCAATAGCCCTGAGATAAAAGCCATCCGAGAAAGTATTTTGGATGGCTCTTACTCTTATTGTAAAGATTCTTGCCCTTATCTAAAAACATACCGTGAAGGCGGCTCCCCGAGAGTGTTTGTTGAAAAGGGTATGTTAGGTGACTCAGAATATCCTACACACATTGAATTGTGTGAGGACAATGTGTGCAATTTAGCGTGTCCTACATGTCGCAATGACTTTATAATTGAAACTACTCAGGCAAAAAACTCGTTTGATGAAGTTAAAGTATTTTCAGATAAGATAGAGTTTATTGGGGCAACAACATCAGGTGATCCTCTCTATAGTAAAGAGTCATTTGAGTTTCTAAAGAACCTGAACAAGAAAGACTTTCCTGCATTAAAAATGATTAAGATACACACAAATGGTTTGTTGTTGATGCAAAAATGGGAAGAGATGAAACACTTGTTTGACAATTTTTTTGTGAGCTTAAACATATCTGTAGATGCCGCAACAAAGGAAACATATAAGGTGGTTAGAAAAGGCGGCAACTTTGATTTTTTGCTTAGAAACTTAGCATTCATCAACGAGAAAAAACTATCTAACCTTACCATATGGTATTGTGTGCATGATTTGAATTACAGGGAGATGAAAGACTGCTACACCCTCATGGAATCTGTGTTATCAGAACAGGAAGTAAATTACAACTTTTTTACTGTAGAACAATGGTCGCAAAGTCATGAATTGCTTACTAGGCAGAAGGTTGATAATTTATTGCACCCAGAACACCGCGAGTATTTGAATGTAGCGACCGACTTTAAAACATCATTAGCAAGTGAAATACAAGCAGGAAAAATAGTCGCAAACATCTAGCATAAATAGTGTATTGAAAGGGAATACACTATGGCTAGAAAAGTTAAAGAGAAACAAATACACCGAGTATATTGTACATACTTCCCAGATGGAAGTTATTACATAGGTTACTCAGGTAAACCACAAAGGCTGTATGAAAAATATTACGGCAGTTCCAAGTATGTTAAAGAGTTTGAAGGTGAGCTTGAGAAAGAGACCATTGCAGAATACGATAGAAAGTCGTGGGCGAAAATTCAAGAGTTTCTGCTACAATGGCAACAGCGCCACGATCCAAAATGTTTAAACTCTATGCTAAACATAAGACTGAACAAAGAACCATTAGCAGATTTTGTTCCGTTAAAATGGAAACCTAAATTATGATGAAATTTGAAAATGACAATATGATTTTGTATTGTATGGCAAGAGCAGGAACCAAGTCACTATCAGCCAGTGTCATGGGAAAACCATACAACTTTTACCGAGGCATGATAGAATTTGAGGATTCCTTGGAATACCCCGCTCATTATTATATTAAGATAGAAGATATAAAAGATGAGGATAAAATTCAGGTAATATCTCTCAGAAATCCCTTAGAGAGATTTTTATCGGGAAATGCATTGTGGGAATTTTTGTGGAATGACCCTTTTTGGAGTGTGAAGATGCCTGAGTCGGGCAACCCTAACTATATGGACTATGATTTGTTTATGGCACAACATGGTGCTCCATTTTTACACAGGTTGAATCGTGATATTGATTTTAAAATTCTGCCTTTTGATAGAATACATGAATACGCTGACAAGAAATTAGGTAACGACCCTGTTACGGATAGAGTTTGGAAAGAGGAATTCAATCAGAAATATAACTGGTCCCTCGAAATGCAGTACTATGAGGAACTACTAGAAAACAAAGAAATTATCACGCCAGAAGAATACAAATGCCTTTTATAATACTATTACTTTTTTCTGCACTCGCAGTATCTTCAGTCGCCGCCTACTTCTCTATCGTAGGTCTAATAGCTATTTTTCCTTCCGCTGAGATTCCTATACTGCTGATGGGAGCAGTTTTAGAGGTGGCAAAACTTGTCACTGCTTCTTGGTTGTACAGAAATTGGAATACTGCTGGCGTACTGCTGAAGACTTACTTTACTTCCGCAGTGATTATTCTATCAATCATCACTAGCCTAGGAATCTTTGGATTTCTGTCAAAGGCACACATCGAACATACTATAACACTTGGAGGTGACAATGCCATCCAAATTGAAAATCTCACACGCCGCATTGAAAACGAAAAGAGGTCAATATCTGATGCGCAAACGGCTATTGAGACTCTTGATGAGTCGGTCCGTATCCTACAAGATTACGATAGGATCAGAGGGCCAGAAGGAGCTTTGGCTGTACGAGAAGGGCAAAAAGAAGAGCGTGATGAACTCAATTCTCAAATCAACCAAGCGGTTGAGACTATCGAAACTCTCCAGACCGAACTCACACCATTGCGGGGTGAGGCGCTTGCAATCGAAGCAGACATTGGTCCTATAAAATATATCGCTGAACTTATATACGAAAACCCAGCCGAAAGCATCGATGCCGCTGTTAGATTAATCATAATGCTTTTGGTAATAGTGTTCGATCCTCTTGCTATTCTTTTGGTCATCGCGGCTAATAAGTCATTTAAAGAGAGAAGCGGAGAGCAGGTGACCTTTCTGGACGATTCGGCATTGACAAAAGATGCGCCAGAGTATAATATACACACTGTAGATGAAGAAGAATTTGTAGAACCAACAAAGACCACTGAGGATATATTGCAAGAAGACAATGAACTCCTCAAAAAAATGGCTGGTGGTGGTTCGCTAAATCCTTCTGATCGCAAGCGTTTAAAAGATTTAACTTGGTTAATAGATAGCAAAAACAAAGGAGATTAACATGGCTGTAACACAAACAAGAGATGAAATCATCGCAATGCTTCAAGCAGGTGATGTAACCATTGATTACACTAAACTCGACGGCAATAACCGATTGCTTGAATGTACATTGCAGGAGAGCGTTATCCCTGTAGTCCAATCAGATAAAGATCCTAACGCTCAACGGAAAGTTAATCCGAACAACATTGTAGTATGGGATAATGTCGCTGGTGCATGGAGAACGGTCATACTCGACCGAATCAACTCAATTACTGCTTGACATATGACTCCTGTTACTATATAATACATAGTAACAATCAAAGGAGTCCATCATGGCACGACAAAGACAAGAACCAGAGCAGAAAAAGGTACGCAAAAAACGCAAGCCGATGACTGTTGAACAAAAAGCGGCTGCCGTTGAACGACTAGCAAAAGCTAGAGCCGCACGGCAAGCCGCTAACCCCCCTCAATATAAAAATGTTCACGCCTCAGTATTGGAGCGTGATGAAGATGATCCTATATCTTTCACTAAAGTTAGAGACTGGATAAAGTTTCAGAAAGAACTACTCTCTGCCGCTAAAGCTGGTATTCGGCGAGGAGAAAAAGGCGCTGAAGCAAAGGCAGCTTCCATTCAAGGATACTTGACTAATATGGAAGCATATCTTCGCGGCGGTGATTGGATTGATGTTTACTATGGTCAGAGCCGAGAATTAAAAATGGGTAGTAAATGCTATGCAATGGCATATTATCCAGATGGTACACCTAAGCGAACAAAGGGTGTGTATTATCCTGATATCGGACATGTATGGGGTGAAGAGCCTCAAGGACTTGAGGAGCTACTCGTATGATTATAGTTGATTTTAACCAGACAGCAATCAGTTCCTTCATGGCAGAAGTGCGAGGGCGAACTGATGTAGAAATAAATGTTCCTCTGATGCGACACATGATACTCAATCAACTGCGAAGTTATAAAAATAAGTTTGGCGCTGAGTTTGGTGATATGGTTATCGCTTGTGACAATCGACACTACTGGCGCAGAAAAGTGTTTCCTCACTACAAATATAGCCGCAGAAAAGTGCGTGATGACAGCGGATTTGACTGGAGCAGTATTTTTGAAGCACTCAATGCTATTCGCAACGAGATAGATCAGTTTCTTCCTTACCCTGTAATCGATGTTCACGGTGCTGAGGCTGACGATGTTATTGGAGCACTAGCCGAGTATAGTCAGACCGCTAAACAAGGTGTGCTGTTCGAGGACGCTGAGCCTGTGCTAATTATATCAGGCGACCACGACTTCAATCAATTGCAGAAATGGAGCAATATAAAACAATACTCTCCTGTTAAAAAGAAGTTTATCAAAATTACCGAGTCTGCTGAGGCTGTGTTGCTAGAGCATATTATCACTGGTGATAAAGGTGATGGTGTTCCTAACATGCTGAGTGCTGATGACTGTTTTGTCACCGGTACACGACAGAAGCCTATTCGCAAAGTTTTACTTGAAGAGTGGAAGACAATGCGCCCAGAGGATTTTGTCACGGGCGACATGGCGCCAGGATATGTCAGAAACAAACAACTTGTTGATTTGAGCATGACCCCTGATGATATTAAGGAAGCTATTGTTGAGTCGTATGAGAGTCAACTAAATAAAGATAAGGGTCAACTCTTAAATTATTTTATTAAATACAAATTGAAAGGCATGATTGATGTCGCGGAGGATTTCTAAGAATGAAGTTTAGACAAATTGATGAGGGCTTTGAGTGGGTGTTCAAAGCCGATGGTGTAGATGAACAAGTGAAGCGAATGAAACAATGGGCGGCTAACAATCAAACAATTGTCCCATGTGTCCGTTGGGGAGTCGGTGCAATGAAGGTAGATTTTCAATTGCCCGATGGAATGCCTGAGACAGTAAAGCTCGATAAAGACATTCCTGCAGGAATGAGCGAGACAACTATTCAGATGGAGTGGCGAAGGATTAGCGCATTTTCTGATCCGAATAACAATATGCAGAAACTTCCTACATGGAAGCGTGAAGCAAACTGGCTGCAAATCTTAGAAGGACTACACCACACAGAAGCGGTTTGGTTGACTGCTATTAAAGATGGTAAGCTATTAGAACTGTGTCCTAAATTAGAAACACTCCTGTCCACACTAGGAATCGAGGAGTACAATAAGCCCGTAAAAAAGCGAGCACCAAGAAAAAAGCGAGTGGTAAAGGCTTAGGTAAATGGATGAAAGACGAAGAAAACTCGGAGCTCCTTTCGAGGAGCAGTGGGAACATCGTAACAAGACAGTTTCTTTCTTTGGTCCTGACAGTGAAGAGATGGATAAAAATCTTAATACCGGGATCGAATTAGAATATAGATTCAACGATTTCGGATTCAGAATGGATCTGAACATGGATGAGATTGAACCCGGCGGCTATCTTTATATGGGTGACAGCCATGCCGTTGGTGTAGCGTGTAATCTTGAAGATTCTTGGCCTTGGGTGTTTCACAACGAACATCTGAAGAGCGACAAACAATTTGTCAATTTAGGATCAGTTAGCTCTGGGCTTGACACTTACCACAGACTGTTGAGATATTGGCTACCTGTACTGAAGCCCAGTAAAATTTTCATGTACAAACAAATAGTAAGTATTGCGGTTGAATATGTCGGGCACGAAGGCGAAATCAATATCGTAGGGCCCTGGAATGTTAAAGTCAGAACTGGGAAAGGACCCAGACTATTGCCAAAGTCTTTTAACACCGACCTATATGACAATGTGGTTACTAGCGAACTTGACAGGGAATGTCGAAACGCCAGAAACAAAGATGCGTTAAATTGGATCTGCCAAGAACATGGGGTAGAACTGCATTACGGAACTCAGCCATGGCCTGTATGGGAAGGCAAAATGAACCGAGAGTTATACGGTGAAGGTAGAGATGGATTACATGCAGGGCCGAATCAAGCAAGGAAACATGTTCAGAATTTCATTAGTCAAATTAATCTTTAGGGCGATAGGGGTCAAAGTTGCGACCCCACTGCCAATCTTCAGGTAATGAGAAATCTAATTCAACGAGATGCAGTTTACCATTAGGTTCAACACACCAACGGCGCTTAGGTCTTTCGTAGGCACTCTTTCTTATTTTTCTAATCGTTTCATCCGAGTGTTTTCTGCCATACATAGGATTGAACTCACCTCGGCGAGTACCCCTCATAGTATTAGACACTTTATCCCTGAACTCTTGAGACCTACCATTCTTTACAGCAGGGTGGTTCTCACCCAACTTAGCTTGTCTGATGCGCTCTCTACCCTCAGGTGTATGCCAAGCAGTCCTGTCTCTACATCTATCCACGATAGGCAAGGATTGCTTGTTAGCCGTAATAGCGTAATCTCGGATAGACTCGACCGAAGATTGCTTGATAATCAGCTCCCGAGGTTTAGGTACATCCTGGAGAGACTTCTCATCCACGATCCAATACTCATTGCGGGTCTGAAATAGGAAAAATCTGCTTGCTCTAGACATATTATACGCTCAAATCACCTCATCTGAGACTATTTATGTGCCCTAAATACAAACTTTTTTCAACTTTTTTTGAAATTGCAATCAAATCAATGACTTAGAACAGTAGAAAAAGGTTGACTTATTGGTCAATAGGCACTATAATGTGTACATAAAATGAGAAAAGAGAGAGAAAACATGACTAAATTCAACAAAGAGGACTTCACTTGGGACGGTATGTATCTAATGTACCGCGGTTCTTTTGAAGGCGCTAAATTGATGATGGATGTACATCCTGATGCTCACCCTTCTTGGGAAGGTAAATTGAAGCCACAATTTATTGCTCGATTCAAGTATGGCAAGAAACCTTATAGGTCTTGGATTAACTTCCTAGTCAAAAATGCAAATGTTGAACAGTATGTCGCTCTTGCAGAAAAAACTAGCCCTCGGGAAGCAATGGAAACTTTAGGATGGAGCGCATAATGATTAGATTACTCGTTGGTTTTTTTATAACTTTTGGTGCGGTGGGTACGCTTGATGTTGATCCTACTGCATCCCTTTTAGGCTATGCACTGTTGGCATTTGTCGGGCTTGCGATTGCGGCTTGGCCTGTGTTTGACGGAACTTTTACGGAGGTAGAATAAATGAGTAAAACCCCTTGGTATACCCGTGGTAAGATTGGAGAGTGGGTTCGTGACCAGATTCATACATGTATCCATGCTGGATATGAGGATTGGGAATCATTGATCGATGTCCTCAATGAAAAGGGTCTGAATGATTCAGAAATTTTATCGATTATTTGGGCAGAAAGGCGAAAAAATGCTTGACTTATCGGTCAATCGGCAGTATAATGTGTATATAAAATGATGAAAAGGAATAAAGATTATGGCTTATATCTCAACTACTGAAGTTAAGGCGATTCGTGAGGAACTCAAGCGTGAATTCCCTAAGCATCGTTTCTCTGTCACTAAGGACAGCGGCGGTCTAGCTGTAGCGGTCAGTGTGATGAAAGGGCCCGAAAACTTCCTCGCTGACATCGGCGAAGTTTATGATGGCGCTGGTTACACTCAAATCAACCATTATCATACTCACATGTATGGTAAGCATCAAAAGTTTTTTGACAAGGTGGTGCAAGTAATCAAGTCTGCTCCAGCTAAGGCTGAGGGTGGTAGCGCATGGTACGACAATAGCGATGCGCAGACTGACTATTTCGACACCGCTTTCTACATGCATGTCAATGTCGGCAAATACGGAAAAGGCTACCAAGTAGTCTAAGGAGAAAACTTATGAAAAAGATATTACTTTTAGCGGCGTTATCTTCTGCAATCATTGCTGGTCCAGCACAAGCTGGTCGTGATGAGATTGCGGCGGGTGTAGGTGGTTTTGTTCTAGGTACGATCATCCAGGATCGATACGGTTCTACTCAGTACGCTCCTCAATATCCTTACAGCCCAAGTGGTTATTACAGTACTGGACATGGTCGCTACCTGAGATGGGATCGAGGCTTTCCGAGGTTTCGCTGTCGAGGAGATCAGGTTCAGTGCTCCTATGAGATGGGCATTTGGGAAAGAGAGCGTGAGGCGTTCAACCGAGCAAAAATTGATGCGTACAAATGTGGACGATGGGGTGACTGCCCTGCTCCCGAGGAACAGGAATGATAGTATTAACTGATATTGATGGTGTTGTTTTAGATTGGGAAGAGGCTTTTAGCGCATGGATGGAGCATCGTGGTCACAAGCAGATTGGCGATGCAAAATCTCACTATGATATGCACACTAGGTATGGACTTGAAAAAAGTATCAGTAAGAACCTGGTAGAGCAATTCAATAGCAGTGCCGCTATAGGCTTTCTTCCCCCTTTGAGGGACGCTCAATACTATATCAAGTTGATGCACGAAAAACATAAGGTGCAGTTTATCGCAGTGACTAGTCTCAGCACGGACCCGTATGCTCAAAAGTTGCGTAAGCGTAACTTGGCTAAATTGTTCGGTGACAATGTTTTCAAGGAAGTCATTTGTCTTGGTTGTGGTGATGATAAGGATGAGGTGTTAGCCGAGCTGTCAGAACAGTATTGTGGTAATTATTGGATTGAGGACAAAGTAAAGAATGCTGAAGTAGGCGACTCGGTAGGATTTAAAACCCTGCTGATGGAGCATAAATATAATATGCAAGCTATTGGTTACTTTCAAACAATGAAAAACTGGGAAGCAATATACAATGAAATCATACAGCCCTGAATCGAATTCTAAATTTCATGCTTGGTGTATGGAGATGTATTACATTAACAAAGAAGAGCGTTTGTCATACAAAGATAAGCCAATCTCGTTTGATGAATACATGGTGAGATCAAAAACCTTTTTGATTCAGGAATTCAAGGAACGCAAATTAAAGGAGTAAGTTTTGGATCCTTATCTGCATACAATTATCGCAGTAATCACCATCGCAGTCGCATACTATACCGGTTCTTTCTTTGGGAAGGCTAGAGGACAAATCATTGGTATAGCCTCATGCATTTTCGTACTATCGAAAAGCCAAACCGACGAGCAGATTGAAAAATTTCTAGATGCTCTGGATGAGTTGGAGAACTAGTTGGAAGATTTATATTATTGCGCCAATGGGATGAAGATAGAACCTTATCAGGATAACTTCTTTGGCATTGACAGTGAGGAACATTACAACTTCAATAAGCAGAACGCGGAGAGGCTTCTGGAAGTGTATGGTTGGGCAGAAATGCCTAACGGTGAATACCCATACAATGAAGCAAACTCCTCCGATTCAGATACAGTGAAGCTGTCCTACAGATATAACTCTCATGGCTTTAGGGGTGTAGAAATGCCCGAAGCCTCAGCCCCAAGAACTGTACTGACTCTAGGATCCAACATGGCGTTTGGTATAGGAATGCCAGAATCACTGTCTTGGCCTTCGCTTGTAGGTTCTAAGAAAGGACAGAGAGCAATAGTACTAGCTACACCTAATTCATCGCTAGAATCGCAGTACAGGCTGCTTATGGCGTGGTTACCGAGGCTCAGATCGGCAACTGTAGTATTGCAGGAACAGTATGACCAGCACGAAGCCTGGGAAAGAACAGAACCTAACGGCGAATTTATTAGCGAGGTTTTACCTGGAAATACAAAACTCTTGGCGAAGATTCGTAGGGACATGGTACTCCGAGCCATGCAAAGTTTGTGCAATCAATTTAAAGTGAAGTACATACACATCCCACCTGAGCTTGAGAGAGAATTAGAGGACATGGATTATGGACGAGACTTGGTAAGTCCTGGAAGAAAAGCGCATAGATACATAGCGTACCAAGTACTAAAGAAGATGGGTGAAATGGAGTAGAACCATCAACGCATCGATGGTTACAACGGACCCTGCACCCTAGCAGAGTCTCAATTCAGGGCTCTCCGGAGCCCTTTTCTCTTTTCCTAAGTTGTTGATTTCCAAGAGGAAATTAATTTCAATTTATTTTAAAACTCCAATCAAATCAAGCACTTACAAACCAAAAAAAGGTTGACTTATTGGTCAGCATGCCTTATAATATGTACATAAATTAATGAGAGGAATACAATATGAACTTTTATCAAAACTCAGTACGCTATGCTGTTGAAACTTTTTCTCAAAACATGCTTGACTGTGCGCATGAATATGATGCTGAAACTGAAATTGCTGACAATTTGGAGTCAATTGACTTTTTAATCAGTAATGCTGACAATTTTGACAGTGTAAGTGAACTTGCTGATGCCGCTTTAGCTAGTACGCTTGACACTGTAGTGCGTGAAAATATATACAATACTTTACATGACTATGAGGAGTAAGTCATTGATTTCCAAGAGGAAATTAATTTCAATTTATTTTAAAACTCCAATCAAATCAAGCACTTACAAACCAAAAAAAGGTTGACTTATTGGTCAATAGGCATTATAATGTGTACATAAAATGAGAAAAGAGAGATAAAACATGAAAAACGAACTGAAAAAACTGGTTGAACTAATCGCTCAGGACTACGCTAACTGGACTGCCAAAAGCGCATACGGTGATGATGATACAAAAGCCGAGCGGGCTAATGATTTTATGCGAACTCTTCATGTCGAGGAAGGTCGCAAATACATGAAGGTCATCCAAGCTGGTAGTGTTTGGGGCTTCGTCATGAAGGCTGATGATAAGCAATTCAAAGCTGGCGACATTCTGAAAGCGGCTAGTTGGGCGGCTCCTGCTCGAAACAAGCCAAGAGGAAACATTCTCGAAGGCGATTTCAGTTGGGTTCGTTGGACTGGTCCTGAGTATCTTTAAGGAGATTTGAAATGAATATGACTATCAGCAAAGGTTGTGCGGTGCAAAACTTTCCCGAAGCTCGGGCTCTCAAAGAGGGCGAGTCAGTCCGAGCTACCGTTCGCAGTAGCTCCTCCCCTACAGGCTCGGTTGTAGTCAATATCAAACGGATGACCTCCGAGTATTTCTATGTGAGTCAACTCAAATAAAGGTTGACTTTTAGGTTTCAATGCCTTATAATGTGTATATAAATTAATGAGAGAGAGCTAGATTATGGTTATATCAACACAGTTAGCCCGAGCATTCAATAAAGCAGTAACCAGTACTGAGAACCTGTGGGAAGATGGATCAGTTAATTGGAACTATGTGGATGCAGATGTACACATGGACATGCCGGGCAAAGTGCCAGACAACTATGCAGATCAGTTTGATTACCTGGCTGATTGCTACACTGGTTACATCAGTCCAGCAGACCGCATAGTACAGCAAAGTGAGGTAACGGTATAATGTTTAAATTATTTCAAATTC
>Ga0255773_10001534_pt1 | contig 23090 bp, 19 predicted proteins | sample 011ome_17_FD_179971 | JGI IMG/M metagenome (GOLD analysis project Ga0255773, IMG submission 179971) | Coastal salt marsh microbial communities from the Groves Creek Marsh, Skidaway Island, Georgia - 011502XT metaG (version 2) | ecosystem: Environmental > Aquatic > Marine > Intertidal zone >...
CGGCGGGCCACCTTCTGCTCGCTGAAAACCGTACGGTTCGGAAGGGCCGCGATCTTCGAGGTTGAACCGAAAAATATAATCGTCTGCGTCGACACCCCGCCCCGAAAACGTGCCGAAGCGCAAGTCGTTCACTTGCAACGCCCCGTCCGGCCGGCGCACCGCGTTCAGGTAGCCGGCACTGAACCAGCGCAGCACCTTCAGCGTTTCATCGGTTTCGAAGTTGTGCAGCAAATCTTGGCCCTTCGGCACCGCATGAAACGTCAAGGGAACTTCATCCAATATCGAATACTGGGCGAGCAAAAATGTATCCCCGGCATCGACCACCGCATTCCAAAGCACGTTATTGAAGATGGTGGGCGTGATGAAAAACCGCTCGGCATGTAACGATTGCGCCTGCAAAGCCCGCTCCACGGTGCGTTCGACGCGACCGTGATTCACCACCGTCAATGCCAAATACGCACTGCTCAAGGTCAATCCGAGTGCATTCCATTTCCACCGCCTTCTGTCCTCTCGTTGGAACCGTGAAGCGACCAGCAAACAGATCAGAAAAGGCAAGGTATAGATGGGATCGACAACCGATATGGTTCCCCATGCCACCCGGTAGTCCGAAAACGGGGCAAACAATTGCGTTCCGTACGTCGTGAAGCAATCCAGCAACACGTGGGTTAAGAAGCCCCAGAAGAACAACTGAATCCAACCGCGCACATCGACGCCTGGGGCTGACCACGAACCGCTGAAATAGCGTTGGCGCGCATGGCGCCACAATGCGAGCCCCGCCAATGGCACATACAGCGCCGCGGGCCACCAAGCACCTGGAGCAAAAATTTGCGTCAAAAAATTCACCACAAACCCGATCACAACTGCCGCTGCCACTTTCATCCCGATGGCGATTTGCGCATGGTACGGGCTTCGGTACAACCGGTCCGTTACCCACCCGAATGCCGCCGCACCCAAAACACAAAAAAGCAACGAATGGCTGATGCCGCGATGAAACGCCAAGTTGTCCAATTCGCTCAAGAAATATTGACCCAACACGTCCATGTCCGGAATGGTGCCCGCTACAGCTCCCCAGACCATCGCACGATTCCCGATGCGTCGGCCCAATACTACTTCACCCACAGCGGCTCCCAATACAATCTGCGACAACGAATCCATGGTACAAAGGTCGGGGCAAATCAGTCGGCCTGCTCAATGCCTCACCATCATTTCGAAGCCACGGAATGCAAACGAGAGGACAGGATGATGCTCATGAACGCGAACCCGAAGAAAACAAAAAACCCGGGCAACAATGTTGAGCCCGAAGTCGAGAGAATTTCCAGTTTATTGCTCACGCCTTCAAGTTTGCCCATTTGATCATCCAACACCCCATTGAAACCCAGGTAACTTAAGAAAATTGCCACCACCATGACATCGGCCATGGCCCATTTGGCCGAATTGAAGAGCAAGGATTTTCCCACCCGTGAGCGAGTCCAAGGCGCATCTTTTTTCCATAAAAACGTCGCCCCAAGCTTGATGGATGGAATGATGACACTAAAGAGCAGCACTCCAACTCCAGCCAGCATACTGCCCAATCCGTTGCCTTGAAAAACCAGCAGGCGCACCACGTCAAGAATGCTTTTTGATTGAAAAAAGACTACCTGATCTGTGAACGTAACCGGATGACCGAGCATCGAAAACTGCAATCGATCAATTCGCGCATCAACAAGCAACAGCGGCATCATTACCCCTACCCCGAGCCAAATCAACAAGGTCGCCGTGGCCAGTTTGATTTCTAAGGAAGTGCTAAGCCATTGAAATAGAGCAGCCAATGTGATCAACAAAACGCATAAACCCACCCACATCAGCCGGGACAGCTGCCGATTGACTTGGGCCATTTCCACGTTCAGTCGGTATGCTGCGCGTTGAACACCTTGCGAACGATCCTCATCCTGAACATTGAGCCTGCTCAAGGTCGCATCCAATTCGGCATAATTCGTCTCCGCGAAGGTGTTGGCAGCGTATTCGTCGAGTCGTGAAACTAAAAAGGCTCTCGCCGCCTCTCGGTTTTCCGGTTCTTCCATGAAGGAAATGACGCTTTCCGCAAAATCTGGAACGCTTCGCCGCATTTCGTCAAAGACTCCGAGCAAATCAGAGGCCAGACCCCGAACAAATCCAAGCAAACGTTGCGCGTTTTCCTCTCTGTAATTCGTTTCGAGTGTCGCGACCAATCCGTACAACAAGCCTTCGATTTTGGATTGGAGCTCCGCTCGATTGTTTTCGTTCAATTCGAACGATTCAATCTCGTCTTCGATAATTTCTGCAACCGCGCGTTTCCATTCATCCACGTTGAACAATCCGTAGCGAATGTCCTGGATGGTGGCCAAGTCTTGACGCATTAGCGCATTTCTGCCTTCTAGGCGTACAAATTGAAAAGCAACCACTCCTGTGGTCACAACCAACACGAACCAAATTAATCTCGAATGCGTCATCCAGCTGCGTATCATCAATCCTCGGGACAATGACCTTGTTTGGTCTTTGTCATTCAATCCACTCTCGCAGCGAATCTCGGGTTATTGTCGCTCCTTCAGAAGTCAATTCAGAGCCTCCCAAGTATCGGGAGTTCAGCCCTCCTTCATGAAAAATAGCCAAATTGAAAACCGACTCATCATATTCAGTGACACCCATTTGTGAGACCAACCAAGCATTCCCCCAACGCCCTCGAGGGCTCAAGGTCAACAGCCAATCATAGAGGTAATTGATGGGATTCATCCTGTTCACATACAGTTCATTCAGCCCGGTGCGATCCAAATGAAATTCTTGACCGTTCGCGTGTTGCAATGGCGGAATCTCCGCTGTGGAAATCAAATCCATCTTCCAAACTCGGTGCAGTGTAATGTTCCCCTCGTCATCGTACACCTCAGTCGGTTCCAATTCGTGAAATTTCAAACGCTCCATAATGGTGCACCGCCCTTCATCGCGTCGGCGCACATTGCGGTCGTCGTCACCACCAAAACGATCTGCTTTTGGCGCCCACTGCTCCAAGTGTTTACGGAGATCTTGTGCGGGGTCCCAGTCGGGATTGGTTTGGCCTCCCGTTTCGTCCGTTATCATTACTCTCGGATCGTGAAAAGACACCTCTGGAAAATTGAGGGTCCAGTTGACTGACATGCTCATGACGGTAAGATAAGGCAGTTGCCCAAATTCATTACCTTACGCAAGATATTCAACTCAAAAAATCGAACATGTCAGCTAAAGTTTTTATGGTCGACTATACGTCGCAAGCAGACTATAAGGTGTTTTTCGTGGATTACGCTAGCCAGGAAAAAAACGCATCCATCATCGCCAATGGAAAGTTGGTCAAATACGCTTCACAGGCGGACTGTAAGGTCATTATCGTGAAGTATGCATCTCAAGCAGACATCAAGATTTTACGGAAAAACTTCCCAAAAGGGTGACTCGAAGCTCGGTTGAATAAATCGAATAGCAATCAACCGTGTGATCAAGCACCAGCAGATTCGCTGTGTGCGGGCGGGAGGTCATCCTTGATGTTCCGAATCGTGGGGGATTTTTTTTCTCTGCTGCCTCCACTCACTTCGGTTCGGTAAGCGGTATATTCTGCCCAAGGATTCAAGTCAACAGCAGGTAAGAGCAATTCTGGAATCGAATCTTTGGGGTTTTTACCACTGGCCAATTCAGCGGGTTCATTCCCAACAACAAACGGCGCTGTGCACTCAAGAAATGCACAACCATCCAACTTGTACCCAGGAGCAGACTCAGGCACTTTGACTCCCAATGCCATATGCGATAAGTCCTCGTAGAGCAAGAGAACGCTGTTGATTCCTGCGATGCCGAGGAGCTTCTTCAGCAGCACCGACTTATCGGAGCAATCACCGTGCCCGCAAATTAAAGTTTCAATCGGATACTTTTCGTGTGTTCCGATTTGGTAGGGTATGGATTGAACCAACGCAATGAGCAACTCAGCGGTAGAAGCCCCAACTTTTGGCACATACTCCTCCATTTGCGCGACCAACCCCTTGAGGACATCATCGTACTCCGAGTATTGAAGAATGTGCTCGAAAACAACTTGTTCTGCATCCTGCCCTGGCAGCAATCGCACTCCCCTTTCAAATCTTTCGAGGGATTCAATCTGAATCCATTGGGCTTCTGTGACCGTTGGCAGTTTCGCTACGACTTCAATTCCTCGGACTTGAAACTTCAGCTCTGAATTGTTGATTTTCCCAAACTCGTTCCCCCCACTCGTGACGGGCACATCATTTTCTTCATTTCGCGCGATCGGAGGTGGTGTGGGCTTTCTCTTTCGTGTTCGATGTGAATCTTGCTTCTCGCGCACTTTTAATGCATCCATGTTGATGTCCACCATCCGAATAAATCCAATTCGGTTGATATCGTCCGTCACCACAAAATCCAATCTTGATTGTCGGGATTCAGCAAACAATCTTCCTATGTGTTCACGGAATCGGTCAATCAATATGGTATTGTCCCGACGTCCTATAAAAACCGTCAGCTGACCGTCTTCTTCTAATGGACAATCATGCAAAGCACCAAGGCTAATTTTCGCACGGCGAATTAACTCCTCAAGCGGAGGCAGATCAGGATCCACGAATAGTGGAGGGTTTTTATGCTCCCGTTCCAAGACATAATCCAACATTTCAAACCTTTCCAAAGCCTCCAAATGCTCATCAATCTCGGCTTTTATGATGTGCCGGTATTCAGTCACTGCCTCTTCAACGGTCCACCTTCGTTTTCTTTTCGCCATATAGTCCATGTAAACGTGCACAATTGACGGTGCTGAACTCATGGGAATGGCCAGTTTCTCTTCAAAAAAACGATTGAATGATTCTGTATTTCCGATGTGTTGAATGAAATCAACTTCGGTGAAAGAAGACGCTAAAATGGATTTGTCATGATCACTGCTATTCCGAAGATGCCCCAACATCTCCGAAAGCTTATTGAATTCTAGGAGCAGAGGTTTTCGAATCTGTTCGTCGAATAACTTTTCAAAACGCGTAAGAGCCGCAAAACTCACCATGGCCCGGTGATACTGACGAGCGGCATCAATCCATTTTTTCCGCTGGATGACCATGGGATTCTCAACTACACGTCTCTTCGGTCTTAGCCGATAGGAAATTACTGCCGCCCAAACCAAAGCATAGATAGCTGAAAACAGCGTCTGTTCGAACCAGAATTTCAAACCGATCTTCCAGGATAGCCAGAGCCAAACAGGCAGAATAAGCGAAGAAGCAATCAAAATCAACTTCTCTATTGGGCTCAGCAAAGGCTTTTTTTCTTCAATCGGCTTTTCATAGACGTAAGTCGCCTCCATCACCAATCGTTCAAACAACTCAGCCATCCATTGAGAACTCAAGCTAGAAAAAATACTCCTTCGAAAACGCGTGTAACGAATCCTCAATTCTTCGTAACCTGACCTGCATTTTTCGAACTCTGCCTTTTGCCGCTTCAATTCCTGTCGTTCAAGTTCCGAATCAATCCCTGCCTCCTCGTCCATCTCAATCGCCCGGGTCAAGCTTACAATGTTGTCCCCTAATTCTGCGCAAAACCTCCGTTGAATGTGCAATTCGTGCATAGATGGCACTTCCTCTTGACGATTTGAAAACGATGCGATTTCAGCAAGGCAATCCTTTTCACAGTCATCAAGCATCATTGTTGTTCGCAATGGCTTGCCATAGGTCCGTTGCGGAACTTGTCCCAACAAACTCTCGATGATGGACAAACGCTCTTGGGCACTGCGATTGCAGGTCTCCAAAACGCCGTCGAGTTGAACCTTCAAATCCCGAATCCCTTCTTCAATGGCCTGTTCAGTCCGCTCTATCGCCCCGGATTGATTCGTGACATCCTCACGAAAAGCTTCCAGCCGCTTACGGGCATCAAATTTTTCATAGGATTCATTGGGGTGCACAAGGCCTTCAATATCCGCTGGGCTATCGGCTGCAAGCAATGCATTGACCAATATCTTCTCTCCACCTCGAAGTGCCTCTGAACAGCGACGGAACACCAGGTCCAAATCAATCCGCTCATTTTCGCGTCCAACCATTTGCAGAAATGCTTTGGACTCCAAGAAGCGCCGGCCTTCTGTTTGAGAAAAATCAATGGTCGCAAAGCCAAAGGTTCTCGGAGTTCGTTCGTTTTCATCAAACGATATCGCTCCTTCCCTTTCTAACATGCGCGATTCCAAATATTGAATCACCGCAGCCGACCATTCACGGTGGTGGTATTCGATTTTCTCAGATGCTGTGCGATTTCGGACACAATTCCGATCAAATTCTCCACCATTCCAAGAGGCAATGATCTTCTCCGCTTCGGAATACGTCATCCCATCAGAAAACTCAATGTGAAGCCAATCACACCGCGTATGCTCTGGCATGGTTTTCTCGATGGTTTCAACCAGCCGCTTCAGCGAATATTCGTCCGATTCAGAAGTAGTAAGTAACAAGCAATGGGTATTGTCATCGAGCACATATTCTGGATGATCCATTCGAGTCGCTCGACTGGTAAGCCGATCCACAACCGACTGGATGCCATCTACCCCATTTTCGATGCTGCCGTAACCGTATTCTTCGCCCCCTGAATACCCCCAAACAGCATCATCGTTTATGACGACCAAACCACTTATTTCGCGAATCATCGCGTGATCTCCTCGCAACCGCATGTACGTTTCGTGCATGTCGAGCGGCATGTCCGAAAATACAATGGAGCGAAAGCAGATCATGGGTTCAAAGTTGCGGAGGTGACTTAATTACCGCTTCGGCCATTCACTATTGAAGAGATCGACGAGGGCTTTCTCCTCACTTTTCAGAAGCTCCAACGAATCCATTTGCCCAACACGCTTGTAGGCGCCCTCTCCGTAGATGTCAGTCTGGGTGCGACTCGCCACATAGGGATTGATGGAGGACTCTCCGAAATACATTTTCCCGTTCTTGTCGTCATTTGGTTTATCCTTGAAGACAACGTCGCCGAAAGATGTCCTTTCCATTCTTTCTGCCAGCGCATTGGCAACCGCCCTGGGGTCTATTTCGAATTTCGCACGCAGTTGTTCTTCGATGACCTTACCGTGCTTGTGCTGAATCATCAACAAATCGAACAATTCGTCCCGATTGTTTTCACGCACAACGGAAGGTGCCGTACCGTTGCCACTTTGAATTCGCCAAACATCATCAGCATCATCCCATTGAATCAATCCTAACAAAAGCGCTTTGGTCCAACTTTCCAGCATGCGTTTTGATGAGGTTGACGTTCCTTCTGTCAGGCTGTGGTCGATATCATTCATCGCACGGAACCAATTGTAATTCACATGGAAAATCTCACCGTCTACATCCCACTCGCTGTGCCTCTTGAGGTAATCCTGGTGATCGGTATAGAAACCGGCCAATGCACATACTGGAGCTCCCGTATATCGCTGATAAACTGTCACCCTATCCGCTTGGTCCGGTGTCACTTGCACCTTCACGTCGACGAGTCCCGGTGGTTTTAATTGTTCAATGATATCCTCAATGCCATCTTTGACACTTTCTGAGGGCACGCAAACGACGTAAGACTTTCGCATGCAATCCACCAATCGCTTCCCATCCTCTGAAGCAAAATCTCTGAAATCAATTTTGACCATTGGGCTGGACATTTGCATCAACTTACCCAGCAATTGTCCGATTTCAGAATATTGAGGGTCCTTACCCTTAGCATCATCAATTTTGCCATTCAAAATTTGTCCAAGCGCCTCTTTCGAACTTCGGTTTTTGTATTTATCGAGTAGCTCATAACCTCCATTCTCAACCAGCACACAAGCCGCTTCCAGCCATTCGCCATCTGGTTTCGCTTCAAGAATTCCGGCTATGCCTTTCGCAAATTCTTTTGCGTTCCAACCCGTCATATTCACCAAATCGAATGACTCCTCCATGTCTCGACCATGTAGCTGTAAGAGAAAAGGACTTGCCTTCTCCACCGTGAGCTTGGCTTGCGTTCGCGTTGTTACCTCCTGAATCGCCATATTCATGAGCCTGTCAAATTTGACGCTTTCCGCTTTCGCGATGTCGAATCGAGTGCGGACCTCATTGCAGAGGGCACTCAAGATGTCCTTGGCATGGCTCATGGAATGGTCCATCAACTTGGACTCCATGAGCTTCATCATTCCTTCATTCCAAGCAGAGGTCTCGTCCTGAATCTCTCGTTTTTTGAGCATCCGGGTCACGATTCCAGCTGACTGCAAATCCTTCAGGCGCATTTCGGTGTTATCCGCACCAGCAAAAAGGACTTGTTCCTCATCCTTGATTCTGATTCTGAGCTTTTCTTGGTCAGCATGGACTTCCTCTTTAAAGGAGATGAGCAACTTCTCAACTTCGTCTAGGCAACTCAGTCTGGCGCTAGCAACTCCATTCGCTGGTAATTTCTGATCGATGTAATCCAACTGAGTTTTAGCCTTTTCCAAAATGCTGTTCGCTTCGGATTTGAGCACCTCTGCGGCTTTGAGGATGGCGTTATCGGCTTCCGTCCTCCGTACATTCGGCTCAACATCTTCATACAATTCCATCGTCGGTAGAACTGCCGAATTGCGAATGGAGGTCACCAAATCACTGCGATCGCCGATTTCAGAGAGGCCTGCTTCAGATACCACCTGTAAGGCAACAGTAGCCATGCTCTCACTCTGTGCCAACACATTCGAGAGTCCCTTCCCGATAAGCCTCAGGCTCAAATGCCGAATCACTTCAGGCTGGTTGTAGACCAACTCCGACACCCCAATGCTTCCAACCCAGCCTAGTTTGTTGTTGTACCGAAAGAGTCCGTCTTTGTTATTATCCTCTACGGATTCCAGGCCTATCGACACACTCGAAACAGCAGCAAACAATCCTTTGGCGACCGTGTTCGCTAAATCTTCAACCTTATCAAACGTTCCGCCGTCCCTATTTTCTGAATCAATGAAATAGACATTCGAATATGCTTTACTTGTCAATTGCATTTGATCACCACCGATATAAGAGACTGAAATCGAATGCGAATTTGGATCATCGGACTCGTGGAGTTTTGATTTCTCAGGATTCCATACATCCGTCATCTCATCCTCTGTTCCCTTGGCTCGCTGAGCTTTAATCTGTCCTGGATCCAGGAACTCCATGAAGAAATCCAATTCACGCATTGCAGCGATCGAATTGGGCTTCACCCGCTTCATATCCAGCGGAGAAGCCTCTCTCCAAAAAATGTCAGGGAGCACAAAATACCCGTTGATTTTGGCCTCTACATCTTGGTTATCAAGCAGTTCTCTAACCAATAAACCGACATCCATGAACATCCCCGACCCGGTTCCTCCACCCAATGAGGCAACAATGTGCACTTCAATCGGGTCAACTCCTAGAGGTTCGAAAAACCGATTCCCATGGCTCGCCAAACGCACATCATTGATGGCATTTGAAAGCGCATTTCGCACATCGGCATAATTGAAGAAATGGGCTATTCTTCCAAACAATCGAACTTGACCTGCTCCTTTATTCAAATCATTCAATGCACCGAGCACCTTTCGGTTTTCCATTGGAATCCAGGTGAATTGCCCCATATTCTGGGGAGACATGATGAATTCCCCACAGTCAGGCGCTTGCATGGGAATAACCTCCGAAGGTTTGAATTCTACCGAATGAATCTTGCCACTGGTCGCATTTACCGCTGTCCTTTTCGATTCGTTTTTTGTCCCCTGTGCATCCGTATCGAACACCATGAATTTGACAAACTCTGGCAGGGTATTATTCTCCTCATCCACGTGTCCATAGACTTCGTAGAAACGTTGCTTCAAAGCGATGAGGCTTTTCGCTCCAGTTCCACCAAGACCGATGAACAGGGCTTTCTTTACTTGGGGTTTTCTTTCCATTTGGTTTTCATTCAAAATCAAACTGCAATATACGGGCTTCGCCCATAGCAGTATAATTTATGCGGTTTTGTTCAGGTTCATATTTAGAATACACGCTCGACGGTCGCTTCTTGCCGTCCGAAAATTGCATCACTTCCAGACGCATTCCTTTTCCTTTGCGAGATCTCGTTTTGCGAATCCGAAATTCAGTATTCCCGAAGTAATCGCGGATCTCATACCCCGTGCGACCGTATAGAAAATCACGCCAAAGTGATTGCTTGTCTCGCTTTGCTTTTCGATTCCCCACCAACCAAATTTCACGATGCCCCTTCCACTTATATGTCTGGATCGAAGGAGTCAATCCGCTCGCAAATGGGCCCTGGGCTGGAAAACATTGCACATTTGCTTTGTTCACTTTCAATCGAGGATGAAAGAACACGGGGGCAAAGAAAAACTTGATCAAACAGAGGGTCGTCAGCGAGATGACAATGAACCAGAATATCAGCCGCTTGAACCAATGCCAATCGCTATCCACTTCGCCTTGGACTCTTACCATGGTCAATGGCTTGGACGACTGCGAAGGGTTGAGTGTTTGAGATCCCGCGCGTTCAAAACCGTGTGACTTGGCTTTTAACCCACCGCGTATTTCGTGATCATTTCCAGAGGGAGGTATGCTGATCGCCAAGACGCCTCGCCACGGCCGATTCTGGGCATCGATTCGATACCAATCAGGTGACATGACGTTTTTGCCATTCAGCGACACTTGCGAACCTTCGGGCATATCCCCTTCCCATTGCAACTCCACGAAATCTCCCAAAGCCGCGGATCGTCCAGAAAATGAAAATTCGATGGTTTGTTCGATGTACGCCGAATCGGAACCGAAGAATAAGAACGACTCGACGGTGCGTTGCCTGCCGAAATCAATCAAGGTCTGGTTCTGAGCGCCCTCATCACATCCCCAGCCAAACCACTGGCATTTCCAGGAGTCCTCGGCCGCACCGCCCGCGATGCTCCAGAGCATCATGCTCACAATCAAAGTTGGCTTCATCGAGTTCATGGCGCTTCTTTTGGAATCACTTTGACATCAAACCAACGCTGTTCGTAGTGATGAAATTCGACAGGTAAACTTTCGGCAGTGAGCGCGACCAGCAAATCGTCCGGAGCGCGCAAGGTCAATCGAATCGATAATGGATAGCTTTCTTCCTCCACCTTCGGCGGGCATTTTTGATTGAGCCAAGCGATGTTGGCTTCGGACAATTCACACGCCAAGTTCGCCCCTTGATAATCAGCATTGAGTGGTGAACTCGAAGTGCCATCCGCCGAAACCAATTCTGCATCCATCTCACACAAAGCCTGGAAATCTTTTGGCAGTGAAGTCGTCATTGGAATGTCCAAATTTCGCTGAGCGAGCCAACTTTTATCTTTGACAATCTTCTGCACTTGTGGGGTGATGTAATGCAATCGATCCGGCGTTCCGTCGCCCGGCTGAATGCTCAACGCACGGCAGGTGGCCTCGGTTACCTCCTCGATTTGCAAATCTGAATTCCCGAGGAGGTGGTAATAAATCAGGTACGCATCCAATTCCGTGGCAAAGGCACACCAGCGATTTTCGAGGTATTCGGTGAGGCACCCGACAGGAAACTTCTCCGCCATTGCAGGATTTTTCGGTTCATGGGTACCATCAGTTAGAAGAAACACGCAATCAATGTCTTCCTTGAAAATGAAGTCCTCTGCTCTCGAAAGTGCCCTGCAGATGTTCGTGCCGTGACCGCCTTTGGGCATCGGGATTTGGTATTCATCAATCCACTGGCAAAGCGCTTCAAGAGCCGACGCATCTCCAACTTGAACCCTTTGCTCAGGATAGGTGTCGTCTTGGAATGGAATCACAATGACCTCTGTATCCTTATCTCGCACCTCCCGCAATGAGGTGATCATTTGGTCCTTGACTTGCTCCCATATTCCATTGTCGCGCATGGACAACGTCACGTCCCACAAGTAAATCTGCTTGGAATGGACGCCTTGTGCGAACAAGGACCCCATTGAAGCACATATGAGCACGAAAAAGGTTGTAGCCCGATTGACTTTCTGCATCGACTTGGAAAAATTCGTTCGTAATATAACACCAATTGCTTGGAAGAGAATCAGCAGCGGATTCAATCCGACAAAATCCGCAGACACGGATGAAGCGCCGCGAGAAGCTCATAATAAACTCTATCTGTAGCCGCTAACAACTCAACCGAAACAAACATGGAAATCACGTTGGCTCCTGTCAGGTGATGCAGGTAGTTGTGGAGCAAATTGGGGCTGGTGGAAGGAAAATCGTCGTGCGTGCAAATCGGGTAGCCGAGCGGTGTCATGGCTTCGCGCACCTCATCGATGAATTGGGCGAGCTTCGCCAGTTCTGCTTGATGTACGGTCGGAGATTGGACTTGACTGATTTCTGTATCCCCTTTTTCGCCTCCGAATGTAAAGTGTAGTTTCCCTATTCGATGGGAGGCCGATGAGCGCAAGACCAAAATCCAATCATCGGGACCACACGCTTGGACGACGTCATCCATGAAATCCGAAACGCTCGGCATGGCAGCATGGCGGTGTTCCGCATATTCAGAATTCCTTGTCAAATTGTATTTGTATTGCGGCAAAATTTCCGCACCCGCTAGCACCTCATTACTCACCACGTGATGACCTGTCGCTCCCAAGGCCAAACAAAAATGGGAAGCACCTCTTTCGGCCCGTCCCTGCGGGTTGACAATGTGCAATTTCGAGGGTGATTGGGCCGGTCGTTCAAATCCGTATGTACGATTCTTTTCAAAGCACTCCACCACAATGAGGTCGGACACCTTCAATTCCGGGGAGGATTTTTCCCACTTGAGACGCAGTTGTTCGCTGGAGCGAATGGCCAAAATAATTTCGTCCGCAGTGAGCTCCAATTTGGCTTGAAGAAATGGCAGGGTTCGCTTGCGGACCGGCAAATCCAATCCCATGCGCGCCACCCGCTTTGGGGCGAAACTCGACACAATCAATCCTGCATTTCCTTCGAGCTCTTTCGCCTTCTTCTCATCCTCCATCTCTTCGACAAACCCTGACGCGATGATGCCCGATGGAACGGCAAAAATCGCAATAGAAAGCACGCCAACACACGTCGCCAGGATCTTGCCCGCAGCGGTGATGGGCCGAAAATCCGCATACCCCCCAAAGTCCCCGATGTATTGAGACGTCGCCCATAACATCGCGTGCCATATCGAAGCAAATTCATCCGGTTGAGCCACATTTTCTACCCGATGCAGCAGTACGGACAATATGAAGGTCAACAGCAGCAAAATCTGCATGGAAATCGACAGTTCCGCTTTCTTTTTTCGCGTGGCTTCAATGATGAAATTGAATGATCGAAGAAATCGCGCCAACTTGAGCAGGCGTAAAATCCGCAACACTTTCAGCGAAGCCCACGAGGTACCCGGCATGATCAACGAGGCCGCAGCAGGCAGAATGGCGACGATGTCAATCACCGTGTACGGAGACTTCAAAAAGCGAAGGCGCCCCCAAAACCCGACATACTCCTCGTCGAGGCAATCGGCTGTCCAAATCCGAAGCGCCAACTCCACCGTGAAGACCACCGTACATATGACGTTGACCACATCGAGCGCGCGAGCATAGGCTTCCGTCCCGGGTTCAGACTCCAACACGACCTGGATCGCCGAAATCAGGATCAAACCAACAATCACCAAGGTGACCACACGGGTACTATTGTTTTCTGAAGCCTTGCGCTCGTCAAGGAGTTCGGCAATACGATATTTCAGATTGATTTTGCTCATGCTCACATTCATACAACCCCGAAAATAAGTCCAATCCATCATCTAAGCAGAATGATGGGTCTTTTAGCCCCGTGATTTTCTCAGGAATGTCCGCACCATTATCTTCGACTCATTAGCAAATTACCCTGCCCATGAATCGGCACGAAAACAAATCCAGGTTATGATTATTTCAGGCAAAAAGGTCATTTACATTGATTTCGAAATAGAGGTATCCGCGGAAACCCTCAAGGCTATGGGTCACACTGATTTCCAAGACTACAACACGCACGAATTTCAAAAATTCATTGCCGACGTCGGATCATATGAAGAGGTCGGAGAAAACTGGATTGAATTTGAGATTGATTATATCGAAGGGGATGATGCGGAGGAATATTGAGTACTTCGACGCCTCATGATTATCTTAACCCTTCACGGGTCAATAACACCAACCTTTTCAGGAATACCCCACTCAATCTTTCTGTAAATCTCAGTCTGTCCATTAGAGTTTGTCTGGTAGTATCCCGCTCGCTCTGGGATGCTCCAACTGTTGTTCGTGTAAAAATTCTGAGCAAAACCATTGATGCTCATCAAAACACCAAAGAAAACCAGTACTCTCTTTATGGTATTAAAATTTAGTTTTTAACTAAATTAATATACGCAAAATCAAAAAGAATTCACAAAGCCATAGAATTCTTGACTTTTTAAAACGTCTCTTTAGTCAGGGTTCCTCCATGAACCTCAATCAAGTGACTCATCGATGCTCTAATCAAGTCGTATACGTACCGACGTAATTGAATTTTCATTAACTTACTCGCAATTGTGAACCAAATCACAACCCCTGAACGAATGAAAAACATTTACACCCTCATTGGTGCTGTGCTGCTCTGTGTCGCACAGCTATCTGCTCAAACGCGCACTTGCCACACGATGGGCAACCTGGACCGTTTGCTTGAATTGCATCCGCAAATGCAGGAAAACATGGACGCGATTGAGGACTTTACGCGTGATTTTGAGAACACGCCCCAATTGCGCGGTGAAAACCTCGTAACCATTCCTGTGGTTGTCAATGTGGTCTACAAGACGAGCGCTCAAAACATTTCCGATGCCCAGATCCTGTCGCAGATTCAGGTGTTGAATGACGATTTTCGCCGCCAGAATAGTGACGCCGACAACACGTGGTCCCAAGCGTTTGACACAAACATTGAATTTTGTCTAGCAAGTGTTGATCCTGATGGCAATCCAACCGACGGCATCCGTCGTCGCCAGACAAATAAGCCCTCATTCTCTGCCAACGACGCGGTCAAAACAGCCAATCAGGGCCTAGCTCCCTGGGACCCGAGTAGCTATATGAATATCTGGGTCTGCAACTTGGGCAGTGGCCTCTTGGGCTATGCACAGTTCCCAGGCGGACCCGCTGATACGGACGGCATTGTCATCGACTATGCCTATTTCGGAACCATTGGAACCGCTACGGCTCCATTCGATTTGGGAAGAACCGCGACGCACGAAGTGGGCCACTATTTGAACTTGCGCCACATCTGGGGCGACGGTCCTTGCAGCGCGGACGACTTCGTATCGGACACACCCAGCTCAGACAATCCGAATTACGGCTGTGCGGTTGGCCACGTCAGTTGCGGCAGCACAGACATGGTACAGAACTACATGGATTATTCTGACGATGTGTGCATGAACCTTTTCACTTCTGGACAGTCCTTGCGCATGGATGCACTGTTTGCGCCGGGTGGGGTTCGTGCCGGACTGGCGACCAGCGGAGGGTGTGGAAATGTTTCAGAACCTACCTGTGACGACGGCATCCAGAATGGCGACGAAACTGGAATTGATTGCGGAGGAAGCAACTGCCCAGCATGCCCTCCTTCTTGTGATGATGGAATTCAAAACGGTGACGAGACTGGCGTGGATTGCGGCGGAAGCTGCGCACCGTGTGTGACGGTCACCTGTGACGACGGCATCCAAAATGGAGATGAAACAGGTGTGGATTGCGGAGGAAGCGATTGTCCGGCATGCCCGGCAACCTGCGATGATGGCATCCAAAACGGCGAAGAGACTGGCGTGGATTGCGGAGGACCTGACTGCGCGCCCTGCAGCACGGGTGGCTCATGTGACACGCCAACAGGCACCGTTGCAACAAACATCAAGCGAAAGCGAGCTAAACTCAACTGGAACGCAGTGGATGGCGCCATCGATTACACGGTTCAATTCCGTGTCGCCGGCGCATCGGCATGGGCCTCTGAAGCGAACACCGCAGAGACCACAATCAATGCCACTAGCCTGAGCAACAATACGACTTACGAATGGCAGGTTCGAGCGAATTGTTCGGGTAGCTCGAGTGACTATTCGCCCATCTGCAGCTTCACTGCCGGCGATTCGAACTCAAGCTCCTGCGCAGGTGAACGATTGATGGAATCAACGGTCAACGCCTTCCCGAACCCGACGACAGGCGATTTGAACATCCAATTCCAAATGGAACGGGGAATCGGCTACCGCGTAATCTTGCTCGATGGCATGGGACGCGTGGTGAACGAGTGGTTCACTGGAGAGCAAGTCTCATTGCAAGTCGACATCAGCGATGTCGCTCCGGGATTGTACTTTATCCAGGTAACAAACGGTACGGACCAAGAAGTAATCCGGATTGTAAAGGATTAAACGGTCAACTCATTTTTTTGAAACCACCCGTGCCCTCCAGCGCGGGTGGTTTTTTTTGAATAAACCGACCGATGATTCGCCTGTAAAACTTGGCCTCATTTCGTTGCGTCCGATGGGGATAGCCCATCCTATTCAATATTCGTGCAACCTGCCAGGATTAACAGGCCTACTCGACTATTGTAGATCGAATGACATTGACTGGAGGACTTTTGTGGATACGATGAAAGATCATGGTGAACCTGAAACTAGATTATAAGCTTAGACTTAAAATTTCCTTATTTTTTTCATCTATTGAAACTATAAAGCTTTTGTTTGTCAAGTCTAATTTTGACCATGAAAGGATGGGTAGAAGTTGGCCCTCGCCGTAGTAAGCTTTGTACGTTAATGGATAATTATCAATCCATATTTGGGGTTCTGGAGAGAACTCACCCAGTAATGTTCCAGTGAATTTATACTCCCGATACTCTCCACAGCCTTCACCCCAACAATCAGGATTTGGCTGTACTTCAGAAATCTCAACTGAAGTGATTTCGTAAATAAAGGGATCTTGCTGTCCGAACATACCCCCGCTTATCAAACATGTAAAAGCAGCAAGTAGAAGTCTCATGATCATGATTTTAGAACAATTTCATTCAACTATATAAATCTCGGCAACTCTTGATCTATTCCCAAATGAACACCTTCTTGCTTGTACCGTTTTCGTAGCGCCGTGCACGCGGACGACATCCTCGGCCACATCTTCTCCCATTTCTGCATCGGGAAGTAAGTCTGACATCGATTGCAAAATTGCCCACAACAGAGACGAAAGGAACGATTACGCGTTGATGTTTCTCTCGAGCAGAGCAACCGCCTTTAATACGTCTTTGCACAAATCCGCTACGATGCCCTTCGAATGTCTCTTCGACAAAGCAACCTCAGACTCAGAAATTGATCTGAGGAGCCGTTGTCTCCATTCCAGCAGCACCAGGGTCCGATCGTAACCTATTCCCTCGACATGCCTCAGGGTTCGCTTCGAGAGCAGCATGGCGTTCGACAATCCAGCCTCCCTCAACTGTTGAACCCGCCATGGCCCAATGCCCGGCACCAGTCGAGGCTCTAATTTGACTTGAACCAAAGACAACTCAAATCGCAATCGCACATCCCTGCGGCAAGTCAATTCTCGCATTTCCTCTACCAATGCTCTCGCTTGCAACACTTTTTTCCGCTGCTGACGCCTCCGCTCATTCTCAGTAATTACTTCTTCACGTTGACGATTCCAAGCATCCCGCTTTTCAATCCAATCGTCAAGTTGATCCTGCCACGCATCTTCGCGTGCATGTGCCAAGGCCCTTCGTTGAGAAGGGCGCCAATGCCAATCAGAAAAAAAGGGTGCCTGAGGTCTCTCCAAGCGCCCGAAAATGAACTCAAAATCTCTCGGCACTTCCCTAGGTTGAAGCATTCCCAGGAGAGCATGCAACGTAGGTATGGTTTTGTCCAAAGCTGAGGCATCCTGCCAAGGGACCTCTCTCCCAAACAAGTCAACTCCTTGAATGGCAAATTCACACCAACAACAAGTGTCCAAAGTCGACCTTACCGAATGCCCCAAGACACCGCACGCGGAAGATTCCATTTCGGAATGGATAGCATCCAGGGCCACCATCCAATCCCTTGAAGAAGGCCTTTGATCGGGATCGATGGCGAAGGAACTCAAAAACAGTTGGACCAATTGATCCCCCCAAACCATTGGCGACAAGGCCATGATTGGAGGGCGCAAGGGGCTGTTGATTCCATGAACATACCAACCTGCAGTGATGGCTTCCTCCACCGTTGGAGATTCTCCTTCGCCCTGCCAAGTTCCTGCGAATGGATGTCGGCCAAAGTGTAAGAGATGATAGACTTGTACAGCCAATGAAAAGACATCGCTCGATGGAGCTCGATGGGAGTCACGCAATCGCTGACCTTGCCATTCTGGGGCGAGATAGAGCGGATGACCGACATGGCAAGCATGGGTTCGATCCTGAACAACCATTTGGATGCTGTCCGAATCGATGATGTGGATTTGCAAGTTCTTGTCTAACAACACATTAGTCGGATTCAAATCACCAACGACCCACCCCATTTGATGCACTCGATCCACGAAACGAGACAAGTCCAATGCGACCTTGACAAGGTCTTTGGCCGTGGCATTTGGGAACTTTTCGATTCTAATGCCAGGGTTGTATATGCCGTGAATGGGGGAAATGCTTTTGATCCTCCTTAACACAAGCCCGCGATGATTTCCTGTTGAATCGACCCAAATGTCAAACGGCCAATTCATATTTTCACTCGGAGACTTCACGGAAAGCATATCAGCCCACCTTTGCCGCACCTCAGAATTTGGCGTTTCGTGCATGAGCTTGACAACAAGGTCCAACCTTTCAGCTACCCCAAAAACCTGAGCCTCTCCTCCCTCGCCAACCACCGCCTCAAGCGTCAATGATTCTCCCGACAGAAGTGAAGTCCCCTTCATCCTTCCCATGTCCAGTGAATAACCGTTCGGTCGTCCGAACAACGACTTTTTACCCGCTCAGAATTCAAGAAAGACTGGAGCCACGAGGCCCGATCAGGCGCACTCACCAAAGCCTGATTGAACGAACGAAAGAATGGAACAAAAGGACTTCCTTGGTGGATTGCAATGTCGTCGAGGCCATCGGTGAGCAGGACCATCGATGATTGCAGCGGCAATTGCCAGTGCGACATTTGCCATGAATCTTGCTCTGTCGAAATCAAAAAACGGGTTTCATTGGCGTATTGTCCTTTTTGTGGAGGCAATGGAAACGCCCATGATTCCATCTCGACGTTGTAGGTCAACCAAGAATCTCCAATAGAAAGAGCATGACAAAAACCTACCGAGGACACGTGCACGAATAAGGCCGTACAATTGAATGAGCTATTCGGCTCTTCGTTCCTGTCAGCCAAGGCTCGCAGGCCCGATTGCGCGATTCGCATTTCTTCGAACATCCGTTCGAAGACAGTCATGATCGGCTCCGACTCATTCCAAGCTAGAAGGGCCTCTACAACGGCCGACGCTGCCTCGCCTCCACATTTCGCACTTCCTGCACCATCGGCAACTACAAGAAGTAGACTTCCGTCATCCAATTCCCGCCAACCAAATCGGTCCTGGTTGTTCTCGTGAATTCTTCCAACGGCGGAGGCACAAGTCACTCGGTGGTTGCCCATCCATCTGGCGTTGCCGGATTGGACAAAGGAACGATGCCTGAATGCGACTTGGAAGTAGCACTGAGGGAAGATGAAAGCCACTGAAAAAGCTGTTTGAATCTGAGTTCTCTCAATTTCAATGGTTGACGTACAGACAATTCCTGAAGCACCTCCATTCGGGCGCCGTCCACCCCCACCGCAAAAAACATGAATGCCTTAGACTCCTCTCCATTTTGCACAAGATGTGCTGCCGTGGAGATGTCATCGGTGGGCTCCCCATCTGTAATGAGGAAGACCCAAGGGCGATAGTATCCAATCCCGTTTAATTGGTAGGACTTCTTTCGTTCCTCGATCATTTTGACCGCCTTTTCCACCGCCTGACCCATCGGAGTTGCGTGTTGCGCTTTCAATGTTGGCGCTTCAAATTGTTGAGCGCTCATGAATTCTTGGGCAAGATGCACAGGACCAAACGTCACGATTCCAACTTCCACCCTTTGGGCAGCCAATTCGTCGCTTTGAAGTGCCTGCTGGAAGGTTCTGAGACCATGATTTAATGCTTTAATTTTTTCTCCGTCCATAGAACCCGATGTGTCTAATAGCAGCACACATGGACATCTTGTTTCTGGATTCTCTGCAAATTCGATGCTGTCAAATTGGCGAATGAGGTCGTTGTTCATTTGGTCAAATTTCGATTCCTAACGGAGTTGTCCTAACGGAGTTGTGAGTTGCTTTATTGCAGGACTACTTCGTTTCGCGACGCCCAACTAAGTAATTTGACAATTTATCCAATTTCCATGTCAGTGGAGAAAAAGGGCGCCCCGTGGTTGAGGTTATTATGTGGCAAGAGATCCCTCATCTTTTCAGTCGATGTCTGTACTTTTGAAATCTAATTGCAGTATTGAGGGAACACGAGCGCCATCAACATTAATCCGTCAATCAATGGAAACAACCGTAAATCACCTTGCCTGTTCCAACGCTTGGGAAGACGTCAATGAAAGAATCGAATCTCCAAAATGCTTGATCCTTGGTTCCTTCAACCCCAATGTTACTTCAAATTCTGAAGTGCCCTTTTATTACTGTAGAAAACCAGGCCGTGGAGTGGGCAATCGATTTTGGCCTGCAGTGATGAGAATACTTTCAATCGAAAAAGACTGTCGACAGAATGAACAGGCCAGACTTGAAGCGATGAAACGTGGAAAGTTCCTTTTCATGGATCTCATTGACAGTATTACTATCTCATCACCCAATTCGACAAAAGCCTATGTAGACACGGAAATTGCTTCCTTTTCAGATTCAAGCCTATGGGCAGACAACCCAAAAGGTCATACCCTTATCAGAACATACAACACCAGAATCTTCGATGTCATCAAAAAACATCAGGAGAGTCTACAATACGTCGTCTTTACCCTCGGCCCTTCAGGCTTGGACCCTCTCATTAGACGAAATAAACATGGTTCTTTATCTCGGAGGGATAGCCATTGGCGGCAATTTTATTCGCAATTGGTGGAAACATGCAGCACAATCGACACACTTTCCTTGGTTACAGAAACATGCAGTCCAGCACCGCAAGGAAGGAGGCTTTGTCCAGACGAAAAATTGAGGGCTTGGCTTAAAACGTACGTCATTCATGAATGATGACTAGACAATCATGGTGAGGTGCTGTGATCAAATCCAGCTCACTGCTGGTGGCTCCAGGTTCCTGCAGTCCACCACAATCTCCTCCTCATTGCGTCTCAGGAAGCATGCCTTGACTGGAATTTCCCAAGAACGCACCGGAAGATGCATTTGGCAGAGAGACGATTGCATGAAAAGAGACGACTGCAGGGTCAGTGACCATTAGTTGAAAAGCGTCTCCAATGCTTCTATTCCTTTGGAAGTAGTCAGTTCCGAACCAAAGCCGTCAGGTGGGCTTCGAAATCCTTCGTTACACTCCATCATGATGGTGAATGTATGACCCGAATCTGATGTCAATTCGATGTTGCCTTGATCTGGGTCCGACGGGACAGAGCTCACAATCAAAACGTCTCGCCGCGGCTCAGAAGACCGCACAACTCTCCCGTTGTGGGTGGCCAAAAATTCTGCTGCGGACTCTGCATCTCCATTTTCGATGACAATCTCAAATGCAAAATGGCGCCCCGAATCGTAAAGGATGTTGATCAATCCTTCGACCGGTTTGAATGGGTCGTCATACCAAGATGCCATGTTGGTTTGAGTCTCATGAAGGAGGATTCCAAACCTTGTCTCGCCTAACACAATCCCGACAGAAAACGGCGTAAAACCATCTTCGTAATCGCCACAAAGTTGGAGTTTCAGAAGGGTGTCGGAATCTGATATCATGTCGCTATTGAATCTGTTTTGTCTCTCTGTCCCCCTGATCCAATATAGATTCGGAGGCGCGATTTACCTGCAATTTACGGCACAAAAAAGCCCATGACCACTGGGCTAACGGGCTTCTTTTTCACATTCCTTTAGGTGGAGCCGGCGGCAATCTGCACCCCCTTGAGATGCCCAGCAATCACAGGGGATTGAGGACCCTGAGCATTCTTGGCACCTCGTTTGGCACCTCTCACTTGGGGATGGTGCTCAGATGGTTACCTTCAGCAACAATGTGAAGCCGCAGAGGGCTGTGGACAGGGGATCTTGGTGCCGTGAATCAATCACAGAAGCCGATCAAGCGCACTGCTTTGGGCTCCTGGCTGAAAGGCAAAGCACCCCACAACCTCATCCGTTCATCACTCTCCTCCTAACTTCAACAACCGTTGAGTGTGGATTACGTGACCTTGGAAATCCACCATTTGGACGACGTACCCCCCATGACCAAGGTGACTTACATCCCATTCAGACCTTGTGGAATTTACCTGAAGCATATCCACTGGACGGCCCGTTAAATCGTAGACAGCCAAATACGCAATCCCTGCTGGCTTGGAAAGCTCAACCCGATTGGTGACGGGCATAGGGAACAAGCGAGGTTGATTCAGCTGCACAAACTCCACCAAGCTCGTTTCGCAGGGGACCCCCATGCTACCGCTTAGAATTTCCCAATCCGCCGTGGGTCCGAATGGCCCCTCTCCTTCAACCCAAGCAAGCGTATCTGAAATACAACACGGAAAATCGACATTGGGATTGATCAAAACCAAATCCACCAGCAGTGTTGCCGGAAGTTCCACATTCGGTGAAAAGGTCATGAACGACTGATCCGCCCAAGCCCCCGTGGACGTTGTATCCAAGACCAAATCTCCGTCTAGAGTGACCACGGTCCACTCACAAACGGTCTCGTAAGCGCCAACATTGGGCGTGGCACCGAAAAGAAAAAATCCGGGATGGTAAAGCTGGACAAGGTTTGAATCTGCCGCAGATAGCCCCACACCGATGTCTTCACATAAGTCGAAGAATTGTCCATAAGCCTTTGAAATTGGCAACAGCCCAAGCAGGGTGCAGAAGGCGATCGAAGTCAGATTTTTCATAGTACGGGATTCATTTGATGACCGAAAAACAAAAGGTTCCCCATGTTCATCATCCTAACGCCCTCAGGCTTTGAGGAGTTGCACAAGCACACATTCACAATGCAAAATCCACTTTACTGGTGGAGCCGGCGGGAGTTTCTGACCTGCGGT
>Ga0255773_10001538_pt1 | contig 23061 bp, 17 predicted proteins | sample 011ome_17_FD_179971 | JGI IMG/M metagenome (GOLD analysis project Ga0255773, IMG submission 179971) | Coastal salt marsh microbial communities from the Groves Creek Marsh, Skidaway Island, Georgia - 011502XT metaG (version 2) | ecosystem: Environmental > Aquatic > Marine > Intertidal zone >...
AATTGACATGCTCTATGATCAATACAATAACTTTTCTGAAGAAAGAGTCTCATCGAGTATTTCATCTGTAATTAATCAAGAAATATTTGAATCAGCTAAAGTTAACTTAAACAATGTGGTTTTTTAATATGAAACATTATTCAATTTTTTTAATTTTATTTTTAATCATTGGTTGCTCATCTAATGTGTCGCCTGTAGATGATGGTCTTGATAAACAGATATTCCATTTTGGTAATGGTTCAGAACCACAAGGCATAGATCCTCATATTGTTACTGGGGTTCCAGAGCATCATATCCTAATATCACTATGTGAGGGTTTGACTATTCCAAATGCTTTTGATGATGATAATTTACCTGGAGCTGCAGAGTCTTGGTCAGTTAGCGATGATGGAAAAACCTATATTTTTAAATTAAGAAAGAATGGTAAATGGTCTAATGGGGACCCAGTTACTGCTGAAGATTTTGTTTGGTCATGGCAAAGAATATTAACTGCAAGTTTAGGGTCTCAATACCCTGATATGCTTTATTATCTCGAAGGCGCTCAAGAATATCATACTGGCTTAAATGATGATTTTAGTTCGGTTGGAGTTAAAGCTTTAGATAATTACACCCTTGAAGTTAAACTTAAAGCTCCAACTCCTTTTTTTACTGGCCTTTTGAGCCACTATAGTACTTGGCCTGTTCACAAAGAAACTGTTCTAAAACATGGGTCTATTGATGATAGAAACGGAGAGTGGACAAGGCCTGGTAATTTTGTCTGTAATGGGGCATTCAATCTTAAGTCATGGGAATTAAACAATAAAATTGTTGTAGAAAAAAATCCTATGTATTGGGATGCTTCAACAGTTAAATTAAATGAAATACATTACTATCCTGTTTCAAATGTAATGACTGAAGACAGAATGTTTAGAGCAGGCCAGCTTCATGTTACAAGTACGCTGCCATCACAAAAATGCCCAGTATATTTAGAAGAAAATAACCCTGATTTAAGAATAGACCCATATATGGGGACATATTTTTATAGATTAAATACAACAAATCCGTATTTAAGTGATGTTAAGGTTAGAAAAGCATTGGCATATTCAATCGACAGAAAACTGTTGGTAGAAAAAGTCACAAAATGTGGACAAATACCTGCATATTCTTTTACACCTCCAGGGTCAAATGGTTATGAGCCAACAACTTCAATACCTTTTGATCCAGACTTAGCAAAACAATTACTTATTGAGGCAGGCTTCAATTCAGAAAATAAGTTTCCTAAGTTAGAAATATTATTCAATACTAATGAAGACCATAGAAAAATTGCTTTAGCTATCCAACAGATGTGGCAACAAAATTTGGGTATAGAAGTAGAGTTAGTCAATCAAGATTGGAAAGTTTATTTAAGCCGCGAAATGGTAGGCGACTTTCAGGTTTCAAGAGCAGGCTGGATTGGTGATTACGAAGATCCTAATACATTTCTAGATTTAATGAGGCCTAATAGAGGAAATAATAAGACTGGTTGGGAAGATGCATCTTATGACTCCTTAATGGCAAAAGCTAATTCAACCAATAATCAGACTGAGAGATATGAATTATTAGATGAGGCTGAAAAAATATTGATTGAGAATATGCCAATTATCCCTTTGTATACTTATGTGAGATCATATCAATTATCTCCTGATGTAAAAGGCTACAACCCTCATATCTTAGATCACCATCATCCTAAGTTTATATATTTAGAAAGAGATTAGACTTTAGTGTTAAATATTTTTATTAGAAGGTTATTGCTAGCTATACCAGTTTTACTGGCTGTAGCAAGTTTAACCTTTTTCTTAGTAAAATTAGCCCCAGGGGGTCCGTTTGATGCAGATAAAGCAGTATCACCTCAAGTCTTAAAAAATCTTAATGAAGCATATAATCTAGATGCTTCTGAATGGGAGCAATATATTGATTATATGTCTGGAATTCTTCAGGGAGATTTTGGCCCATCTTTTAGATTTCCTGGAAGGTCTGTTTCAGAAATGATTGCTACTGGTCTTCCTGTAACTTTTGAGCTTGCTTTTTATGCAATATTAATAGCATTATTAATTGGAGTTTCATCTGGTGTTTTAGCTGCTCTAAAAAGAAATACCTATCTCGACTTTATTCCGATGGCAATTGCAATGATAGGTATATGTGTACCAACATTTTTAATGGGGCCATTGCTAGTATTAATTTTTGGTATTAACTTAGAAATTCTTCCTGTATCAGGTTGGGGACAGCTCCCTGGAGATAAAATTTTACCTTCTATTACCTTGGGTTTTGCCTATGCAGCTTACATAGCTCGATTGAGTAGAGGGGGCATGCTGGAGGTATTAAACCAAGATTTTATCAGAACTGCTCGAGCCAAAGGCTTAACAGAGAGAAACGTAGTTATTAAGCACGCAATGCAGGGTGGATTAATTCCTGTTGTTTCCTTTTTAGGTCCTGCAATTGCTGGATTATTAGCAGGCTCATTTGTTGTTGAAACTATATTTCAAATACCTGGATTAGGAAGATTTTATGTTGAGGCAGCATTTAATAGAGATTACACAATGATACTAGGAACAACCATATTTTTCTCTGCCATGATAGTTTTCTTTAATTTGTTGTCTGATCTTGCAGCAATGTGGCTTAACCCAAGATCTAGAGACGTGTCATGAGTAAAAGTTCAACACTATGGTCTGATGCAATATACAGATTGACCAGAAATAAAGCTGCTATGTTTGGTGCTTTCATTTTATTAATTTTAATTATAAGTGCTGCACTTGCTCCATGGATTGCACCATATTCATATTCTTTTCAAAACTTAGAATTAGGAGCGGCTCCGCCATCAGCTGATCATATCTTGGGAACTGATGTATTGGGCAGGGATCTTTTAAGTAGAATACTTTATGGTGCGAGAATCTCACTGCTTGTTGGTTTTGTTGCAACAGGAGTTGCATTAGTTATAGGTGTTTCATGGGGAATTATTGCTGGTTATGCTGGTGGAAAAGTAGATTCAATAATGATGAGAATAGTTGATGTGCTGTATGGACTTCCTTTCATAATCTTTATTATTTTATTGATGGTAATTTTTGGAAGGAATCTATGGCTATTATTTGGAGCAATTGGCGCAGTTGAATGGTTAACAATGGCAAGGATTGTAAGAGGGCAGGTTATGGGCCTTAAAAATCAAGAATTTGTTATGGCAGCAAAAGCTATGGGAGTAAGTAATTTTTCAATGTTTAGAAAACATCTATTGCCGAATATCTTAGGACCAATAGCAGTATATGCAACATTAACAATTCCTCAGGTAATGCTTCTAGAGGGTTTTTTAAGTTTCTTAGGTTTAGGAATACAGCCTCCGATGAGCAGTTGGGGGACTTTAATCAAAGATGGTGTTGAATCAATGGAGGAATATAGCTGGTTATTAATTTATCCTGGCATTACTTTTACTATAACCTTGTTTGCGTTAAATTTTTTTGGTGATGGCTTAAGGGATGCTCTTGATCCAAAAACTACAGATAATTAAAAAGCTCTAATAGCTATTTTTATTATTTGTCCAGGCATCAAATCAGACGATTCAAAATCATTTATTTGTTTAATACTTTCAACACTTACATCAAAAATATCTGAGATTTTATATAAATTATCTCCCTGCTTAACTGAATATAAAATGGTTCTTTTTTTTGATTCAATATTCCTATGAATATTTTTATTACCAATGGTGAGTTGCTGACCCAATTGCAAAATAGTGTCCTGACTTAATGAATTCATTCTAGCAATATCTATAATATCAATTTTATATTTCTTCGAAAGACTCCAAAGTGTGTCTCCTTCAGACACAATATGCATTTCATAGGGGATAAAATTATTGGATTTAGTGCTGCTTAGGGGTATTAAGAGCGTATCTTTTAATGATAATAAATCAGAATCAAGATAATTTATTTTTCTTATAATTTTTACCTCAGTGTCATATTTTTTAGCTAGCTTCCATAAGCTATCACCAGGCTCAACAATATGAGAAATCCAATTAATTTGATTCACATTATCAAATGGACTATCCGGACTGTCTAAAAGATATGTCTTTTCAATTGGTACATAGAAAACACTCTTATCTTTTGGCGCTGATGCCCATTTAGTGTATCCAGCATTAAGTTTATAAATAAGTTCTGGCGGTATCTCTAAATATTCACTTAATGTTAATATTTCAACTTGGCCAGGTATTTCAATTCTTTTAACAACAGATTCAAGAGGTATATCGGGTAAAACCACCCCATATTTTTCAGAGTTAAATACAATTTCTCTTATTGCAATATACTTTGGTATGTATTCAGTAACTTGCTTATTTAAATCTAATGACCAAAAGTCATAATCTAAATTTCGTCTTTTGTTTTTATTTATTTGCCTATCTAAATAAGTGGGTCCAGCATTATAAGCAGCCAAAGCAAGATATAGATCATTATCAAATCTCTTAAGCAAATATTTAAAATAACCTATAGCTGCATGCGTAGACCTATATGGATCGTGTCTGTCTTCACTCCACCAAGACTTTTCAAGATTGAACATCCTTCCAGTTTTTGGCATAAATTGCCAAAGGCCAACTGCTCCAGAAGGAGATATCGAAAAAGGATCATAATTGCTTTCCACAAAAGGTATTAAAGCTAATTCTGGAGGTAGGTCAGCAGCTTCAAGCTCTTGAATCACATAGTAAATAAAATAATATGACTTACCAAGGAATTCATTGAATTTATCAACGTCTTTTAAATGATTATTAATATAGCTGAGAGTTTTTTCATCAAAAGCTATCTCATGATCATAATTATTATTAATGATCATATAATCCCATACATTTTCAGCAATTGGTTCTGGCTCTTCGACAGAGGGGATAATCTCATTATTACATCCTGTGCTTAAAGAGCCTGAACTGCATTTAATATCTATATCACTCGTACTTGTAATAGTAGGATTGGATTGGCAACTTGAAAGTCCAATTAAGAAAAATAAAGATGCTATTAAAAATTGTCTTTCCATTGTCTCATTGCAGTGAATATATCTTTATCATTTTTTGGTATGTTAAATTTTTTAGATATTTCTTGTTGAACTTCTTTTAAACCCACTCTTAAAAAAGGGTTTGTTTCTAATTCAAGCTCTAAAGTTGTTGGGAGTGAAGGTATTCCTTGTTTTCTTAATTCAATGACTTCATTATATCGTGAAATGATTTTTTGATTAAGTGGCTCAACGCTTTTCGCAAATTTAAGATTCGATTCAGTGTACTCATGACCACAATAAATTTTAGTATTTACAGGGAGTTCTTTTAAAATTGATAATGAATCATGCATTTGCTCAAAAGTACCTTCAAAAACTCTTCCACAACCTCCAGAAAATAAAGTATCACCGCAAAATAAAATAGGACGACCGTTATTTTCGGAATAGTAAGCAATATGATCGAGCGTATGCCCTGGAATTTCTATAATTTCAAATTCAATTCCTAATAAGTTTATTTTAGATTCATTAGTGACTCTGATATTAATAGAATCAATATTATTATTAGGTCCATATACATCAATAGATTTTTCAGAAAGAATTTCATTAATACCACCAGTATGATCAAAGTGGTGATGGGTAATAAGAATAGCTTTTAAATTAAAATTATTTTCTTTAAGAATTTTTAATAAATTCTGACTTTCACCTGGATCAATAACTATTGACCCTTCATTAGTTGTAAGTAACCAAATATAATTATCGCTAAATGCTTCAATAGGCTCTATATTAATCATATGCAAATTCTATGTTAATTTGATGAAAACAGTAAATATTTATACAGATGGTGCTTGCAAAGGAAATCCAGGTATTGGTGGCTGGGGTGTGCTTATTGAGTACGGAGATACAAAAAAAGAATATTTTGGTGGAGAGCTCAACACGACAAATAATCAAATGGAGCTTAAGGCTGCAATTGAGGGCTTAAAAGCGTTAAAAGAGCCATGTATTGTTAACTTAACTACAGACTCTAAATATGTAATGCAGGGTATAACGTCTTGGATTGATAATTGGAAAAAAAACAATTGGAAAAATTCATCTAAGAAAAATGTTAAGAATAAAGATCTATGGGTTGAGTTAGATAAATATGTTGAAATACATGATGTAAAATGGTCTTGGGTAAAAGGACATTCTGGTCATGAACAAAATGAAATAGCTGATCAGCTTGCAAACAAAGGAATAGATACTTTATAAGTAAATCATGGCTAAAAAATTTATAATTTTAGATACAGAAACCACAGGCTTAGAAGTTCATCAAGGCCATAGAATCATTGAAATTGGAGCAGTCCTGCTTAATGATAGAAAGAAATCTGAAGAACATTTTCATACCTATCTAAATCCCTCAAGATTAATCGATGAAGAGGCATCAAAAGTACATGGAATAATGAACGAAGACCTCTCAGATAAACCTTATTTTGAAGAAGTGGCTGAGGAATTTTTAGAATTTATTGATGGCTCCACATTGGTTATTCATAACGCAGCTTTTGATGTAGGTTTTTTAAATAACGAACTTAAGCTAGCTTCATCAAAATATCCCATGCTAGAAGATATATGTGAGATAGAAGACTCTTTAGCACTTGCCAAAGATAAGTTTCCTGGACAAAGAAATTCATTAGATGCATTAGCAAATCGTTTTGATATCTCTGGATATGACAGAACATTTCACGGAGCTTTACTGGATGCAAATATCCTAGCAGATGTTTATATGTCACTTACAGGCGGGCAGAGCAAATTCGAATTTGATTCAAACAATCTATCAAACAACGAAAAAACTTCTTCAAATAATAGTATCTCAAGAGAAGGTATTGAACTAGTTTCTATTAAGGCAAATAAGAACGATATAGAAGAACATGAGTCCAGACTAGCAGATATTGAAAAAAGAAATTCTGTTGAAACAATTTGGAGAAAAGTGCATTGAAAAAAGTTATAACAAGATTTGCTCCAAGCCCTACAGGTACCTTGCATATTGGTGGAGTAAGGACAGCCTTATTTAATTATGTTTACGCTAAAAAACATTCTGGAAAATTTTTAGTTCGTATTGAAGATACTGATAGAGAACGATCTACTAAAGAATTTGAGAAGAATATTCTTGATAGTTTAGATTCTATTGGGTTGTCACCAGATGAAAAACCAATTAATCAATCTGAGAGAGGAAATATATATCAGGCTGCTGCACAAAAAATTATAGATAGTGGTCAGGCTTACTATTGCAATTGCTCTATTGAAAGGTTAGAAAAAATGAGGTCTGAGCAACAAGCTAATGGGCAAAAACCACAATATGACGGTAAATGTAGGAATCTAAATCTACCAAAATCAAGCAATACAGTCCTTAGACTTAAGACACCTCTTGATGGGGAAATAGTAGTTAAAGATTATGTTCGTGGTGATATTGTTTTTAACAATGCAGAGCTTGATGATTTAATTATTTTAAGAAGTGATGGAAGTCCAACTTATCATTTATGTAATGTAGTTGATGATTATGAGCAGGGCATTACAACAGTTATAAGGGGTGAAGATCACATCAGCAATACACCCAGGCAAATACATATACAAAATGCTCTTGAATATCCAAAGCTTGAATATGCGCATTTGCCATTGGTATTAGGAGCAGACAAGAAAAGACTATCAAAAAGGCATGCGGCTACCAGCCTTGGCGAATACAAAGATGAGGGCTATCTTGATTCAGCTATTTTGAATACTTTAGCAAGATTAGGATGGTCTAGAGGAGATAAAGAGGTTTTTTATCTTGATGACCTAATTAAGGATTTTGATATAACAGAGGTTCAAAAGGCAGGAGCAATTTTTGATGTAACTAAATTAGATTTTCTTAATACTCAACACATGGCAAATTTATTGCATGAGGATTTTATTAATGCTATCAACCCATTCCTAATTGATTTTGAAATAAACATTAATGAACATCCTAAAAAAGATCTTCTAATTGAATCTATGCGATCTTCGGCAAATACTCTTAAAGGAGTAGCTAATAATCTAATTTGCTATTTCAAAGAAATAGAAAATTATGATCAAAAAGCTATTGATAAATTTATTGGGAGCTCAGTTAAAGTACTAGAGGATATAAAAGAAAAAATTGTAGACGTTAATACATGGGATGAATCCTCTCTTGATAATATACTCCTAGAATATCGAGAAGAAAAAGAATTATCGATTCCAAAGGTAAATCAACCAATTAGAATAGCTTTAACTGGATCAACCAATTCACCGTCTTTAGGAATAACTTTATACTTATTTGATAAAGAAAAAGTTATAGAAAGGTTAGATGCTCTTATAGCTTATGTTCACAAAGGTAAGTAAAAAATTCATTACATTCGTACCTAACTATATCTTTTTTAATAGCGCTAATTCTATACCTGAACTTTTTATCTAAAATTTTAGAGACTTTCACTTTTTTTAAATCAGCCTTTTTAATACTATTATCATCAAGAATAGAAATAGCCATGCCATCAGTTACTATTGAGAGTGCAGAACTATATGAATCAGTCTTTACTATAGTATTCATGACTATTGATTGGTTTTTCAGATAATTAGTAATACTTGATTCTTCATAAAATGATAACAAATTTGTAATTTCAACAAAGGGATAATGCTTTATATCATTAATGTAAACTTCATCTGCAATATTAAAAGCTATTGGTGAAACTAGACTGTGTTTGCCTTCTTTTAAAACTGTTGACCTTGAGCTTGATTGATTTTTGGAATTGAAACATATAGTTAGATCAATATCAGGTTTATACCTATCTTCAATTAAATCAATACTATTAAGATTGATAAGATTGAATTTAACATCAGGGTTTACTTCGTTATAATTTTTTATAATTAATGGAATGATACTTTCTGCAAGAGAGGGCGTAGTTCCTATATTTATATAGTCAATTGATCTAGTTTTATAAGTATTAGCTATAGCATTGAAGCTTTTGAGCTGACTATGAACAACAGAAGCATGTTGAAATAAATCGTCAGCTTCATGTGTCGGGATAAGCTTCTTACCTTGTCTTAAAAACAATTTAAAATTGAGATTTTTTTCTATAACTCTTAATGTTTTGCTTATAGATGGCTGAGAAATATTTAAACTTTCAGCTGCAGCAGTCATTGATGCATGCCGATAAACCTCATAAAAAATTTCTATTTGCTTTGCAGATAACATTTATATATAACCATTAGTTATATTTATCTTAATATAAAAATAGTATTTATGGTAGACAACAAAAGTCTTACAGCTATATACTTTAGGGAAGTTTTAAATTTTTAGGGGATTATAAAATGTTAAAAAAACTGTTATTAGTATTTCCATTGGTTATATCTACCACTCTTATATCTCAAGACACTGATACCGCATCAGACGCTGATGTAGAAGAAGTAGTAACTGTAGGTTCACAGATAAAGGGTGCAAAGATATCAGGAGCTTTACCGGTATCCATTCTTACATCAGATGATATTGATGCATTAGGTGTAGAAGACGGAACTGAGTTATTAGAAAACCTTGCAGAACAAGGACTTAATTACTTTACAGAAGCCGAATCAGATTCTGGAGGCGTTAACTCTGCTAGAGGTGACGTTGGTGCTTATAACATTAGAAATATGGGGGTTGGTAACACACTTACTCTTTTAAATGGACGAAGACTTGTAGCTAACGCTGGTTATCAAACAGAATTACTTGGTGGAGATTATGTTCCAACTATGTCAGTTAACTCCAATTTAGTTCCGACTATGGGACTTGATAGAGTTGAACTTCTTAAAGATGGTGCCTCTGCTATATATGGTGCTGATGCTGTTGCTGGTGTTATTAATAATGTTATTGCTTCAGACTTTGTAGGATTAGATGTTGCATATAGACAACAAAGCTATGATCACTTTGCAGCAGAGGATGATAGATTGTCACTTAAATATGGTGTCGATTTAAATGGCGGGGCTACTAATATTTCAGTTATGTATGACTATTATGATAGAGATGCAATATCTGCTAGTGAGGACCCAAGATGGGGTGACTCTGATCATAGAAAATTAATTCCTGCCGATTCGTTGTGGGCAAATGATAGCTCATTTAATAATAGATATTCAGGTAAATGGGCACAAATAGATATGAGAGGCAAAACCTATTACTCAGATAGCAACGGCGAAATCCAAATTATTCCAAGCGGTGATCCACGATGTGCTAGAGATGACTCTAAAGATACTGGTTATGGAACATGTTTAGCAGTTGATACAACATCAATGGCAAACGGAGAATATTATATAAATCCTGGACAGTTTAGAGATTATAGAGGTGCTTTGGAAAGAGATAACCTTTTTGTTTTTGTTAATCATGAAATGTCTAATGGTAAAGAATTATTTGCTGAGATAGGAAGATATACTTCAGATTACTCAAGATTAAAAGAACCTGCAGGAGACTTTAGTGTTGCTTTATTGCAGTTAGGACCTGATTATTACTACTCAAAGGCTATTGGACTAACAGATGATAATTCATCATCTAATAAAGCAATAAGAATTGATAATTGGAGACCTGATATTGGACCTAGAGTTATAAATGTTGAAAAAGATACATATAGATATCTTCTTGGAATAAGAGGTACTACTGATTCTGGATGGGATTGGGAGTCTGCATATTTATATTCAGAAGCTGAAACAAATGATGTTACTGACAATAGATTATCAAACTCATTGCTTCAAGCTGGTTTAAATGACTCAACTGCAAATGCAATTAATATATTCTCATCTGATGTAAAAACTTCTCTTGCACCGGCAATTGTAAGCGTTTATAGAAATGATGTTAGTGCGTTAAGATCAATTGATTTTAAAGCTAGTCATCCAGAAGTGATGACACTTCCAGCAGGGCCTGTAGGTATGCTTGTTGGTGTTGAGTATAGAAAAGAAACTTACGATGAAGATAGAGATCCAAGACTTGATGGAACAATTCAATATACCTCAGCAGTTACAGGATATGGTCCTCCATTTGTATCTGATGTATTGGGATCAAGTCCAACTGTTGATACCTATGGAAGAAGATCAACATTATCTATGTTTGTTGAAATGTTGATGCCTCTTGCTGAAAATATAAATGCGCAAGCTGCAATTCGTCATGAGAATCCAAGTGATACTGATGAGTCAACCGTTGGCAAGTTTGCTGTTGGTTGGGATGTTAGTGATGATCTTTTAATTAGAGCTTCAGCTTCAACATCTTTCAGAGTTCCGAACTTGATTCAGCAGAATCAAGCTTTTGTTCCAAGGCAGGGTTCAAATACTGATGCAGTAGGTAAATACGTTGGCGCTAATGACCCATTAGATGATTCATATTCAATGCAGAGTTTTAGATTGCTTAATCCAAACCTAAAGCCTGAAACGTCGACAAATACTTCAATTGGATTTGTATATTCTCCATCTGCTGTCAATGGGCTTACGCTTACATATGACAACTGGGAAATTGAAAAAGAAGATACTATTGTACTTCTTGGAAGAAATAACAGATTGGTTGAAGATCTTGTGTTAAGACTGGAGCATGGACCTAATAATTGTTCATTATTTAGTAACCCAAATGTTTTGAGAGATCAAGATCCAGGATACTCAGATGAAGAAATTGCCAACTTTACTAACGCAGGTATTTGCCCAGCAGGTGAAGCACAAATCGTATACGATCCATATGCAAACGCTGCTACCAGAACAATAGCAGGACAAGATATTGGTGTTTATTATGATGTAGATACTGATTTCGGTAGGTTTAGATTATCAGCTAATTATTCAAAAACAGATGAGTTTACTCAAAAACCTACTGCTGGCTATACAAAACTTAAAGAAGCACAAGATAGTGGTACTTTCCCTCTTAATATAGCTTTAAGTGGTTTTGGTGACTTAGCTAAACAGGACGGAAACTATGTTGAAAAAACATCTATAAAAGGTACTTATACCATTGGTGACTGGGGCGTACAAATCACATCTTTAACAAAAGGTGATTTTTATCATTCTCAAGAAACTAAATCTGATGGTACTAGATATGTTTTACCAGAAATGACAACAATGAATGTTTCTGTATATTACAAATTTGATATTGGAGACAACAAAGCAAGAATTAAATTTGCTGTTAAAAATATTGAAGATGAAAGAGCGCCATTAGCTGATAGATTCTATGGATTCTTTGCTGATGCTCACCAAGATTACGGTAGAAATACTTATCTTGATTTCAAAATGTCATTTTAATTTATTGAACTATAAATTTAAAAGGGAGTCTCGACTCCCTTTTTTATGAATAATGAATTAATCTAAATAATTACCTATGAATGTATATAAGAAAAAAGGTTTTTTAATTGGGCTTATTGCTTTTATAAGCATGATGATTTTGCCTGCACCAACAGGATTAAATGAAACAGGATGGTCAGTTGCTGCAATTGTTGCATTGATGGCTATTTGGTGGGCAACTGAAGCTATACCAGTCCCAGTAACAGCTTTGCTTCCTTTAGCTTTATTCCCATTAGTTGGAGTAGCATCATTTAAAGAAGCAGCACTACCTTATGCTAATCCAAATATATATTTATTTCTAGGTGGTTTTATGCTCGCATTAGCAATTGAGAGATCAGGCCTTCATAAAAGAATGGCATTGCATATGATTATCGCTGCTGGTTCTAGTGGACCTAAACTTATTGGTGGCTTTATGACAGTTGCTGCATTAATAAGTATGTTTGTAATGAACACCTCTACGACATTAATGCTTTTACCTATAGGCTTAGCTGTATGCTCAGTTGTAGCTAATACAATCCCTGGTCTTTCAGAAAAAGAAAAGAAATTTTTTGATACGTCTTTGATGTTAGGGATTGCATATGCAGCAACAATTGGTGGTATGTCCACTCTTGTTGGCACTGCTCCAAATATTGTTTTTAGTGCATTTATGCAAGAAACATATGGTATAGAAATTTCTATGATTCAATGGATGACTCTTGGAGTGCCTCTAGCAATTGTTATGCTTTATTCAGCGTGGATAATATTAACTAAATATGTATTCCCAACATCTTTTATAACTTCTGATGAGACTAAATTGTATTTAAGAAACATGCTCACTGATCAAGGCCCATTATCTAAAGATGAAAAGAAGATCTCAATAATTTTTGGTCTGACCGCTCTTGCTTGGATGTTTAGAACCCTTTTAGATAATTATGAAATGTTTTCAGGTCTTACTGATGCAGGCATAGCAATAATATCAGCAATTTTATTATTTATGATTCCCTCAAGCTCAAATAAAGGCGAGCTTCTTGATTGGAGTCAATCTGATAAATTGCCTTGGGGTTTATTAATTCTTTTTGGAGGAGGGCTATCAATCGCAGCTCAAATAAATTCAAGCGGCCTTGGTATTTGGATTGGCGAAGGGTTAAGTGTATTGAGCACTGTTCCACCAATCTTCTTAATACTTGCAGTTGCAACCTTAATTATTTTCTTAACAGAAGTTACTTCTAACGTGGCAACTACTTCAACATTTTTACCAGTGTTCGGTGCAGTAGCTATTGGTATAGGCGTACTTCCTGTATCACTCACGGTTCCAGTTTGTCTAGCTGCGAGCTGTGCTTTCATGTTACCTGTTGCAACACCACCAAATGCCATAGTCTATGGCTCAGGTAAATTTACTATAGCTACTATGATGAAAGCAGGCTTTGCGCTGAATATTATTGGTATATTTGTTGTAACTATATTTGCTTATTTCTTAGCTCCTCAAATTTTTTAAAAATGCATAAAATTTTTATAACCTTTGTAATTCTATTTTCAAGCTTAATAAACTCTAGAAGTTATATAGATTATGAATCTCCATATCATCCTGTTGTTGGTGATTATGGAATGGTTGTTAGTCAAAATTATTTATCATCGGATATAGGAATAGAGATTTTAAATAAAGGCGGCAATGCTATAGATGCTGCCGTTGCTGTTGGATTTTCTTTGGCAGTTACTTTACCTAGAGCAGGTAATCTTGGCGGTGGCGGCTTTATGCTGGTTTATTTAAAAGAAAAAGACGAAATTTTTTATATAGACTATAGAAGCAAATCTCCACTTAATTCCAACATAGAGAATATATTCAATATTTTTAGTAGTGATGGTAAAAAATATGAAGTTGTTCCTAAAAATTTTGATACCAATAAATTCGATTTATTAGATACAGGATATAAGGCATCTGCAGTTCCAGGAACAGTTGCTGGCTTGCTAGATGCTCATGCGTACTTTGGTAAATTGGAGTTGAGTGAAGTTCTTGCTCCAGTTATTGCTCAAGCTAAAAACGGTATTGTAGTTAGCTATGACTTGCACAAAGCTATTGAAAGTACCCCAAGACTTTACGATGATTTAGAGTCTAGACGTATATATTTTAAAAACGATACCGTAATAGAAGAAAACTCTATTCTTAAGTTACCAGACCTTGCAAATACTTTAAGCCTAATATCAGAAAGTGGAAAAGATGGTTTTTATAAAGGCACGACAGCCAAAAAAATTATACAAGCAATGAATATAAATGGCGGTTTAATGAAATTAGAAGACTTTAGCCAGTACAAAGCTGAAATTAGATCTCCAATATCAACAGAATACAGAGGAAACAAAGTTTTTACAGCCGGTCCTCCGTCTGGAGGTGGAATTACATTATTAACTTCATTAAATATTTTAAGTTTTTTTGAATTAGAAAAATATAAAAGTAATTCAATTGCGACATATCATTTATTTTCAGAAGCTTTAAGAAGGGGACATAATAATAGATCTTCAGAAGTTGGTGATCCAGACTTTTATAACGTACCTGTAGATCAACTTCTCTCAAAAGAGAGAACAAAAGAGCTTGTTAAATCAATAAAATACAATAAAGCCAGTAAAGCTTCATCAATTAAACCTTTATCTATAATTAATGAGAGCAGAGATACCACCCATTATTCAATAATTGATTCTGAAGGAAATGCTGTTTCAAATACTTATACGCTTGGAGCATCATTTGGTTCTGGAGTAACGATTCCTGGTACAGGCATTTTGATGAACAATCAGATGAATAATTTAATGTATAGATCTGGAAATGTAGCTGTAGAAGGTAGGGGTGTTAGTCCTGGAAATCGATTTAAACCTGGTAAGAGACCAATGAGTACCATGGCGCCTGTAATGGTGTTTAATAAAAATAATGAACTTTCACTTATAACTGGTTCGCCTGGAGGTTCCTATATACCGGGTGCAATCTTAAGAGTACTAACTGGGGTTATTGATTTTAATTTATCTATTGGAGATGCCACCATGCTTCCAAGAGTTCATAAAGATTGGCCTTATACCGGTATTGATTATGAGAAAACATTAAGCTCAGATATTGTTAAAGGTCTAAACAGAATGGGTCATAAAACATCCTCAAATAAAACTATGGGAAGCACGCAAAGTATTCATATAGTTGATGGCGTTAGATATGGTTATGCTGATTTACGAAGACCTAATGCTTCTGTTTCAGTGCAAAAAACTAATTAACTCTGTAATTTAATGGCGGCTTTCTGTTACCCAATAAAGCTTTATATTCAAAACTTTCCCCAACTCTAGACTCAAGCTCTTGTTTGGCTTGTTGAATAATTTCAGGATTGTTAAAAATCTCAACAGCAGTTGCTGACATTGTTTTTGCAGCTAATTCTGTTCCTTTTAATCCAATACTAGTTCCACCAGAAGCAACAGCTTGCCACGAATGTGCAGCAGTGCCTGGAACCCATGTTGCAGTTCTTATTCCAGCAGTAGGTACAACCCAACTAACGTCACCAACATCTGTAGAGCCATAACTATGAGAGGTTATATAGTCACTCACAAATTCTTGTGAACCAATTTCCATTGTTGGCTCTAGAAATGTTTTATAAATAGTTTTTGCATATTCATTTTCTTCATCTGAATACTTAATACCTCCAAATGAAGTTAAATTTTTATGCATTATTTTTTGAACTACATCATTTGGTAGAAGTGAATAGTTACCATGCATTACTTCATAAGTCATTGAAGTATCTGTTCCAATGGCTGCACCTTCTGCAGTTTTTACTACTCTCTTAAATAATTCTTCAACCATACGCATTTCAGGATGCCTGATATAGTAATAAACTTCAGCCAGATCTGGCACAACATTTGGTGCTAAACCCCCCTTAGTAATTACATAATGAATACGAGACTCTTGAGGAATATGTTCTCTTAACATATTAACCATCATATTCATTGATTCAACGCCATCTAATGCGGACCTGCCTTGCTCAGGAGCACCAGCTGCATGAGAAGAAATACCGCTAAAAGTAAATTTTGCTGATTTGTTAGAATTTGATGTTCGCGAATTTGCAGAATTAACATCATCTGGATGCCAGTGCAGAACAATATCAACATCATCAAACAATCCTTCTCTAACCATATAAACTTTTCCAGAGCCACCTTCTTCAGCAGGAGTTCCATAAAATCTTATTCTTCCTTTTACACCGTTAGATTCAAGCCACTCTTTTACTACGACTGCAGCCCATGCTGATGCCGCGCCAAATAAATGATGGCCACAGGCATGACCAGCACCAGTTCCATTATCTATAACTTCTTTAAAAGGAGATTTTGATTGTGCCAATCCAGGAAGTGCATCAAATTCACCTAAAATCCCAATAATAGGACCACTTGAACCGTATTCAGCTATAAAAGCTGTAGGTATATCAGCTACATTTTTAGTTACTTTAAAACCTTCTTTTTCAAGCTCGGAAGCAAGTAAGTTTGAGCTCTTTGTTTCTTGATAACCCATCTCTGCATGATTCCATATCTCAAGTGCAACATTTGAGAATTGTTTTTTGTGATCGTCAATACTTTGCTCAATTGATGAAGTATGAATATCTTCAGTCAAACCAAGTAAAAGTATCAAAATTAAATAATTAGATTTTTTAAACATTTATCCCCCTAATGTTTCTATTTTTTAGCAATACCCCAGTAATTGTAACCTGCAAATTTTGGAGTGCTTGGAAGATACATTTCTTCCATATTTAAAATTTTAAAACCAGATGAAGTAATTAATTTAGGAATGTCTCTATTAAGATTACAACCACCAGCTATCTTATTCCATATAGGATTAATTCTTCTTTGCCATTTAACAACATTTTTATCAGGCGCTAATCCATGTTCGCAAAATAATAATTGTCCTTCAGGTTTTAAAACTCTCATAATTTCTTCATTAGATAGCTCAACATCTGGGATCGTACACATAGTATATGTAATTAAGACAGTATCAATTGAGTTATCAGGCAAGGGTATGGCTTCTGCGCCACATTGAAGAAATTTAATTTCGAATTCATTTTTTTTTGCTATGGTTTTTGCTATTTTTAAGAGCTCATCAGATGGATCTAGACCATACAAGTACTCAATTTTAGACTTATTATAAAAAGGTATATTAAGCCCGGAACCAATACCAATATCTAAGACAATTCCTTCAGCTAAAGGAACTATTTTTTCTCTTTGGAAGTTAATAGGCTTAGATCCACAAGCACAATTAAGAAATTTAGGAAGAATATATTTGTTATAAAAACCCAAAACTAAGTATCTAAAACCTCTGAAAGGGGCATAGCTGCCGTATTAAAACCAGCATCAACATAGGTTATTTCGCCGGTGATACCGCTTGCATAATCAGAACATAAAAATGCAGCTGTATTCCCAACCTCTTCAATTGTTACAGTTCTTCCAAGCGGAGCTCTTGAGGAATGTTGAGAAAGCATTTTTCTGAAATTTTTTACGCCAGATGCAGCTAGAGTTTTAATGGGTCCAGCTGAAATAGCATTTACCCTAATATTGTCAGATCCCATAGAGGCTGCAAGGAACCTAGTATTTGCTTCTAAACTTGCTTTAGCAAGACCCATAACATTGTAATTTGGGATTGTTTGTATTGCGCCAAGGTAAGTAAGAGTTAGCAGGGCAGAACTATCATTTAGCATTGATTTAGATGCTTTTGCAAGAGCTGTGAAACTATAAGAACTAATATCATGAGCAATTTTAAAACCTTCACGGGTTGTAACATCTACAAAATTTCCTTCTAATTGATCTGCAGGCGCAAAACCTATTGAATGAACAAAGCCATCAAACTTATCCCATTTTTTTGATAATTCTTTGAATGAGCTTTCAATTGACTCGTCACTTGCAACGTCACATTCTATAAGAATATTAGACCCATATTCTTCTGCTAGCGGTTTTAAGTTTTTTAATAGTCTTTCATTTTGATAGGTAAAAGCTAATTCAGCACCTTCTCTATGCATTGCAGCAGCTATTCCTGAGGCAATTGAATATTTATTTGCTAAACCTGTTATAAGAATTTTCTTGTTTTTAAGTAACATATAAGTAAGTCAATTTGTTTAAAAAGACTATTGTAAAAGAAAAAATAGTTTTTATCTTGTTAATAATAATTCGGGCAAAAGCAACTATATTAAATATTTATAATCGATTATAAATTTAATAAAAAAGATATTATTTCCTTTGCTTTATAAAAAAAAAGCGTTCACAATAGTCGGAATTATGTAAAACATATGTTTTATATATATATTTAATTAAATAAACATAACTACAGGGGAAATGTATGTTAAATAAGAAAAGCTATTTATATTCAGTCTTAGCTCTTTCATTAGTGTTTTTTAATACTAACGTTTTAGCTCAAGACGAATCAGCGGATGATGTTGAAGAAGTTGTTGTAACAGGTACAAGACTTAAATCTAATGGATTTGAGGCTGTAAGTCCTGTTGCTGTTGTATCAGCTGACAATATCAAGAAAACTGGTTTGGTTAGAATGGAAGACGTTTTAAACCAAATGCCACAGTTAGAAACTGCTGATACTAGTTTCGAGCCATCTGGTGAAACTGGTACCGCATCTCTTGATCTTAGAGGTCTAGGTGCATCAAGAACTTTAACACTTTTAAATGGTAGAAGAATGCAGCCAGGAAGTATTTGGAGTGAAAATTCAGATATTGGTCAAATACCTGTTGCTTTACTTGAGAGAGTTGATGTTTTAACTGGTGGAGCTTCAGCCGTTTATGGTTCTGATGCTGTTGCTGGTGTTGTTAACTTTATTACAAGAAAAGTTGACGGCCTTGAAATCTCAATTTCAAAAGGTGGATACAGGCATGACAATGACGGTAAGAATATTGTTGTTCCTCCATTAAAAGCTAAAAACTTTGAATATCCTACTGGTACAGCAAATGATGGCGACACTGACAATATATCTATAGTCATGGGTTCAGATTTTGATGGTGGTAAGGGTAATGTAACAATGTATTTACAGAGATCAGAAAATGAGACTGTTTATAACATTGATCGTGATTATGCTGCTTGTGGATTAAGTACATCAGGTACAAGTTGTGGTGGTTCATCAAATACTATTGTTCCGCATTTTGATATCTATCCTCTATTAAGAGCTGCTGATGGTTCATTATTCACATCATATGATCAAGAGTTTTGGTCAGAACTATCATCTGACGGTACTGTTATCAACGATACAGGTACAAGATATAACTACGCAGCTGTAGCTCAATTGATGAACCCGACTGAAAGACAGTCTGGTGGAGCAATTGGTGAGTTTGAAATTGATGGTGTTGGTACAGCCTATGCTGAAATTAATTACAGTTCATTCAACACTACTGGCGGTATTGCTCAATCTGGTACATTCTTTAATGATGAATACCAGTTATTATTTGGTAATGCCAGTTTGCCTGCAGCTTGGGAAACATCAGTGCAAAATGCATTTATAAATGGTGCTAACTATGCTGACGGTGGTCTTACTCCTAATGAAGAGTACTGTTCTGACCCAACTGATGCTACAACATGTGGTGTTTGGGTTGGTTATGCTACATATGTTGGTAAAAGAAACGTGGAAGGTGGACCTAGACAAGATACTATCGCTGTAGATGCGGGTAGAATGGTAATGGGTCTTAAAGGTGAAATTGGTTATAAAGATTGGGAATATGATGTTTCAATGCTTTATGGAAAAACTAATTCAAGTTCTTTCTATATTAATGACTTCAGTGCTCCAAAATTAGTTGATGCTATTGAAGGCGGTACAGCAATAACTGACTATAACGTATTTACATATCAAGGTGTAACATCTGAGATGGCAGCCGGTATGGGTATTACAGGTTCAATGAAAGGTAAGAATGAGATTGAATCATTCAGTTATGGACTTACAGGATCAACTGATCTTAAAGTTCCAGGTGCTCCGGCTCCGGTAACATTTGCAGCTGGTTTTGCTACAACTGACAGAACATACAGTAGAACTCCTGATTCAGCATATGAAGAAGGATTATTGCTTGGCTTTGGTGGAGCAGTAAAAGGTGTTACAGGTACTATTTCAGTAGATGAGTTTTATGGTGAGGCAGCTATCCCTGTTAATGATCAACTTGTTGTTGACGTTGCTTTCAGATCATCTGACTATAACTTAAGTGGTAAAAGTGATACTTCACGTATAAGTATGTCGTATGTGCTTAATGATATGGCTAAATTCAGACTTGGTTTTAATACTGCTGAAAGAGCACCAAGTATTGCTGACTACTTTATACCTGAATCACAAGGTCTTTGGACTGGTGATGACAAATGTGCTGGTACAACACCTGAATATACTCAGGCACAGTGTGCTAATACAGGTATGACTGCTGCTCAATACGGTAAAGTTACAAAAAGTCCAGCATCTCAATACTATAATAGAGGTGGCGGTAACTTAAATTTAATACCTGAAGAAGCTGAAACAACTACTCTTGGTGTTGTTTTGGACTTACCTAAAGGTATTTCTGCATCAATTGACTACTGGTCAATCTCAATGGAGAAAGCAATAGGTACTGTTGATGAAGAAACTATTATTGAAGTTTGTGCTACTCAAGGAATTCTTTGTGATGCTATTCACAGAAGTCCTGGTGGAAGTCTTTGGTTAACTGGTGGTTGGGTTGATGAAAAATCACAAAACATCGGTGAAAGAGAGTGGGAAGGTGTTGACATGGTTGCAACTGGTGACTTTGATGTTGCTAATGGAACAATGTCTGTTACATCAACTCTTACATACTTAATGACTAAAGAAACAACTTTACTTCCAGGTGTACCAGCTACGGTTACTGATTGTGTTGGGGTAATAAGCAATAAGTGCTACCCATCACCTGAAATCAGAACTAATACTAAAGTTGGTTATACAACTGGCGATGCTTGGACAGTTCAAGGTACTCTAAGAACTATGTCAGGTATTGATAATGAGTATACAGCTGACGTAGTTACTCAGGGTGAAGTAGAAGATATGTACTATCTTGTAGATGTTAACGCTTCATACGTGATTAATGACAACATGGGTGTATCTCTATCAATCAATAACCTTTTAGATGAAACTCCACCAATATTAGGTGATGTTCTATCTACTGGTTATGGTAATACTATCGGTGGATTCTATGATTCATTGGGTATGTATTGGAACCTAAGATTTGATATGACATTCTAATCATTGCAAATTGAACAAAACCGGGGATTTATCCCCGGTTTTTTTTTGCAATGTATAATAGTTAAATCTAGTATTAAATATTGCTTTTATGAATATTAAAAAATTAAAGATTAATTTATATAGGAAGCTAATAGCACTATTTACAAAAATCTTCATAAGACTTATGAATATTTTTGTTAAATCTAAGATCTAAATCAGAAATTTATTTAAGATATTTAAATTTTTTGCTTTTGTGTCTCGTCTCTATGTTTTTTGAGATACTTCATAAATGGCGTTCCACCAGTTCCAGTTATAGTTGAACCGCCCCTGCCAAATGGGTTTTTAATTTGTGATTGCTTATGAATATATGTTGCTGCAAATTCAAGATGCTGAGCTCTAAATATTCTTATTTCTTCGAGACATTTATTGTATTGTGAAGTTAGTTTCTTAGATTGGTGAATTAATTCTTTAGCTTGAGATTTATTTTCAACATCCTCAATCATAGATCTATGTTCCGGTGGCATATAGTCACGCATCTCATTTAAATAGTGTCTAAGGTGATCATTTGTATGATATATGCCAAGAGCACCATCTAAGAAAGGAATCATGCTACTTTGAGCACCAGTCTCCCCTCTAAAAAATTGAGGCTTATTATCAAACTGGTTTTTGTATATTAGTCCTTTTTTGAGATCAGGATTGTCTTTAGTTCCAAAAATAAATGGCCTCACTCTATGATAATAAATATATGGATCACATTTTTCAGGCATTCTTGCAAATATAGAATTTACTTCTCTTAATGATTTTATAATTTCATTAAGGTTATCTGAAAAAATTGAAATTTTATCAGATTCTCTAAGTCTTGATAATTTTAGCGCGGCTTTTAGAGCATCAGATGCAGCATTTTCAATACAGACATGAATGGTTACAAACCAATCTTCATCCACGCCACCTAAAAAATTATTAATCAATCCAACATTCTCTAAACTGATCGGTTCTTTTTTATTTAGCTTATACCAGTTATCTAAACAATAACTTGCATAACTTAAAATTGGTGGCCTGCCAAGTAATTTAGCTAGTTGAACCCACGGCTTCGATAAAGATTCAGGTAGTACCTTAGATGGGTTTTTAGATCCCCAGATGTAAGCATGTGAAATAAAACTTATTTGGGACATAGCTAATTTAATTTCTCTAACGTCATTTTTTTTAATTAATACATTCACAGATAGATCGTTATTTTTAAGCTGGTCTATAGTTTTTTGAACTTGTCCTGTTAATAAGAGTTTAGGAAGTTGATACGAAATATCAGTCATTCTGCTGAGAGATTTAGCCTTAGATTTATATTCTGTTAGTGGCTCTTTGATCGGTAAAAACATATCTTTATTATTTATAATTAATAGATATATTGTATTGTTTTTTATGTACTAAAAAATAATTTTAAAAAATATTATTTTTTTTTATAAATAAGTGTTGACATAAATTTTCAAAAGCGTATATTAAATAGACCAACTTGATTCCGACTAACAATCAACTGCAGACGGGAGTTAGAGAGGTCAAGAAGGAAGAGCCCATAGGGTGAAAGCGTTGCTAAGAGTCGACGATAAAAAAGAGCT
>Ga0255773_10001555_pt1 | contig 22882 bp, 20 predicted proteins | sample 011ome_17_FD_179971 | JGI IMG/M metagenome (GOLD analysis project Ga0255773, IMG submission 179971) | Coastal salt marsh microbial communities from the Groves Creek Marsh, Skidaway Island, Georgia - 011502XT metaG (version 2) | ecosystem: Environmental > Aquatic > Marine > Intertidal zone >...
AACGCTCATCCCTCGTTTTATCATAACGTGGCAAGACGGTTGAACCTTGTCCAACAGGAGCGAACATAAAGTAATGGGGCTCAAAGCCAAAACCCGACCAATGAGCTACAGCGCTAGCGCACTAATCTGCCTCTGTTGCATCGGGCTCCAAATTAAACTCTTTTACCGCGCGCAGGATTTGCCTAATAGTGATCTGTCCCACTAATTTGCCTTCACTGTCGATAACTGGTCTTCGTCGCTTTTGTTCGTTCATCATCTGTTCAGCGACGTCGGCAATACTGGCATCGGCATGGACGACCGAAAGATTTTCAGACGTCATCACATCGGCAACAATGCCGACACCCGAGTCATTGTAAACAGCCGCCAGCACACCCCGCAAACAATCTAACTCCGACAACACGCCTGCCAACCTGCCATCAGTATCAACAACACACAAGCCAGAAATTTTATTGACCAAGATCAGGTGCATAGCTTCGAAGAGGCTAGCTGTTGATCCAATAGTTACCGGGTTTTTCACCATGTAATGCTTGAGTTCGAGGTCTCTGAGCATAGCCGCTCTCCCTTTTATTATTGGACCGACTCAATCGGTCTTTGCCATGTAGGCATCAGGTCAACTCACAACACACTCGCCAACACGCCCATAATGGGCTCTGGGTAGATACCCAGCAGTAACACAGCGGCCAGTAATGCAATCATTAACGCATCGCTGAGGCTCCGGTCCCCATTAACGCGAGCCAAAGCCTCAGCGGCACCACTCGACAGGGTATAAATAATGCGCAAGTAGTAAAAAGTCGATATAGCACTGCCAACGACAAGGGCCATTAATAGTGTCCAGGCACCAGCCTCAACACCCGTAGCAACCAGATAGAATTTGCCCATGAAGCCTGCGGTCAAGGGCACACCAGCAAGGGACAGCAGTGAGACACTTAACCCCAAGGCCAGCAGGGGCTCACGCCAGAACAAGCCACGCAAGTCATCGAGGTTACAGGCTTCTGCAGCCCAACCTCGAGATGCCAGTGCTGACAGAGCGGTAAACGCGGCAAGTGTCGATGCGGTATAAGCGATGAGGTACCAAAGCGCCGCCTCACTAGCCATACCGGTCGGGACCATTCCCCCCAGCACAACGAGTGCAATCAGTAGATAGCCCATATGGGCGATAGATGAGTAGCCCAACAGCCGCTTCACGTTATTCTGTTTGAGTGCCAATAAATTACCAACAAGCATCGAGGCAATGGCAAGACAGCCTAGAACTTGGGTCAACGGCGCAATAGCGCCCAAGTTGGCGCTCTCGTACCACCGCAGCAATGCTGCAAAAATGGCCACCTTGGACACGGTGGCCAAAAACCCAGTAACCGGCGTGGGCGCTCCTTCGTAAACATCTGGAGTCCACATATGAAATGGCACTAGAGACAGTTTAAAGCCTAATCCGGTGAAGATCATGAGACTGGCACCAGCAACCAACACCCCGCTAGAGGCTGCGAGTCGACCTGCCATACCCTCGAAAGCTAACGACCCCGATGCCGCATAGAGAAGAGCAAAGCCAAATAACAATATCGCAGTGGATGCCGAGCTCAGTACCAGATATTTCAGACCTGCTTCGATAGGAGCAGGTGACTTGCCCGGGTAGGCTACAAGGCTGTACACCGAGACACCTAAAATTTCTAAACCCAACAAAAATGCTGCAAAATGCTGCGCATGCACTAATACCACCGCGCCAAATGAGGCCAGCAATAGCAGCATGGCATATTCACCGCGTTCTAACTGCTCAACAGCCAACCAGCGGTGAGAAACGAGCAACGTCACCAGCGCTGCCAGCGTAATAACCACTGTCATCAACTGACCGTAACCATCGACAATCAATAACGCTGTTGCCTCTACAGAGCCCGCCGTAATGCCTTTTACTGCTGCCCAGGCAGTACAGCCGAGCACCAGTGCCGATAGCGCAACGGTTATTGAGGCATTGCGTTTTATCGCGATCTGAAGCATCAATACGATAATGCCCAGACCCATAATCAGTAGTGGAAGCAGGACCTGTGCTGTCGAAATATTCATCGCATTAGCCTCCTACCCGCTGAGCAATGGCGTCGAGGGTGGGTGCGGCCAAATCGAGTACGGGCTGCGGGTATAAACCCAGCCACAACAAACCGATGACCAGAACACCCAGCGCTGTCATATCGCGTGCGTTAAAGTCTCTAAGGCCTTCATTTTTTTCGTCCAGCGGGCCATGGAAAGCCTGTTGTAACAGCCATAGCGAGTAAACAGCGCCGGTAATGAGCCCCAGTGCAGCAACCGCACAGATCAGTGGCCATGCTTGCCAGAGTCCGGCCATCACCAAAAACTCTGCCATAAAATTACCCAAACCCGGCAAGCCCACCGAGGCGATAATAAAGAACATGGCCATGGCACCCATACGCGGCATGGCACGCCACAGTCCGCCCATGTCGCTCAGATTACGGGTGTGTAAACGCTCTTGGAGCGCACCTGCAACCATAAACAGTGCCGCCGTGCTCAAACCGTGTGCCACCATCTGCAAGACAGCCCCCGACCATGCCAGTGCGTTCCAAGCAAATATCCCTAGGATCACAAAGCCCATATGGCTCACACTGCTGTAAGCAACCAAGCGTTTAAAGTCAGTTTGAGCATAGGCCAATATTGCGCCATACAAGATGCCAGCAACACCGATAATCAGCATGAATGGCGCATGAGCCTGGGCTACATCTGGAAACAGAGGCAGGCCAAAGCGAAGCAGGCCATATGCACCGGTTTTCAACAGCACGCCCGCCAAAATCACGCTACCCGCCGTGGGCGCTTGGGTATGGGCATCGGGCAACCAGCTGTGAACCGGAAAGGCAGGAAGCTTGACAAGGAAAGCTAGCAAGAAACCCACAAAGGCCCACACAGCGGCCATACCGGTGAGTGGATGGGCCAACCAATCTTCATAGGCGAAGCTCCACTGCCCTGTCTGATCAACATACGCGACCGCGGTAATCAGAATAGCTAGCAGCATTAGCAAGCCACTTGCCTGGGTAAAAATGAAAAATTTCATAGCAGCGCGAGCGCGATCTTCATGTCCCCAAATGGCAATCAGCAAGTACATGGGAACCAGCATGACTTCCCAAAACAAGAAAAACAGAAAGAGATCTAGTGCGAGGAACACACCAACCGTACCCGCAAGCGTCCAAAGTAAATTCGCTTGGAAAAAACCCGATCGGATTCTGATCTCAGTCCACGATGCAATCACAGCCACCGCGCCTAACAGTAGCGTTAAGGCCACTAACAACAGACTCATACCGTCCATTGCAAAAATAACGTTGATGCCAAAACGAGGTATCCATGTATACGTTTCCATGAGTAACCATGGGTTAGCGCCTGAAACGAGCGAAACTGGGGTATCTGCTACATCACGAACCAGCGCCATAAACAGCGCCGAGGCAAGTAGCAGCACAACCAGAGACACGCGGGCAGGTATTTGGGCGCCCATGCGCTCAGAAAGCCAGGCCACACCGCCGCCAAATAGCAGCAAAATGATTAGTGCACTCATGCTGCGACCCCCATAACCAACACCAGGAACATCAGTAGCAAACCCAGAACCATGACAGTGACATAGCGCCCTAAACGGCCGTTCTGCGAGGCACCAAACACGCCGTTAAAGAACACCGCGGTACCAGTGATCATCGCTACCAAATAGTCTATCGGTTCGTTGCGCAACCAACGGGCTACGCGTGTGTAGGGCATTACAACCAACAGCGCATAAAACCGGTCCATCCCCCAGCCGCCATGCCAGAATCCAGAAAGCCAAAGCCCGGCAGGGCTATGCGTTAGCGCCTCCACACTCACCTGACGCCCTAGGAACAAAAGATAGGCCACAAATACACCGACAATAGGAATAGCGGCCGATATCACGGCAATGGTGCCGTGAGCGGGCTCATGGCTAGGAAGCGGCAAAACATCAGCCAACGGCAGCGCAATATACCCACCGACGATCGAAAACAGGCATAGCACTATCAGCGGCACAGCCATGCGCCAGCCAGGCTGATGAGTTGCCTCGGTTTTGGCCTCGCCGAAGAAAACAACAAAGACCAGTTTGAAACTGTAGAGCGCTGTGATGAACGCACCCAAAGCAGCCACACCCCACAACCAAGTACCATCACCGGCGACTTCCCATGCTCTGAGTAGTATTAGGTCTTTACTGGCGAAGCCAGCCGTGGCGGGCAATGCGGCAAGCGCTGCGGAGCCAATAACAAAACTCCAAAATGGCACCGGCAAACGTTTGCGCAACCCACCCATGTTACGAATATCTTGTTCGTGGTGCAGGCATTCAATAACGGCGCCTGCAGCTAGGAATAGCAACGCCTTGAAAAAGGCATGGGTCATCATGTGCAAAATACCCGCATCCCAAGCCTGAACGCCCAACGCTAAAAACATATAGCCAAGCTGACTAATCGTTGAATAAGCCAAAATGCGCTTGATATCAGTCTGAGCTAGCGCTGCACAGGCGGCCATCAACGACGTGGCAACGCCGATGATGGCAATCGCGAACAGCACATTAGGCGCCATGGTATACAAGCCATTTAGCCGCGCTAGCAGGTAGATACCTGCAGTCACCATAGTGGCTGCGTGAATTAACGCACTGACGGGGGTTGGACCAGCCATAGCGTCGGGCAACCAGGTTTGTAGTGGCAACTGGGCAGATTTGCCCACAGCTCCGGTGAAAATGAGCGCACACGCCAGTGTCGCCATGGTGCCACCACGTTCCCACTGGAGCGCGGCGGCGGCTAGTAGTTCCTGAATATTGAGTGTGTTGAATTCGGCTACTAACAGGAATAAGCCCAAGGCCATTGCGGCATCGCCCGCCCGCGTGACTATAAAGGCTTTGCGGGCCGCGGCACCATTAGCGCTCTCTTGGTGCCAGAACCCAATAAGTAAATAACTGCAAAGGCCCACACCTTCCCAACCCAAAAACAGAAGCAGCAAACTGTCACCTAGCACCAACAATAACATCGAGGCAACGAACAGATTGAGATAGGCAAAGTAGCGCGAATAATCGGAGTCGTGCGCCATATATTCACTGGAATACAGGTGGATAAGAAAACCGATACCGGTAATGGTACACAGCCAAATCAGAGATAGTTGGTCTAGGTAAAGTGCTATATCAACACTGAAACTGCCCACAGAAAACCACTGCCAAAGTTGAACACGCAGGGGTTCTGCGGTGGCAGTCCACTGGGTAGCGAGCAACACAACCACGATGGCGGCCGAGCCTATACTACCCACTCCCAACGTCGTAACTAGCGATCGTGTTAAATGCCTACCATAGAGCAATAACAACGCCGCACTCGCCAATGGCAGTGCAGGTATGAGGCTGAGCAACAGATTCATGCGGTTACCCCTTTAACCGAATTGCCGTGTTCATATCCAGCGTTTGCATTTGACGGCGCATCTGCAATACCAGCCCCAGACCAACGGATACCTCAGCTGCCGCTATCGCGAGAATAAATACAAACATGACCTGCCCGTCAGCCTGCTGCCAATGGGCGCCGGCAGCGATAAAGGCCAGGGCGGCGGCATTCAGCATCACCTCTAGCGACATGAGCATGAAGATAATGTTGCGTCTGAACATCAAACCAAAAAGCCCCAATGCGAAAAGAATGCTCGCGACAACCAAAACGTGCTCGAGTGGAATCAACATCGTATCCATCAGTTGTTGTACCCCCGGTCACGGGCCAAGAAATGCTGCCCGAGATGGTAGGCACCCACAAGGCCTGCCAGGAGCAACATGGATGCCAGTTCAACGCCTAAAACATAGGGGCCAAACAGGGTAAGGGCTACCTGTTTAGGCAGTACGGCGTCACTGGGTATGGGGCTGACCGAATTGCCCATGACATACACAAGCTCTGCCAGTAACAGGGCTGTGAGCAAACCGGGCAGCCGCCAATGGCGGAAATTGAGTAATGCACGCTCTTCGCGCTGCGACTCTTCACCTAAATTCAACATCATGATGACAAAAACAAAGAGCACCATAATGGCGCCCGCATACGCCACCACCTCTAGCGCCGCAGCAAACGGTGCACCGAGTAAGAAGAACAACACGGCCACGCCTAACAGCGACACAATCAAATAGATTAGTGCATGGGCGGCATTGGCGCGGGTAAGAGCTAGGACCGTGGCTCCAACCGCGACTGCCGCTGCCAAATAAAACAAAGCGAGGCTCATGGCAGCAGACTCCTTACATTGATTGGCTCGGCTTCCTGTTCCGCCTCACCTTTTTTCTTACCAGCAATCTCTAGACCCGCAACACGGTAAAAGTTGTAATCATGGTATTTACCGGGGCCATCAATCAGTAAATGCTCTTTTTCATAAACGAGGCTGGTACGCTCGTACTCGCACATCTCAAAGTCCGGCGTAAGCTGGATAGCATAAGTAGGACAAGCCTCCTCACACATGCCACACAAAATGCAGCGTGAAAAATTGATGCGAAAAAACTCTGCATACCAGCGACCATCTTCTTTGGTGCCCTGCTGGAGTGCGATACAGCCGACAGGGCATGCCACCGCACACAGGTTGCATGCAACGCAACGCTCTTCACCATCTGGGTCACGAGTCAGCACGATGCGACCGCGATAACGCGGTGCCAAGTAAGGCTTTTGCTCGGGGTATTGCACCGTCTCGGTTTTAGAGAATGTATGACCCAATACGCGCCAAATCGTAACGAGCTGACTCCAAAAGGACTCGAATAACGCCATCATGGGTAAGACCTCTCTCGCTGGAGTCTGTAGACCATCAAGCAGCCCCCTCTTTTATCCAGAGAGCAACAGCTCCCGTTATGGCTAGATTAATAAGCGTAATAGGCAGCATGACCTTCCAACCCATGGACATAAGTTGGTCGTAGCGCGGCCGAGGAATAGCGGCACGCAGCAAAATAAAGAACAAAATAACGAGGAATGTTTTGAATAAGAACCACACCAACGGGGGCAAGAAAGGGCCCAACCAACCACCCAGAAACAGGGTAGTAATCATGCATGACACCAGAATAAGGCCCAAGTATTCGCCCAGCATGAACATGGCAAACTTCATGCCGCCGTACTCTGTATGAAAACCAGCGGTTAGCTCGTGCTCTGCCTCGGGCAGGTCAAACGGCAGTCGATGGCTTTCAGCGAGTCCAGCTATCAGGAACACAAATAAGCCTAGCGGCTGGGTAATCGCAAACCACCAGTTGGACTGGGCCATGACAATATCGGGCAGCGAAAAGCTGCCCGTCAGCATGACAACCCCCATCAAGGACAGGCCCATGAATACCTCATAACTGACCATCTGTGCTGCAGAGCGCAAACCGCCTAATAAAGCGTATTTATTATTCGACGCAAGGCCACCCAAAAGGACGCTGTAGACTGCCAAAGACGTCATGCCCAGGAAAAACAACAGTCCTATATTCATGTCGATAACAACAAGATTGGGCGTAAAGGGCACCACAGCAAAGCCCAGCATCATGGCTATCACTATGGCGGTGGGTGCAAAAATGAATACTGGGCGATCAGCGAAGGGAGGCACCCAGTCATGTTTGCCCAGTAGCTTTAGCATGTCAGCCGCAACCAACACGATGCCGAAGGGGCCGATACGGTTGGGACCGAGTCGATCTTGCCAAACACCTAGCATACGCCGCTCAAACCACGTCATTACCGCAGCACCCCCAACTGCCGCGCCAATCAATAAAAAGAGCAGCGCAATAACCTGTAATTCAGCCATGGGCAGCTACTCCATCGCGAGCGATAACCTCGGGTTTACGGCAGAAATTAGGCAAACACTCAACCTTTACATACTGACCCGATTGAAGAGCGAGGGTAGCAGGATGCCCAACTGTATAACCGAGAGTGCCCTCGGGCACCCGTGCATCAATTGCAAGCGCGCACTTCACGGCTACCTCATCAATAATCACTGCAAGACCATCGTGCGTAGTCACCCCCAATCGTTGGGCATCACCAATGGCGACTCGTACTACGGGTAGCCCCACCATGTCAGCAATCGAATCGGCATGCAGGCTAAGCTCGTCACTGCCAAAAATTTGATATTGCGGGGTCAAACAAAACGATTCCAATCGCGGCTCAAAGGCGCTGGGGGGCACTATTGTGGCCGCCAAACTTCCATCGCCCGGCTCAATCAATCGTGTTCCGGCACTTCCTCCCGTCAGTGCGCCACCGATTTCATCTTGAAACTTGTGTAGCGACTGGTTGGAGTTCCAACCCGGGTCCCATACAAAGGGTCGAAGCGCACTGGGCAAACCGTGATTATCGCCTTCCATGCTGTAGTTGAGACTTGAATCTTCATCGACTCGGGTCTTGGGTTCGTGCATGGTCTTATCGGCATACATAGCTGTACGACCGCTGTAGCGTATAGGCTGACGCGCTGCTTTCAGACCAATGCGGTCGCGGTAGCCTGCCCCCGGTGCCGCAGTCACGGCGCCCGCTAATGCAGGCATATCATCGGCGAGCGCAGCCAATACATCGTCGAGATGACTCAGCGAGGCAAGCCCCATCGTGCGGCCGCGATCAGTGGCGTTACGCAGCCAATGCCATGACGGCGCACGCTCATCGGGGCACTGCATGGGAGGGAAAAATCGCTGCGCCCGCCCTTCACTGCTGACCAGCGTACCCTCCGCTTCAGCATAACTCGCTACCGGCAATACGAGACTGGCATAATCTGCTGTAGCGCTTTCAACAACATCCATCACCACAACGTTAGGTACATGGCTGAGTAATGCATCCACCGTTTCGCGGGGTGCACGACGCCAGAGATCGTTCTCCATAACAATGAGTGTTTCGATATCGCCGGTACGGGCCTTGTCGGCGAGTGCTTGCATACTCAGACCGCCGGGATCCAAAAGCGCTGAACCCAAGCTATTGCACTCTGGGACAGCATAAACCACACGCGTGTTAGCGTTCATACGACTACTGGCTACCGACAATGCTCGCGCAGCAGCAACCACGTCAGCATTGTGGGCGCCACTTCCGCTAATAATGAGCGGCCTCTCTGCATGAGCGAACAGCCCAACGACTGCATCTATCCAAGCTTGCTGCTCGCCGGTCAAGCCAGCGATAGGATCGCCCTCGCCTAATGCGTGGGCCAACGCAAGGCCCAGTCGGGCAATATCGTTGGGCGCCAGGCCCAAGGCATGACTCGTCACGTCATCAAGGCGAGTCGATGCGCTCTGCAGTTGCACCAACGGACTGCGTTCATTCTGGCTAATATTACGAACGGCCGTATCTTGCCAATACTGAACGCCAATATTGGCGGCCATTTGCAGCCCCTTGTTGCGTACCGATTGGCGCAACGCCAAGGCAATACGAGGCGCGGTTTGGGTCACATCTTCCCCCAGAATAATGACCAAATCCGCGGCCTCAATCTCAGGCAAGGTAGCGCTGGGAACACCTCCCAACTGAAGCGCATCCACAATAGCGTAAACCGCGTCGGCCTCCGCACCTAAACCACTACTGAAGTTTTCAGCGCCCACTGCCTCACGCAGCAGCCAGTTTGACTCAAGCGATGCGCGAGGAGAGCCAACACCCACGATTGCACCTTGCACTGCGCATAACTCGACCAGTGCTGCATGGGCTTGCTCAGTAGTCAGTGGCACAAACTTGCCATCAGCGCCTTTACGCCCAGCTTTTGTTAATCGCTTATCCGAATTCACAAAGGTACCGCCAAACCGACCCCGATCGCACAAGAAATAGCCATTCACCTCATGATGATAGCGATTGTGCACACGCTTAAGCCGACCATAGCGCTCGCCCGGGGTGGTATTACATCCCATACCACAGCCCGTACAAATAGACGGCGCCGATTGCAAATCCCATTTCCGGGTGTAGTCGTTAACCAGGCTTTTATCGGTGAATACCCCCGTGGGGCATACCTCAACCAAGTTGCCGGCGAACTCGCTCTCAAGCACACCGTCCTCATGACGCCCAAAATAGACGTGGTCGTGAGACCCTAACGCCGCCAAATCTGTACCGCCTGCGTAATCGCGGTAGTAGCGCACACAGCGGTAACAGGCAATACAGCGATTCATCTCGTGATTGATCAGCGGGCCAAGATACTGGTTTTGATGCGTATTTTTTAACCCTTCGTAGCGACGCTCCCGATGCCCCGACATGACGGTCATATCCTGCAAATGACACTCGCCGCCCTCGGCACAAACAGGGCAGTCGTGCGGGTGGTTAGTCATCAACGCCTCGATAACATCCGAGCGAAAATCTACGGCTTTCTCGTTCGACAGCGACAACAACATACCGTCGCTGACGGGGGTCATACACGCCATGACCAGTCGACCGCGATCATCGTCTTCATTTTGGAATTGAAGCATGGCGCATTGTCGGCAGGACCCCACTGAACCCATTGCCGGGTGCCAGCAAAAATAGGGCAAATCCAATCCTAGTCCCAGGACAGCCTCAAGCAAATTACTGCCCGTAGGCACCTCATACGACTTGCCGTCGATGGTTATCTGCGGCATTTCAGTGCCCCCCCACGCCATGGTGATAACGACAACCGCCTTCGCTAATATGGCGCTCAAAGTCTTCACGGAAATAGTTTAGTGCGCTGGTGACCGGCTCCATAGCGCCAGGCGCTAGGGCGCAATGGGTATTGCCAATACCACCAATGAATCTGGCCTTCTCTTCCAGTAGCGCCAGATCCTTTTCTGTGGCCACGCCCTGCTCAAATCGGTCAAGCAGCTGAACAATCCAGGGAATCCCGTCTCGGCAAGGTGTACAAAAACCGCAAGACTCGTGAGCGAAAAATCGGGAGAGGTTACGGACCATGCCAATAGGACAGCTTCGATCATCAAGAATAATCATGGTGCCGGTACCCATACGTGAGCCGGCCTTGCCAATCACGTCGTAGTCCATGGCAAGATCGAGGTGATCCGTGGTGAGGAAATCCGTAGATCCACCACCGGGTAGAAAACCCCGCAACTGATAGCCGTCTCGCATGCCGCCCGCGTGCTGATCTAGGATCTCCCGAATAGGGGTACCCATGGGCAGTTCCCACACGCCTGGATTTTTCACGTTGCCACTGGCGCCAAAGAGCTTGGTGCCACTGTCTTCACCTCGACCCAGACTTTTGAACCAATCTACGCCGTGGGTAATGATGTGCGTGATATTACACAGTGTTTCTACGTTGTTAACGATAGTTGGCCGACCCCACAGACCGCTAACCTGAGGGAAGGGCGGCTTGGGACGTGGGTTTGCGCGCTTACCCTCCAACGCGTTGATGAGCGCGGTCTCTTCGCCACAGATATACCTGCCTGCGCTGCGGTGCAGACGTAACTCGAGCGAATAAGCAGTGCCTAAAATATTTTGGCCAAGCAAACCTGCCTGATAGCACTCGTTGATCGCTTGGGTGATGCGTTGCGCAGCAAGCACATACTCACCACGGAGAAACACATAGGCGATGTCGGCCCCTATGGTGTAGGCAGAGAGAATCATACCCTCCAGTAACTGATGGGGGTCTTGCTCTAGAATAAGCCGATCTTTGAAAGTGCCTGGCTCCATTTCATCGGCATTGGCGATGAGGTACTTATGTCCGGGACCTGCCTTGTCGGCATTAGGCACAAAGCTCCACTTCATACCGGTTGGGAACCCAGCGCCACCGCGACCCCGCAATCCAGAGTCTTTTACAGTTTGAAGGCAGTCCTCGGGTGACATTGAAGTGATGGCTTTGCGCACGCCACTGTACCCGCCATTTGCTTGGTAGTCGGCTAAAAAGGTCGGCGACCCATCCGGACGTATGTTTTGGGTGAGCGGACGGTTAGTCATGATGGCTCTCCTCCGGCTAATAAAGCGGCCAAATCAGCCTCATCGAGATGAGTGTGTAGATCATCCCCAATCATCATGACTGGGGCGCGGTCACACGCTCCCAAGCAGGGCACAGGAAGTAACGTAAAGCGGCCATCGGCGGTGGTCTCACCATAGTCCACGCCTAGCTTGTCACTGATGGCAGCCTTCACAGCATCGCATCCCCGCAGCCAACAACTCACGCTGTCGCATAGCAAGATAACTTTCTCCCCCACGGGCTGGCGAAAGATTAAATTGTAGAAGGTGGCAATGCCGTCCAACTCCTCCGCCGACATCTCTAACAGCGCGGCTATTGCACGGATGCTCTCATCTGATACCCAACCGCGATGTCGCTGTACAATAAGCATGGCGTCAATCGCAGCACCGTCTTTTCGGGGAACCAGCGACACCTCGTGCTCAATTTCAGCGATTTCCTCTGGACTCAGCGTAGGGATAACACTACTCATACTTAACGATCCACATCGGCCATCACGAAATCGATACTCGCGATAATGGCAATCAAATCGGGCACCATCAGACCTCGGGACATCAGTGGAATCATTTGAAGGTGCGGGAACGACGGCGTTCTTATGCGCGTGCGATAAGACTGGGTACTGCCATCACTGATAACGTGATAGGCGTTCTGTCCTTTGGTTGCCTCTATTGGGAAGCAGCCCTCGCCAGCTGGCATTACCGGCCCCCAACTCACCGACAGGAAGTGGTTAATTAGGGTGTCGATATCTTTCATGGTGCGGTCTTTAGGCGGCGGCACCGACAGTGGATGGTCACTCTTGTACGGGCCCTCCGGCATGTTATCCACGCACTGACGGATAATTTTGAGGCTCTGCCAAATCTCCTCAATACGCACCACAGCACGGTCGTAGCAATCACCGCCATTGGCCGTGGGCACCTCAAAATCAAACTGCTCATAACCACTATAGGGGCGTTTCTTGCGAAGATCCCAGTCCGAACCGCAAGCCCGAAGGCCCGGCCCAGTGACACCCCAATCGACTGCCTCTTCTAGCGTATAACGGCCAATGCCCACCGTGCGCTTCTTTAGAATGGAATTGCGCATCGCCATTTTGTCCCAGTCCAACAAGCGCTTGGGCATAGCGTCCAAGAACTCACGAATCATGGTGTCCCAGCCCTGCGGAAGATCCTGAGCAACGCCCCCAATGCGGAACCAAGCCGGGTGCATGCGCCCACCGGTAATGGCCTCCACAATACCAAACAAACGCTCGCGATCAGCGAACATGTAAAACACAGGCGACATCTGCCCAACGTCTTGGGCAAACGTGCCATAAAAAACCAAATGGCTTGAAATACGGAATAACTCGGCCATCATGACGCGAATCATCTGCGCGCGTGGCGGCACTTTGATGCCCACCATCTGCTCCACGGCCAGTACATAGGCCAGGTTGTTCATCACTCCGCCCAGATAATCAATCCGATCGGTATAAGGAATAAACGAATGCCATGTTTGGCGCTCGGCCATTTTCTCCGCACCACGGTGGTGGTAGCCAATATCAGGTACAGCATCGACCACCACCTCGCCATCTAACTGCAGCGCAATACGAAAGACACCGTGAACACTTGGGTGGTTAGGCCCAAGATTCAAAAACATGAAATCGGTGTCGTCACTGTGGCGCTTCATACCCCACTCTTCCGGGACAAAGCGCAGCGCTTCCTGTTCGTAGTCCAGTTTGTCCTGGTCGATAGAGTACGGATCCATTTCGGTCGCGCGCGCGGGATGCTCTTTACGCAGCGCGTGGCCCTGCCAAGTTGGGGGCAATAAGATGCGCCGTAGATTGGGGTGGCCATCAAACACTACGCCAAACATGTCCCATGCCTCGCGCTCGTACCAGTTGGCGGCCTGCCAAATACCGGTAATGCTTGGTATAGAAGGCGTCTCGCCAATGAGCCCTACCTTAATGCGCACGTCGGCGTTTAAGGTTAATGACATCAAGTGATAGACCACTGTGAAGTCCGATGCGGGCTGACCCTCACGGTGCTTACGCAGCCGCTCATCAATAGCAAATAAGTCGTGTAGTAACGCGTATTCAGCCTTCAGAGCTGCCATCACCTTGGGCACATCACTCGGCGCTATCCACAGTGTGGGCACGCCATCCAGACTGGGTTGCTGCGCAACAATATGGGGTTTGACCACCTCGGGGATGGGATGGGTCAATCCACCTGGACCTACGGGCGCAATACTATTCATGACATAACTCCATCGATCGCGTCAGCTTCAGCACTCGTCTGGGGGTCTTAGGTGGGTCGCTCGATTACGATCGGCCATAAGTAAATCGCGGTTGGGCTCAAAGCGCGGCTTTACCACAGTCTGGTCGCCCACCACCCAGCTCAATGGGCGTCGCTCATTGGCTACCGACTTTTGCAGCATCATAAGGCCTTGCATGAGGGCTTCAGGCCTAGGCGGGCAGCCGGGCACATAGACATCGACCGGAATGATTTTATCGACACCTTGGACAACACTGTAAATATCATACATGCCGCCCGAGTTAGCGCAGCTGCCCATAGAAATGATCCAACGCGGCTCGAGCAACTGGTCGTAGAGATACTTCACAACCGGCGCCATCTTGCGAAATACCGTGCCAGAGATCACCATCAGATCTGCTTGTCGTGGTGTCGCGCGGATGACTTCAGAACCAAAGCGAGCAATGTCATGCTTGGAGGTGAACGATGTCGCCATCTCAACGTAACAGCAGGAAAGGCCGAAGTTAAAAGGCCACAGGGAATTAGAGCGACCCCAGGCCAAAAGATCCTCTAGACTCGCAAAAAAAACACTACGCCGTATTTGCTCCTGCATATCGGGATCATTGCTGCCCGCAATAATCTCGTCGGTGCCCGTGAGGCTCCACTCCATTAGTTTGTCTCCTTTGGTAAGCCAACGCGGGTTTTACGGCCCCACTCTAAAACGCCCAAGCGCCAGGCATAGATGAGCGCCACGAGTAACACGGCAATGAAAACCATGATAGCTGCATAGCCCGCCCACCCCAGCTCGTAAAACGCCACGGCCCAAGCAAAAATAAAGACGGTCTCTAGGTCGAAAAGCACAAAGAAAATAGCCACCAGATAGAACTCAACTGACACCGGCATTTTCGACCCACTGGCCGGAATAATCCCCGACTCAAAGGGCTCATTAGTCGCGGGATCGAGCCGTCTCTGGCCCAGAAAGTGAGCCACCACAAGCATGGTAGCCACTAATCCCAAAACCCCACCGAGGTAAACCAAAAACGGCCAGATAAAGTCTGCGTTCATAGGCAAAACCCTTGTATGCACGGTGAGGCGAGCCCGGGGGCTGAAGCAAGCAGCACAGCTCTAGATTGAAAGGCCGAAAGTGGAAAACCGAGACAGCCGAAAGCCGCCGGACAAAATTGAGCTTTAAGGCAAAAGCCGCTCACGCGGTACCGCCTGCAGGCCACGTCGTCACAGCGACGTGCCCACGAATATTATTATTAGACTGCATGGTGCTTGTCTCCCCGACAGCCGAAACGCAACGGCTTGTAGAAACCACGTACCACTTCACTCACACCTGATTTGTAACGTGAATTTTCACATACGTCAAACAATCACTGTCTACCGCGCAGGCACCTCACTGAGGAGATCTTGCCACATCGACCATGGCTCTAACGTCGGCCAACAACGCTTTGGCATCGTAAACAACACCTCCTTTGATGGTGTAGCTTACCCCTCCCTTGCGGCTGAGGGTGTTCGTTTCTCGATCGAGATACATATGACCGGTGCCGTACAGCAATTTAAAATTGGACACAGGGTTGCCTTGTACCAAAACGATATCGGCTTTCCGGCCCGCTGTGAGCGCGCCAATTTGGTCTTCCATTTTCAACAGTTCAGCGCCGTTTCTGGTTGCCGCCTGAATGACCTCTAGCGGATGAAAGCCCGCCTCCTGCAGAAGCTCCAGTTCCCGAATATAGGCAAACCCGTAGAGCTTATAAATAAAGCCCGCATCGGATCCCGCCACCACACGACCTCCGGCATTCTTGTAATCGTTAATAAACGTCATCCAGCGGGCGAAATTTCTCCGCCACGCCACTTCATGCCCCGTCGTCCAATCAAAATGGTACGAACCGTGTAGTTTAGGATTGGGTTCGAAAAATGTGCTCAACGCCGGCCATGTATAGGCTTGATGCCACTCGGCATCCCGCGCTCGCATGACATCGCGATTGGCTTCGTAGATAGTAAAAGTGGGCGCAAGGGTGAAATTAAGCGCTATCAGCTCGTCGATTGTCGATCGCCATGTTGGCGAGCCGGGCGGCGCAGATTGCTGCCAAAGCGTGCCTGCCTCGCCAAAACGCCACTGTTCGTCGGCATAATTATAATCGGCGGGGTAATCTTGGATGGTCCGGTCAACAAACATCGCCTCGGGCAATCCATACACCATCCGCCCACTCGACCGGCCTGATGCCGGACTGGAACGCGTCGCCAAGGCCAACGGCTTCTCACTCCACGCTGGCGTGAGCTGTGAGGGGCATCAAAAGGATAAACGGGAGCGACTCTGCCGGTACATCGCCAGGCCAGCGGTGGCAGTTCCCCGACTTTCACTGAGTTCCACAGGCAAGGTGGTTTACAGCCTGAAGACACCGTACCGGGAAAGCTTGCCCCATGAGCGTAACGAATGCTTTGGGCATGGAACGACACAAGTGGCCTTCGATCCGGTGGATTTCATGGCCAGATTGGCGGCACTGGTTCCCAAGCCCAGGGTCAATCTCACTCGCTACCACGGAGTACTGGCACCGAACCACCGATGGCGTGGAGAGGTTACTCCGGCCAAACGTGGCAAGGGAGTGAAACGAATCGCCAATACTGAAGTTCGCTCACCCGCTGAACGGCACGTCGCGAGAGCCTGCCCCGCTTTATCGGGTATGTCCTGGGCCCAGCGACTCAAGCGAGTATTCAATATCGATATTGCAGTTTGTGGTCGCTGCGGTGGATCTGTCAGAGTTATCGCGTGCATCGAAGACCAGGACATCATCGATAGAATTCTGGCTCATCTTGAGAGCAAGGAACAGAACACCCCCGCCCTGCCACACCTAGCACCACCGACCAGAGCGTCACCGAAGTCAATGCCTCTTTTCGCTGGGAAGGATTCCAGTTCAACAGCACTCAATCAGCAAGGAAGCCACTGAGAAATTCGTTGGTACAGAGTTGTTCGTGCCAGGTTTCGAAGGTGAACGAAAAAGATCTACAGGACCTGCAATGCACGTGCTAACCGCAGGCACTGCCCGAGTCTGTATGCACGATCTCAGGTTCCGCGATTACTTTCTGGACGCCCAGTTACTTGCAACACCCCATTTATAATTCTTATACTTGTGAAATTGTTGCACAGGGGCCAATTGACGCCATCATGGCGGTAGAGGCATCGCTAACCGGTGCCTATATGTCAGGGAAACGGCAGATCGCCGTACCCAATCGACGCACGGCGGCGGACCCAAAGCGGCAACTAGTCATTGAAGGCGCGTCGGGCAATAACTTGAAGGGCGTCAAACTCGAGTTACCGATTGGCCTGCTGACCTGTGTTACCGGCGTGTCGGGATCAGGAAAGTCGACTCTGATCAACGGTACGCTTTACCCACTAGCGGCCACCGCGCTCAACGGTGCCACCACCCTCAAGGCAGCTCCTCACAAACGCCTGGCGGGCCTCGAGCACTTTGATAAATGCATTGATATCGACCAGTCACCGATTGGCCGCACACCGCGATCAAACCCCGCGACCTACACCGGGATCTTCACCCCCATCCGCGAGCTATTTGCCGGCACCCAAGAAGCGCGGTCGCGGGGCTACAAACCCGGACGCTTCAGCTTCAATGTGCGCGGCGGTCGCTGTGAGGCCTGTCAGGGCGACGGGGTAACCAAAGTGGAAATGCATTTTCTACCGGACATTTATGTGCCCTGTGATGTGTGTAAAGGGACACGCTATAACCGAGAGACCCTCGAAATCCGCTACAAAGGACAAAATATCTTTGAAGTGCTCGACATGACTGTCGAAGACGCCCTGGCGTTCTTTGAGCCTGTGCCGGTGATCCATCGCAAACTTCAAACCCTGGTCGATGTTGGCCTGTCCTATATCCGCCTGGGGCAGGCAGCTACCACCCTCTCCGGTGGCGAAGCACAGCGCGTCAAACTAGCGAAGGAGCTTTCAAAAAGAGACACGGGTAACACGCTTTATATCTTGGATGAACCCACAACAGGTTTGCACTTCGAGGATATCCGACAGCTGCTGGAGGTCCTGCATCGGCTTCGCGACGGTGGCAATACGGTCGTCATCATCGAGCACAATCTAGACGTGATCAAAACCGCTGATTGGCTTATCGATTTGGGCCCTGAGGGAGGGTCTGGCGGTGGCGAGATCATCGCCACGGGCACACCCGAAGCGGTGGCTGAAAATCCGGATTCCCACACCGGGCACTTCCTGAAAGGGCTCCTGACAGGCCGCGACACGGCGGGGGCCAAGGTGGGAGGCAAGGCGGCGACCAAAACCAAGACCGCGCGTCGAAGTTCGAGCAAAAAGTCGAAGGCCGCGTAAAGGCCACCCAGACGCCGTGGTTAACGCTCGGCGCCTGACCTAAGCGGCTCTTGGCGCTAAATGACACCCCCCTGACGACTTCAGACATAGTCAAAAAAGTCTCGCGTGCTTTAATCCCGCTATCGATAAAAATAATGCGAGCTAGCGATGAATATAGCGCTAACCGACCCCGCGGCGGTGTCCATCGAAGACATTGACGTCTCTAATCCCGTCCTCTATCAAACCGATAGCTGGCGACCCTGGTTTGCGCGCCTGAGGGATGAAGACCCGGTTCACTGGACTCAGAACGCCGATTTCGGAGGCTTCTGGTCGGTAACCCGCTTCGCTGACATCGTCGCTGTCGACAAGAATCACCATGACTTTTCCTCTGAACCTGCAATCACCATTGGAGATTATGGGGACGACCTGCCGGTCAGACAGTTTATTGCCATGGACCCCCCTCTTCACGATATCCAGCGGAAGGCTGTGCAAGGCGTAGTAGCGCCAAGGAATCTGGCTGATCTGGAAACCCTGATTAGACATCGCGTTGTTGCCATGCTGGAAGCGCTACCTGTGGGTGAGGCCTTCGACTGGGTAGAGCATGTGTCCATCAATTTAACGACCCAAATGCTCGCCACCATTTTTGATTTCCCCTTTGAGGACCGTGCCAAGCTTCCTTTTTGGTCGGATATGGCGACCTCTCTACCGGAAATTGCTGGAGGCGCGGGTAACAACGACGCGCGCACACACGCTTTGCAGGACTGCCTCGAAACCTTCACCGCACTTTGGCACGAGCGGAAAAATAACCCCCCCGGCACCATGGATTTGATCAGCATGATGGCCACCAATCCGGACACCGCGGGGATGGTTGATGACCCGCTTGAATACCTGGGTAATATCCTCTTGCTGATTGTGGGCGGCAACGACACCACCCGAAATTCAATCACCGGCGGTGTTCTTGCACTCAATGAAAACCCTGATCAGTACGCCAAGCTAAAAGCCAATCCCGAGTTGGTCACATCGCTGGTACCTGAGATTATTCGCTGGCAAACCCCGTTGATGCACATGCGCCGTCTCGCCAATAAAGATGTCGAGTTGGGTGGCAAAAAAATTCGTCAGGGTGACAAGGTGGTGATGTGGTACCTGTCTGGCAACCACGACGAAAGGGCTATTCATAATCCCAACAACTTCATTATCGATCGCGATAATCCCCGGTTTCACTTGTCCTTTGGGTTTGGGATTCATCGTTGCATGGGCAACCGTCTAGGTGAAATGCAGCTCCGGATATTGTGGGAAGAACTTTTAAACCGCTACTCGCATGTGGAGGTGGCAGGAGAGCCAGTCCGCGTGCAATCAAATTTTGTGCGGGGTTTTGAATCCATGCCCGTAATACTCCACCAATAACACGCGGCAAAACCTCAGCAGAGAGAATTATCACAGCAACGCAAAGCCAAATTTCCGGAAACATTCACGCACAAGTGAGAACCATAAAGATGGTAAAAGAATTAAACGACTTCCTGTTCACACGCCTTTTGCTCAACATTTCACGATGCTCTCTCGCCTGTATGGCGCTACTCCTCGTTGCCCTCTCACCTACTGGAGTGGCCGCTCCGAGCACCGAACAGCGGGTCAATCCCGAGCTTGTGGAACTCGCACAGAGACAGAAACCCCTGCTCCGAAAGCTTGGCGATCGGGTTTACGCCACAGAGTTTATCGGCTACTCCAACCACGGATTTATCGAGGGCGAGGACGGCATTATCGTTGTCGATGGTGGTTGGTTCCCCACAACCACGCAGCGGGCAATCACCGAGCTCAGGGAATTCACCGATAAACCCGTGGCAGCGATTATTTACACCCACCTCCATCTGGATCATTTTGGCGGCATCGGACCCATCATGGCGGGCCAGCCAACAGACATCCCTGTGTATGGTCCCGCCGGCTGGGAGCACTGGGTCACGCGCCTCTTAAAACAGGACCGGGAATCGATCCTCCGTCGCGTTTACCTTCAGATGGGTATGCTGCTCCCCCAGGGTGAAGAGGGAACTGTCGGAAATGGTATCGGCCCGTCCCCTATACCCGAGCCCAATGATCCGCTGAGCTTCCCTCCCACAATCGACGTGGATCAGCCTCTAGACGTTGTTATTGCGGGGGTCCCCTTGCGCATCATGCCCATGGAAGGCGACGTTACCGAACATATCTGGGTCTGGCTGCCCGAGGACCGGGTACTGTTTAGCGGGGATTCGCCACCCCATGGCGTGTTCCCCGCGGTTGAAACCGCGCGCTTCGAAATTGGCCGTAATCCCGACGAAATGCTACGCGCCGTCGAAACCTCGCTCTTCTTGCAACCCGAAGCGATCGTGCCGGGTCACTCACAAATACTCAGGGGTAGAAATGAGATTGATCGCATCATGTCAGATACCCGTGATGCCATCGCCTTTTTGGTTGATCAGGTCAATCGATTTTTTCTAGCAAACCGCTCAGCAGACGACCTGCTCGACACAATAGATTTGCCGCCAGCCATTGCTGCCAGTCCGGATTTACAACCCTATTATCATCGCTGGGAGTGGATGGTACGCCAGCGATTTGTGAAGCTGGGAGGCTTCATCGATGACTCTATGGACTACCTATCGCTCAACGCGCTGGAGGAGTCGCGTAGGCTAGTGCCATTACTGGGGGGGGTTGACCGAGTGCTCGCGGTAGCAGAAACGAGCATCGAGGGGGACCCGCGTTGGTCAGCCCGGCTCGCGACTTATGTGCTGCATACTAACCCCGGTAATGAGGACGCCCAGGCTATTCGTCAGCGCGCTTTCCTCAAAGTCGCTCAAACGACTAACAGCGCCAATGAGCGAAACTATCTTTTGGGGTTCATTCTGGAAGAGCAGGGCAAGATTGATTTCTCACGGCAGCTTGCTCCGCTCAACCAGCGTGCTTATGCGCAGCTGGACAATACCACTCTACTTTCACGACTGAAGGCACGGGTAAAAGCTGAAAAAGCTGACAACATTCGATCGGTGATAACGTTATCCGTAGATGAGGAATCCTATTTGCTGATGCTGCGCAACAACGTGCTATTCGTCGAGTCAGTGACCAATCCATCAGACCATGCTGATAGTACTGGCGCTACTGCGTCTATGACTCGCGATGAGTTGATCGGTGTCGTTGCCAGAGTGAGTTCATTGCTGACTTTGCCTGGTTGGCAAAACACCGAAGCACAGCAGCTCGCCGCATTGATTGACCAATAGGTCGGCAAGGTCGCTCGACTTCAGTGGCCGCCTCTTTCTCGCGCGTTTAGACGGCCAAAAAAAATCCCCGTGAACACAAAGTTCGCGGGGACCTCTATCGATACTACCGAAGCCAGAGAACTACTCCTCGGTATCATCATCCTCTTGAGCATCAAAAACTTCCGGCTCTGGGCGATCGACCAGCTCCACATAGGCCATGGGTGCCTTGTCTCCGGTGCGAAACCCGCACTTGAGAATACGAATGTATCCGCCCGGACGCTCCGCATAGCGCGGCCCCAGTTCGTCAAACAATTTGCCCACCGCCTCTTTGCTGCGAGTGCGATCGAACGCCAGCCTTCGGTTGGCGACGCTGTCTTGCTTCGCCAGCGTGATCAGCGGCTCCGCATAACTTCGCAACTCTTTTGCCTTGGGCAGTGTGGTTTTGATCAGCTCGTGCTCAACCAGCGATACCGCCATGTTGCGGAACATGGCCTTTCGGTGGGAGCTGTTGCGGTTTAGCTGACGACCGCTATGACGATGACGCATTGTCTCTTTTCCTTGCTGCGGGCCGCTATTTTAGCTGGCCACTCTTCTCTTATCGGTACCTGCGCGTTAGTGCTTTTAAACGCTTAGTAACCGCTCATCATTCTTGAGGCTGGCGGGTGGCCAGTTCTCCAATCGCATACCCAGTGACAGTCCACGAGATGCGAGTACATCCTTGATTTCGGTGAGTGACTTCTTACCCAGGTTGGGCGTCTTCAACAGCTCAACCTCGGTTCTCTGAACAAGGTCACCGATGTAGTAAATATTCTCCGCCTTGAGACAGTTAGCCGATCGCACCGTGAGCTCAAGATCGTCCACAGGACGCAGCAGGATAGGATCGACTTCGTCATCAGCTTCTTGAGCCGTTGCCTGCGCCTCGCTCTCGAGGTCGACAAAGACGGAAAGCTGCTGCTGCAGGATTGTCGCTGCGCGACGGATCGCCTCTTCGGGATCAATGGTGCCATTGGTTTCAAGATCGATGATCAGCTTATCCAAGTCTGTTCGCTGCTCAACCCGCGCCGAGTCAACCACGTATGACACGCGGCGTATTGGTGAGAAAGAAGCGTCGAGCTGCAGCCGACCTATGGCACGAGTCTCATCTTCCGGGTTCACCCGCTGAACGGCACGTCGCGAGGGCCTGCCCCGCTTTATCGGGTATGTCCTGGGCCCAGCGACTCAAGCGAGTATTCAATATCGATATTGCAGTTTGTGGTCGCTGCGGTGGATCTGTCAGAGTTATCGCGTGCATCGAAGAC
>Ga0255773_10001556_pt1 | contig 22865 bp, 40 predicted proteins | sample 011ome_17_FD_179971 | JGI IMG/M metagenome (GOLD analysis project Ga0255773, IMG submission 179971) | Coastal salt marsh microbial communities from the Groves Creek Marsh, Skidaway Island, Georgia - 011502XT metaG (version 2) | ecosystem: Environmental > Aquatic > Marine > Intertidal zone >...
GGCTGTGGTCGCACAGTTAAACAAATAACAGACCTAGGTAAAAGAAGGTAGCAATGCAGCATCTGTTCTTGCTCCTTGTCTACTTAGGGACAGGGGATGCAAGGACGCTTATCAGTGGGGATATGTACTTCGCTGACATCACTCGATGTAACTTCTTCGCATCCCAAATATCAAAAAGATACGGTAACTACCAACACTTGTCCTTTGTAGACCCAAAGGATCGAGTGACGGCTTACTGCATCCCAAAACATATCAAAATCGGAACTGTGGAGGTCTACTAATGATTGATCCTATTAGTGCCTTCGCTGCCGTTTCTGCGGGACATTCGGCAATTATGAAGGCTGTACAGATGGGGAAGGATTTATCCTCCTTATCTAATTCAATCTCAAAGTATGCCCAAGGAGAAGCCGAGCTTCAATTTGGTGCAGCTAAAAAGAAGAAGGCTAAGTTCTCATTCGCTGAGGACAGTGCCATCGAGAAGCATTTCCGCAAAGAGAAACTCGATGATATGAGGAGTGAACTTCGCTCCATCTTCCAGCTCTATGGTAAGCCAGGGCAGTGGGAGAGACTACAGGCTGAGATAGCCAACGAGAGAGCTAGGATAAAAGCCCAGCTCGAGCTTGAAGCCCTACACAAAGAACGAGTCCAGACAATCATAGCTGTCATATCCGTCCTTATAATAGGTATCGGCAGCTTGATCATGTGGGCTGGCTGGTTAACAGGACGATTAGGATGATCAACATATTACTACAAGGTCTTCTTGGTGTGGCTGGTGAGGCTGTAACAGGCTTCATAGACACTAAGAAGGCTAAGGCAAAACAGAAGCTGGTAAAAATTGAAGCCGAAACCAGTATCATGGAAAAGCAAATCTCTGGTGAAATTGATTGGGACGTAGAGGCTGTCAAAGGCTCGAAGGAGAGCTGGAAAGATGAGTATCTTACTATCCTATTTTCTATTCCATTATTGTTATGTTTTATACCATTCACAGTGGAATACGTGGAAAGAGGCTTCCAAGCATTAGCCCTTACTCCTGATTGGTACAAATACACCCTAGGGGTCATCGTGTCTGCAAGCTTTGGTATCAAAGGTGCGACTAAGATGTTTGGAAAGAAATAATGAAAAAACTAATAGACCAACTCAAATCACATGAGGGACTTCGGTTAAAACCTTATAAATGCACATCTGGCAAACTCAGCATAGGCGTAGGACGGAACTTAGAAGACATAGGCATCTCGGAGAAAGAAGCAGAGATGCTCCTGCTCCACGACATCGAGGAAGCCGAGAGACAGCTAACAGCCCACTTCCCGTGGACTCAAGACCTCGACGAGGTACGTTTAGCAGCCCTTATCAACTTCACCTTCAACGTAGGGATAGGGACAGTCTCCAAGTTCGTAAACGCAATGGCTCTGCTAAAGGACGGAAACTTCGATATGGCATCGGAGGAATTCTTACAGAGCCGTTGGGCTAACCAAGTAGGCCAGAGAGCCATCGATGTAACAGAACAGATTCGCACAGGAGAATGGCAATGAGTAGAGCAACTGAAACCCTACTAGCCACCCTGCACGACGCTGTAGCCCAAGAGCTATTAGGTCGTGTCAAGTCAGGTGAAGCCTCCCCAGCAGAACTGAGTGCCGCCATCAAGTTCCTAAAGGACAACGGTATCGAGGCTGTCCCATCTGTCGATAACAACATCGGCAAGCTGATGGCATCCCTACCTGACTTCGAGGAGGATACTGATGAGCAATTTGTCAATTAAGAAGGGCGAGAAGCTCTCTACAGAAGCCGGAGCTGGTTTAACAGCTAAAGGCCGAGCTAAGTACAACCGAGAGAACGGCAGTAACCTCAAAGCCCCTGCCCCTAACCCTAAAACAAAAGCTGATGCTGGACGGAAGAAATCATTCTGCGCCCGTATGGGAGGCGTTGTGAAAAGCTCTAAGAATGCAGAACGAGCCAGAGCATCTATGAGAAGGTGGAATTGTTAATGTCATTATATGAAAACATGAACAAACGTAAGAAGGCTGGTACTAGTCGGTCTAAGAAGAAATCTACAGTAGACCCTAAGACCTACGCTAAGATGGCTGCTAAGAAGGGTGGCTTCGCTATAAAGAAGAAAGATAATGCCTAAGAAGGCTAAAGGCTCTCAGAAGCCCCTACAGAAGAAAGAGGATCAATCTGGTGTAACCATACCCCAGACCCCTCTAGAGGCCGTCAGTGAGTCTCCTAGAGCCATTAAAGACCCTTTAAGCCCAATCAAGGAGGACTTCAGGAAGTTTCTCTACCTCGTATGGAAAGAGATCAAGCTTCCTGACCCTACCCCTGTCCAGTACGACATAGCTCAGTTCCTCCAAGACGGAGACCCTAAGATATGCGTACAGGCCTTCCGAGGGGTCGGTAAGTCATTCATTACGTCGGCCTATGTTCTCTGGGAGTTACTGAGAGACCCTCAGAAGAAGATATTGGTGGTATCAGCCTCCAAGAACAGGGCAGACAACTTCACCACCTTTACCCTGAACCTAGTGAATCAGATGGAGGTCTTGAAGCACCTGATACCTAAAGACAACCAGAGACAGTCTAAGATTGAATTCGATGTTGCCCCCACTGAACCAGACCAGTCACCCTCAGTTAAGTCTGTAGGTATCACTGGGCAGATCACAGGTACACGTGCTGATATCATCGTTGCTGATGACGTTGAGGTATTGAATAACTCAGCTACAGCAGATATGCGAGAGAAGCTGCTAGAGAGAACCAAAGAGTTCTCGGCTATCCTGAAGCCTAAGAAGGAAGCCCGAGTGATCTACTTGGGAACCCCTCAGACTGAGGACAGTATCTACAACAAGCTACCTGAGACATTCACTTCCCGTATATGGCCTGCCCTGATGCCTACAAGCGAAGAGATGGACAAGTATGGTAATGGACTAGCCCCGTACATCAAGAGGCTGTCTACGGTCTCTGAAGGCGGCTCTACAGACCCTTTAAGATTTACCGACATGGACTTGGCAGAACGTAAGGCAGAATACGGCAAGGCTGGCTTCTCCCTACAGTTCATGCTCAACACCCAGCTCAGTGATCTGGAGAGATACCCTCTCAAGATACGTGACCTTATTGTCATGCACACATCCGTAGACAAAGCCCCTATGGACGTACACTGGATGCCTGACCCTGAGAAGCAATGGAAAGACCTTCCGAACCTAGCGATGGCTGGAGACCGCTTCTACCACCCTAGGAGTACCTCAAGTGAATTTGGGGAGTACACAGGCTCAGTCTTAGCTATTGACCCTGCTGGTCGTGGTAAGGATGAGACAGGCTATGCTGTCGTAAAGATGATCAATGGTTTTCTTTATGTCAGACGATGTGGCGGCTTCCAAGGTGGTTACGACAACGAGACCCTGACCAAGCTAGCTGAGATGGCTAAGGAGGAGAAGGTCAACGCTATTATCACTGAGGCCAACTTTGGTGACGGTATGTTCACCCAGCTCATGAAGCCCATCCTGAACAAGGTACATCCCTGCATGGTCGAAGAGGTCAAGCATAGTACCCAGAAGGAACGAAGGATCATCGATACGATAGAACCCGTGATGGCTAGACATAAGCTCATAGTGGACTCGAGTGTGATTGAAGATGACTATAAGACAGCTCAGAGATATGACGCTGAGAACAAGTATACCAAGACGCTCGTCTACCAGCTAACTAGGGTCACCTATGACCGTGGTGCGTTGAAGCATGACGATAGACTCGATGCCCTAGCTATTGCTGTGAACTACTGGACTGAACAGATGGCTCAGGACGAGGTTCGTGGGATGGCTGATGTGAGACAACAGAAGCTTGATGATGAACTGGAGAAGTTCATGAGGAGTGCTGTAGGTGGGCGTGGGAAGACTGGAGGAAACTCTTGGGTGAATACTTACAGATAGCTATGAATTGGAAAATACCACAAAAATATGAAATGGTATATTCGAGGGGGATGACAGCAAAATCCCCCCTTGGGGGGTCATGGGGGCGTCATCAAGCTGAATGCCCTGCCCCCTACCTTGCCGGCGGCGTCACAGTCATGGTCACCTACCAGCCGAAACACTAGGCGCGCCCTGCAATCACAAGAGACTATCGAACCCATGCCATGCGATAGGCTCGAGCTTGCCCGCGGTCGAGCTGGTCGGGTTGTGTGTCTATGTTTTGTGTTGGGTATTTTTTTCTTTTATAAAAGCCCGGGCATTTTTCAGGATAACCCGAGACAACCCGAGACCAGCCCCAACATAATTAATATTAATTACATAAGCAAAGGGGCTTTTCTTTTGTATGATTTTCGTTTATAAAATAAGGGCAAGGCAATCACGCCATGCACTAACGAAAAGGGGATATCATGAACAACATTTTTTCAATCATCTTGGGGCTTGCCCTTAGCCTCTCAAGCCTCGCCCTTGCCCTACAAGGTTATCATCACGTGAATGGGTTGCTTATCCCTTTAACGCTGGGTGTTGCCGGTTCTTTCATGATCTTTTGGTCAATCGCTTGCGAATGCTGGGGGCTTTAATCATGAGTTATTTTTTATATATGACTAGCCGGTTGTCTTTCACTCTCGCATTAACTTGGGGCGTCGGGGCTTTGCTTCATGCAATGGGTAACCCGTTGTTACTTGTTTGGGTGTTGGTAGGGCTTCCCGTATCCCTGAAAATTTTATTCATGATCGAGGAAAGGTTTTCACTATGAAACTATCTAATCAAACTAGAACGCTATTGCTCGAAAACATGGACGGCGAGTTATGCCATGAAACGGTTTGGCTTGCCCGCGATATCCTTACCGCAATCACCGACAAAAGAGGCCGAGCAAAAAAGGCAATTGATGACGGGGTTGTTGGAATTCTTAAACAAGCGGTTTGGGATTATGAAACCAAACAGTATGAAAAAAGGGGCATATAATGGAACAAGAATATATCGATGTTACCCCGTCATGGACGACAACCGCCAAGCTCTATGCCCATGTCATGGCCGAGGGGACAACCGAGGGGCAATACCAAGCCGCCAAAGGCATCATAGAAATGGGGGCTTTATTGGATAAGCTCATAACCGAAATTAAAGCCAGCAAAGGGGCAACATCATGAACGCAATCGATCTTGATAGAATAGCCGAGGTACTTGGTTCCTTGATGATCAGTCAATTTCATGACCAAGAACAATATCGGCAAGCCGTTCACGCAATCGTCGAAGCATTTAAACAACAAGGGGCAGCATCATGAACACCAACCAAACAATCTTTGAAATGATAGTGTTTCTTGGGCTTGGGGCTTTGCTGGTCTGGGGGTTTGCTAGCGGTTCCGAATATAGCTGGGGATGGAAAGCCATCGCCTATTTTGGGGAATTAACCTTACATATGCGGGGGGCTTAGTTATGGAATATTCTTTTTATCCTGTTCGGGCAATGGACGACGAAACAGCCCGATATATCGAGGGGCTGGAACAGCTAGCCGATAAATGGGGGCTAGACCTGACCCGAGACCTGAAACCAACCCAGCCAATCGATAGCAAAATGAAAGGGGCAAATCATGGATGGCGTTAATTTGCAGCTTGCGGGGACAAGATACCAAAAAGGCAAAAAGGCCTTAGCGGGTTATTCTCACAAGGTCTTGAAAGCTAGCTCGAACAAAAAGCTAAAACAAACCATCACCAAGGGCGAGTTTAAGGGCTATAAAATTCGCACGTTAACACTAGAAGAACGGGCGACGTGCTGGTCGGGCTGTTCTCACTGGACGACCTGTTATGGCAATAATATGCCCTTTGCCCATAGACTAGAGCATGGCGACGAACTCGAGAAACGTATCGTTGCCGAGCTTGGCGCGCATTTCAGCAAGCCGAATGCGGCGGGGTTGCTGGTAAGGTTGCACGTTCTCGGTGATTTCTATTCGGCTTCATATGTCCGGTTATGGGATGCCCTGCTTCAAACATATCCCAAGCTTGCCATCTGGGGTTATACTCATAACCATCCAGACAGCCCCGAGCCTCATAACCGAGCTATCGGGCAAGCTATAGCCGAGACACTAGCAAAGCATGGCAAGCGGTTTGCCGTCCGTTGGTCGGATCGCCCCGACCTATCATTCTCGGCAAACAGTGAAGCAATCGACCAGCCTGAAAAAGGGGTTTCATTCATATGCCCCGAGCAAACCGGCGGGGCTGGGGGTTGCGCTAATTGTGCCCTATGCTGGGAACAACCAAACCGCAACGTCATTTTTCTCACCCATTAATTGCATATGAAAGGGGGTCAACCCATGAAAAGCAAGAATGCAAAAATGCTGCAAGCCAAATGCCGACAAATAACAAGGCGAACGGATGCGCCCGTTACCTTAGAATTCAATTCGGTTTATTCGCCTTATTCTTGGCAAATAAAAATCGGGGATAATTATCCGTTTAACACTAATTTTACAGCCCAAGAACTAGCCCGTTTAATCGACGGTTTTGTGATGGGCTTTGAATGGCAAAGGGAAAGACATGACAATCATTGATATCAAAGAGGGCATCCGTTCTGAATTGGTCTTGCTATCCGAGGCGGCTATCGCTGGGGATTATGTAAAGGCATCAAAACATTTTGACCGGATTATGTTTTTAACTCAAGAGCTGGGGGCATTCGCATGACCATCAAACACGATTGCTTAAATTGTAAGCATCACCAAGAGCATGAAAGCCTGATCGAGCAATGCCCGAATTGCGGTTTTTATTCTTATTACACCCAAGAAGAAAGCGAGACCTACGACCATGAACAAGATTATTGAAAACCTAAGCCCGAACGTCGGGCATCTTAAACTAACCAAGACCATGCTCGAAAAGCATATAATCGATGCAAACGCTAGCATCCAAAAGCTTGCCCTATTGTTAGGGGTCGATATGTCCGAGCTGGTCGCTGGGGATAAGGTCGAGCTGGTCGGGGAATATACCGACGGGACGCCCTGCAAAATTAGACTCTATCGAGCGGCAACCCGAGGCGATAAACGGGTTTCAATATCAGGCCTGAAACACCGAGCCGCGGCGGGGCAGGATATAGCCCTTTCATATCGTCGTCGGAATTCTGGGGATTATGTTCTTGTGATTAATATATCCGAGGAATTACATGACGCCCTGCCCGAGCAAAGCAAAGCCCTTGCCCGTCAATGGGGGATTGCATGAAAGAGTTATTCAGCGACATAGGGGCTTGGGTTGTCCTGATTATTTTATATCTGATCATCTGGACAATTCGACGACAACCCGAGACCTGAACAACGAAGCCCTGCCATGACCGGCGGGGCTTTTCTTTTGACCGGATATTGAGAATGAGTCGCATTCGCATCTGCCGGCAATTTTAAAATCTCAAAAAATATCTATCATCACTATCATTGTTACCGCTGCATCTTCTATCAAAACAATTTACTTTTTCGTAAGGCCTTGATTTGTGATACCTCTGCCCCTATATAATCATAATGAAAGCAAAAACTAGACACAGGAGGTATTGCATGGTCAGCGTGGATAGGATAACTTGCCTGTTCACTATTTGTTCTCATAGGAGATTGTATGGACGAGGAACAACGATTCACCTTGAAAATCGGATCAATTTTTGCAATTGAAGTACTTTCACATGGTGTGTACCTTCAGATCGGAAATCGAGACTGGTTCTTCGACACTGGATTTTAACTGTCAGCCCACGACTTGAAACGAGGCATATAAAAAATGAAAACAACTTATACAAAAGGAGTTCTTGAGCAATTCTACAATCTATACCCAGCGATGCCGCTAACTTACATCCTGACGTTCATTTGGGTAGCCGAAAACGAAGGTAGACACCAGTATGATCTGGAGCAGTATCTCGGCCTATCCAATGCCACGGCGTCACGCTGTATAAAATGGTGGGGTCACTGGAAAGATAAAAAGAAGCAAACAAAGGGATTGGAATTCATTGAGTCATACCCTGACCCATTAGACGAGCGGTACAGGGTGGTTAAGTTAACCAAATCAGGAAAGGCTTTTTATGAAAGAACATTTAAATCCGAATGAGTATGGCCTCAACTACAAAGAGGCTTACATTTTCCTAACATACGCAGCGGGTGAAGCTGAATGGGAGAGTGATTTTTCTTTGGCTAAAAACTTACGGAAACAGGGGGCTTACTACAAGCTCATGATTGAGCTGTTTGATACTGACTCAGCTCAATGCTTTGCACCACATTTTGAAAACAAGTTTTGGAACAGTTGGAGACAAAAGAATGGCATCACAGCGTGGGAACAAGTGGCAAGGAACCGTGACCAATGGAACACAGCGAATCCGTCAGGGCGGCTTTGAGTCCAAACAAGAAGCCGAAGCATGGGAAGCTAATGCTCGGCTAGCGTTGTCCAGAGGTGAGCTTGTAAGCTCTGAGGGTCACTCACCTACCCGTGAGTCCTTCACACAGTACTACAGGCGTGTACATCCTGTTTTGTGGGGCGATACTGACCACGGGATGAAGGTGGTAAACCAGCTCAAGGAAATCTCTGAGATTGTGAATGATGTTCCTATAGCTATGTTCACAGACCAGCACATCGAGAGCATTGTTACCGCCCTAAAACAACGTAGGAACGCTGACGCTACCATCAATCGTAAGCTTGCAGCCCTGTCAAAGATACTTACACAGGCCAGTAAGACTAAGGTGCTTTCCAATAAGCCTGATATAGCCGCATACCGCCGCAAGGAGGGTAAAGGCCGTCTACGGTTCATCACTAAGGATGAAGAGCTACGTTTCCTGGACAAGATAAACTTCATGCGTCCCGAGTTTGCAGACTTCACTGCATTCTTAATTGATACAGGGTTCAGGTTTGGTGAGGCTCTCAAGTTCACTTGGGCTGACTACAATGACGGTAAGGTCACCTTATGGCAAACCAAGAGCAACACACCACGCACCATACCCCTCACCAAAAGATGCAAGGACATCCTCGAGCGTTGCCCAAAGGACACTGACAGACCTTTCGCTCATATCAATAGAAATACCTACAGATCAGTCTTCGAGAAAGCTAGAGGAATGGCTGGGCTGGGAACTGATGTCATCCCTCACGTGATGCGTCATACCTGTGCCTCGAGGCTTGTACAGTCAGGGGTGGACATCAGGCGTGTACAGGTCTGGCTGGGGCATTCAACCATAGCTATGACCATGCGTTACAGTCATTTAGCACCGAATGACCTCAATGTCTGTCTTGATGCTCTGGAGCAGGGGTGATATACGGTGACCGTCACGGTGACCGAATGGTGACCAAGTGACCATGCGGGGATGGCGGAATTGGTAGACGCACTGGACTTAAAATCCAGAGATCGTAACGATCGTGGGGGTTCGAGTCCCCCTCTCCGTACCACTTACCAAGAGTCTTAAAATCACTTTAGCCCCCCTTACACATACATAACTAAGCCTAAGCTGTTGTATATTCTACAATAGCTTTTGCTCATCCATACACTTACACAAATGCAAGAGACTTATAAGCAGGGTCACACTGTATATGTAAAAACTTACCGCCCACACTAGAAAGCTATAGGAGATTCTAAGCATGACTATTAGAGATAACTTTAAGTTCGATGGTAGTACAGACTATAGTAATACATCCTTGCAGGAGAAATTAGAAACAGAGATATATAATAGTTCATACTCTAGATTAACTAAAGATAACTTAAAGTCTAACTCTAGAGGAGCTTGGTCTGAGTCTAAGATAGGCTCTAGATATGTGTCTTCTACACAACGTCGCTTTAGCGAAGCTGTTATCTCGTTCCTTTCTAGGAAGAGTGGTGGTCGTGGAGCAAGGGCTGCTGAGTACCTCAGAGAAACAGGGTTAGACCCAGAGGTCATCTCATATCTCTATGTGAAACAGGTGTACAACCTGATCCCCTTATTCTCTAACAAGCCCATCAAGAGAGTGTCTTTCTGTATCAAGGCTGTCGATGCTATTCATACCGAGTGGAGATTGAACCACTTCGGTTCAGTGAAGGAACGAAAGAACCTTCTCGATAAGATCACCAAGGATATGGATAAGCGCACCTATCCCAGCTCATGGCGTCTTCGGACATACCGAATGTACTTCGATGCTGAACAGGTTGAATGGCGTGGATGGTCGCAGCGTGAGTGTCTGCTCATAGGTTATGCCCTGATGACCCTCTTCATGGAGGCTACAGGTCTCATAGAGTCCGATCATACTAAAACCTACGTCCTACCTACCAAAGAACTGGTGGATCACGTTGAGCAAGCCTGTAAACGGTCTATCACTGACTTCACGCTCTACCTTCCGATGGTCGTGAAGCCGAACCCTTGGTCTGCTGAGTTCAATCTGTTCAAAGGCGGGTACATGAACCGAGGTAAGGTCAAGAAGTACAGCATCATCAAAGGTGCTGGTAAACGGGATGTTGAGCGGATGCTACACATGGACTGGTCTAAGACACTGCCAGCCATCAATGCTATCCAAGAGACACCTTGGCGAGTCAAGCGTCGTATGGTGGATGCCCTCGATTACGTCTTCAATGAACTTGGGGGTGACCGTGGTGGTATCCCTACTGTCGATGAGATTGAGTTACCGCCCAAGCCTGTAGGTTATGACACTGATGACGAGGTGAAGAAGAAGCACAACCTCGAGGTATTTCTGATCCGCTCGAGGAACCGTGAGGACATCTCAAAGAGGCTGTCAGTCATCTACACGTTACAGATCGCACGTAAGTTTCAACCGTTCCATGAGATATTCTTCCCACACAACCTCGATGTCAGGGGTAGAGCCTACCCGCTGCCAGCCTTCCTGAACCCACAGGCGGCAGACTTTGGCAAATCAATGCTCGAGTTTGCGGATGGTGTCGAGATCACTGACATGGAACAAGCTGCATGGCTTGCAGTTGCTGGGGCAAATGCTTGGGGTAATGACAAGGTATCCCTTCAAGACCGAGCTGACTGGATCGTGGCTAACGAGGATTGGATCATCAAATGTGGCAGGGACTGGCGTAACAACCAAGAGTGGCTCGATGCTGATGAACCATTCATGTTCTTGAGCTTTGCTATGGAATGGGCAGATTTTGTCGAGACCAACGCTAACGGTCAACCTTTCCACTCACACTTCCCTTGCCATGTTGATGCGACTTGCAGTGGCCTACAGCACTACTCAGCAATGCTTCGAGACTCTGTCGGTGGACGTAGTGTAAACCTTATTCCAGGATTACCTAGGCAGGACATCTACCAAGATGTGGCTGATGTAACCAAGGAGCTTATGCTAGCTGACGGTACACCTGAAGCACATCTATGGGTCAAGTTCGGGATCGACAGGAAGATGACAAAGCGTCAGACAATGGTCATCCCCTACGCTGGTAAGTTCTCGAGCTGCATGGAGTACACCCAAGAAGGGTACGACGACAAGCTCAAGGCTGGGCATCAACGTATGTGGGACAAGAGCAAGGACAAGGAAATGGTCATCATGCTGGCTAGATATATCTGGCAAGCTATCGATCAGGTCGTGGTCAAAGGTAAGGTCGCTATGGATTGGCTGTCATCAGTTGCTCGAGAATGGACTAAATACCACAACAAGCTGGAGTGCCAAGGGTATGACAAGCGGATGTCTTGGGTTACCCCTGATGGGTTTCAGGTTGTCCAATATCGAGCTGGGCAGAAACAAATGCGCCAAGATACTTACATGAACGGAAGGGTTAGGCTTACGTATTATAACGAGACAGCAAAGCTAGACTCTAAAGACATGGCTTTATCAGTCGCACCAAACTTTGTGCATTCCCTCGATGCTACCCATCTACGCATGGCGGTCAACAGAGGAACTCAGGAAGGCATCAAGAGCTTTGCAATGATCCACGACAGCTTTGGCGTCCACGCAGCCCATATGCCTACGTTCATCGAGAGCTGTGTTAAACCTAGCTTTGTTGAGATGTATGTGAAGAGTGATCCGCTCAGTGACCTATACCAAACCCTACCCTTCAGTCATGATCTGTATCCTGACAAAGGTGATCTTGATATCAACGGGGTCTTAGACAGTGAGTTTTTCTTTTCTTAATACTTACATATGCAAGAGCCTTACCACTTACCGCCCACACTAGAAGGAAACCTTCGGAAATGACTCATATGTTTGATCAACTACACCCTGTTGTGGAAATCATCCGCAACGCCTTCGTTAACCGCCCTTACATAGCAGGGATTAACGAGGAGACTTTCGAGCGTCTGTACCCTGCACTTGCAGCATCAGACACTTACACCTGTGAACATTTTTTACAAAGGATGTTCGATGACATCTGACAACGTAATCCATTTCAGAAGCAAAGCTAAAACTACAACCGAAGATATCGATGTGACCTTAGCTAACCTTTATGAAGTGGGTGATGACACTCACGAGGACTGTATTCCTACCCTTATGGGGTACATGATTGAAGATGATAAATTCATGCTGATGCAGATCAGAGAAGCCACTGCCGAAGATAAAGAGGCTGGCGAAAAAATAGATGAAGATAATCTCATCGTCCAATCATTAGTCCTAACACAGAAGCAGCTCCAGTTTATCTCGGGCTACTCACAAACTTTCTTTTTAATTGAGGATTTAGATGAAATATCTGAATGAAAAATCTGGAAAGTATTCAGGCATGACCATGACGGGAAAAGCTTTTTACCCCCGACTTGTCCGTCCTGATACGAAGTACAATAAATTAGGCCAATATAAAGCAGACATCCGTGTTCCTATTGAGGAAGCGAAAGAGCTGATGGCAGAGCTAGCCCAAGTCTACAAAGAGTGGACAGGATCAGCTCCCAGCAAAAACGAAAATACCATGTGGAAAATGGACGAGGACAAGAAGACAGGCGAACCCACTGGCGACGTTATCATCAAGATGCGTGTAGCCAATAAGATGAATAAAGAGGGTGAGCTGTGGAACCGTCGTCCAAAAGTTTTCTTCCGTGATGCAGATAGCAGAACAGACAAGATTGGTGGCGGTTCAGCCATCAAAGTCCAGTTCGAGGTTTACTGCTGGAATGCGGAGAAAAAAGGCGTGTCACTTCAGCCGATGAGCGTACTGATCGAAGAAGTTGTTGAGCCGCAAGGTGAAGCAAACCCCTTTGGTGAAGGTGAAGAAGCCACATTCAATGACACCGCTAACACACCTGTAACTGAAGAGAGTGATGATGCCGACACTACGTCGAAAGAGTCAGACGACTTCTACTAATAGTGGCGGGTGGGCATCAAAAACAGAGCATGGCTACCGATCAGGCCTTGAGGAACGTATAGCTCAAGAGCTGCTCGAAAAAGGCGTAGAGTTTGAATATGAAAGTTTATCAATTTCGTACCTACGTCCTGCAAAGAAGGCCAAATATACACCAGACTTTGTTTTGCCTAACGGTATTATTATCGAGACCAAAGGCCGCTTCCTGACAGCAGACCGTCAGAAAATGCTTTTGGTCAAAGATCAGCATCCTGATCTAGACATCAGGTTCATCTTTTCAAACGCCAATCAAAAAATATCCAAGCAGTCGAAGACGACGTATGGAATGTGGGCAGACCGTAATGGCTACCTATATTCCAACAGTGTGCTTCCTTTGGACTGGCTAAAGGAGTGATATGGAAGAGTCTCAGTTTACTAACCACGAACCGTGTCCGAGCTGTGGCTCTAAAGATAATTTAGCTAGATATGATGATGGACACGGTTTTTGTTTTGGATGTGGATATCATGAGCAAGAGCAATCCGATGGCGAAAAGTCTTGGGTCGCCCCATTATCGACCTCAGAAGACCAAGGTGAAAACCAAGTATTCAAGGTCACGGGCGAAACGAGAGCTATTGCGTCAAGGCGTATCACCGAGGACACCTGTGCAAAATGGGGATATAAACTCGGTGATCACGCTGGGAAGCCAGCACACCTAGCGTATTACTATGATTCAAAACGTAGACCCATAGCAGCTAAGGTTCGATACCAAGATAAATCATTTGTCTGGATTGGTGACTCCAAGAACATCGGTCTCTACGGAGATTGGCTTTGGCGTGATACAGGACGCATGATAGTGGTGTGCGAGGGGGAACTAGATGCCCTCTCGATATCACAGCTTCAGAACAACAAATATCCAGTTGTATCCGTTCCTAATGGATCAGCGGGTGCAGCTCGGTCTGTACGTAAAAGCATATCCTTCTTGGAGAAATTCGAGAAGGTTATTTTCATGATGGATATGGACACCGCCGGACAGGACGCAGCGCACGAATGTGCAAAGCTTCTATCCCCTGGCAAAGCCCATATCGCCCACCTACCCCTGAAAGATGCCAGCGATATGTTAGTCGCTGGTCGTGGCTCAGAGGTTATTGATGCTATCTGGAGTGCTAAACAGTACCGTCCAGACGGCATTGTGAACGCTGCTGATCTCTGGGAAGAGGTCTCAGGCAGTAACGAAAGCTTCCGTGTTCCTTACCCATTTGCAGGATTAAATATTCCTACCTACGGTTTAGGTTTGAGGGAGCTGACTACAATTACAGCGGGTACGGGCGTCGGTAAATCGGCATTCGTCCGTGAGATCGCCTACGACCTTCTTATGAATAAAGAGATGACCGTAGGTATGATGATGCTCGAGGAAGGCTTGCGTCGCACGATGCAGGGTATTCTGGGCATCCATATGAATGAAGTCCTTCATGTCAACTCTGACACTGATGAAGGAAAACTACGTGAGGCATTTGATGCCGTCACAAGCACAAACAGATTACATTTATACGACAGCTTCGGTTCTACCGACCCAGAGGTGCTTATAGAAAAGCTCCGATACATGGCTGTGGGTCTTAAATGTGATTTTATTGTGTTCGACCATATCTCGATTGCTGTTGCGGGTCTCGATGTAGATGACCGTAAAGCCCTCGATATCATGGTTACAAAGCTACGCTCACTTGTTGAAGAAACAGGCGTAGGTCTCATCATGGTGGCACATCTGCGCCGCCTTGAAGGGAACAAAGGCCACGAAAATGGAGTTACGACTAGTCTTAGTCATCTCCGTGGCTCCCAAAGTATCGCCCAAACATCCGATGTTGTGATTGGTCTCGAGAGAGATCAGCAAGGTGACAACCGTAATACCACTACGGTCAGGGTCTTGAAAAATCGCTTCAGCGGCATGACGGGCGAGTGTTGTCAGCTCGAATATTGTGAATCGAGTGGCAGACTTATTGAGGTAACAACGGAGGCTTCCCCGAATGGAGATATCTACTGACGACAGCATCTTTGAGATGGCTGACATCACAGCCGTATGTGCGGCTAGAAATCCTGAGTGGGAAGTACTCCACACGTTCTTCAACAACCTAGCACAATCTCTGGAATCCAATGGATGGAAGAAAAGGAACGGCATGACACAGCACGATAAAATTATGCGTCATCTTAAAAAAGCAGGGTCAATCACAGTACGTGAGGCCATTGTTGAATATTCAATCCAATCACTAACCAAGGTTATCTCTGTCCTACGTGGCAGCGGTTACAAGATCAAAAGCAATGTGAAGTACCACCCTGTTACTGGTCAGAAGTACGTAAGATACACATTGGCTAGCTAAGGAGATACGGATGCGGTTGATATTCGACCTAGAGAGTAACGGATTGCTGGACGAGCTTAATCGCATCCACTGTCTCTGTCTTAAAGATATTGATACTGAAGAGACCTATAGTTTCGCACCTTCTGAGGTGGAAACTGGTGTCAAAATGCTTATGGAGGCTGACCTTGTAGTAGGTCACAACGTCATAGGCTTTGATATCCCAGCTCTAAAAAAGGTGTACCCGTGGTTTCGAATCCGTAAGTCACGGGTGCGTGACACCTTGATTATGTCTCTATTGCTATACCCCGACCTCAGTGACCGAGATTGGCGTTTAGTAGCACAAGATGAAACCTTCCCACGCAATTGTGTTGGTAAGCATCGTCTTGAGGCGTGGGGACATAGGTTAAAGTGTTACAAAGGTGATTATGATGGCGGTTGGTCAGAGTGGTCATCTGAAATGCAGTATTACTGCGAACAGGATGTGGAGGTCACTGATAGGCTGTGGAAGCTCATCGAGTCTAAAGGCACTTCTCCTGTGGCTACCGAACTTGAACATCAGGTCAAGTGGGTGATTGCAGAACAGGAGCGTTGTGGTTTTCCTTTTAACGAGGAAGCTGCATTAAGCCTAAAGCTTACACTAGATAAGCGTAGAGCTGAACTCGAAGCAGAACTACAGGACGCATTCCCTCCTTGGGAAGAGGAGCTTGGTCTCTTTACACCCAAGGTAAATAACAAGGCTCGAGGTTACGTCAAAGGCGTATCCTTTATGAAAACCAAGACCGTCGTGTTTAACGCAGGGTCTCGGATGCACATCGAGTCTAGGCTCAAGGCTATCCACGGTTGGAAGCCAAAAGAGTTTACTGAGGATGGTAGGGCAAAGGTAGATGAAAAAGTATTGTCTAGCTTGCCATACCCTGAAGCTAAACTACTAAGCGAATACCTGATGATCCAAAAACGTATCGGACAAATATCTGACGGGGCTAATGGTTGGCTGAAGAAGATCAAGGACGGACGTATACATGGTCAGGTAATAACTAATGGGGCAGTGACAGGCCGTGCAACGCACAGGTCTCCCAACACTGCTCAGACACCAAGTGTATATGCCCCTTATGGTAAAGAATGTCGCTCTTGCTGGACTGCATCGAAAGGCCGTGTGTTAATCGGTGCTGATGTTTCTGGCCTCGAGCTTCGTATGCTTGCCAATAAAATGTGGCAGTACGACAAAGGTGCTTACGCCAAGGAGGTTGTTGATGGGGATGTCCACACGACAAACCAAACTGCCGCTGGCTTGCCGACTAGAAATGATGCGAAGACGTTTATCTACGCATTTCTCTACGGTGCTGGCGACGCTAAGATTGGTTCCATTATCGGTAAGGGTGCATCTGCTGGAAAGCAAATTAAGAAAGCATTCTTCGAGAAAGTCCCAGCACTCAAACAGCTTGTTCAGTCTGTTAAAAAGGAAGCTGAAAAGAACGGTTACCTAATAGGATTGGACGGCAGACAGCTCCATATACGAGCTGTATTCGCTTCCCTCAACACAAGCCTACAATCGGACGGCAGTCTGGTCTGTAAGCAGTGGCTCGTAGAGGTAGACAAAGAACTACGCTCTAGAGGGTGGCAAGATAAATGCCAGCAAGTCGCATGGATTCATGATGAGCTGCAATTCGACTGTGATCCTGATATCGCAGAGGAGTGCGGCAAGCTAATCGTGGATTGTATTGCTCGAGCTGGTGACCACTTCAATGTCAAAGTACCACTCACTGGTGAATATAACATCGGTGCAAACTGGGCTGAGACACATTAGGAGAACGCATGGCTAAGAACACGCTCCTCGTTGACGGGGATATCGTGGCCTTTCAAGCAGCAGTTTCTCTGGAACACCCTACTAAGTACGATGAAGACACTTGGATACTCTGGGCGTCTGAATCCGACACAAAAGCAAAATTCGATGACATGATGCAAACCTTGACCGAAAAGTCTGGGGCTGCTGATGTCATCGTAGCTTTTACTGATAAGGTTAATTTCAGGAAAGAACTCTGTGATACTTATAAGGCCAACCGAGCAAAGACACGCAAGCCTATGCTGCTGTCTCTGCTCAAAGACTACTGTAATACCAGATACCGTACACTGACTTATCCTCGTCTTGAGGCTGATGATGTCCTTGGTATCTGTGGAACATACGAGCCTCTTTTTAAAGAGCCAATCATCTGGAGCATCGATAAAGACCTGATGCAAATCCCTGGGCTTCACCTAGTGGATGATGAGATCGTCGAAGTAACGCCTGAACAGGCTGATTACTTTTTCCTAAAACAAGTCCTCACTGGTGACCAAGCCGATAACTATGCTGGATGCAAAGGGATCGGGGAGAAGAGAGCTACTGCTATTCTTGATGAAGACCCCACTTGGGGTGCTGTCGTTAAGACCTACGAAAAAGCAGGGCTAACCGAAGAGGACGCTATTTCCCAAGCTAGACTTGCCCGTATTCTAAGACACGGCGAGTACGACATGGAGAATGGTAAAGTAAACCTTTGGAGTCCTAATTGATGCCGAGAGATCAATCAGATGAGTTGTTAACCAACGTCAATCACCCTACCCATTACACTTCAGGTAAAATCGAAACATGGACTTACATAGTGGATGTAGTTGGCGAGTATGAGTCAATTTCAGTCGCTCATGCACAAGTCCTAAAGTACCTTGGATCACGCCTTTGGAATAAGAACAATCCCCTCGAAGATGCCATGAAAGCCAGATGGTATTTAGATGAGATGATAAAGCTTATGGAAAAAACAAAGGGGGTTAACTGGTGATGAAGGATCGTACAAGAGAATCCTATGTCGCAGAGTTCCACACAGCAATGGGTATGGAACGACACGCCCGACTTAATGTAGAACTGCTTCAGCTCCGTATGTCTCTAATTCAAGAAGAGACGCTCGAGCTGAAAGAAGCAGTCGATCATGCCTGTAGTTTACTTTGGTATCACAAGGCTGTCCCTGCTTCAGATGTTGCACATATCCTAAAAGAGCTTGCTGATTGTCAGTACGTTATTTCAGGGTTTGCTGATGCCTTTGGCTTACAGATGCAACCAGCCTTTGTTCGTGTACATGAAAGTAATATGTCCAAGCTAGTAGATGGGAAACCAGTCAAACGAGAGGACGGCAAAGTCCTCAAAGGCAAAAACTACACACCCCCTAACCTATTAGACTTGGTATAATAAACATGGCTTTTAAATCAAATAACAACCCGATGTTCCGCTCTAAATTTAGTGAGGACATCTTCAAATTCAAATACGCCCATGACGGATGTGAAACGTGGGCAGACCTTTCCAGAACACTCGTTGAGGACGTATGTGGCGAACATATGACTAAGGAAGACCGTAGTCAGCTTCAAAAATACATCACAGAACTCAAGTTTATTCCTGGAGGTCGATACTTATATTACGCAGGGCGTCCCAACAAATTCTTTAATAACTGCTATCTACTGAAAGCTGAGGAAGATAGCCGTGAGGATTGGGCAAACCTTAGTTGGAAATCTGAAAGCTGCCTTATGACAGGCGGCGGTATTGGTGTTGACTACAGTATCTACCGTCCAGCCGGATCAACCATCAGCCGTACTGGTGGTGAGGCATCTGGTGCTATCCCCAAGATGAATATGATCAACGAGATTGGTCGTCGGGTTATGCAGGGCGGTAGTCGTCGATCAGCCATCTATGCTTCATTAAATTGGCAACATGGCGATATCGAAGATTTCCTAAAAGCTAAAGACTGGCAATCAATGCCTGTAGGTTCCACAGGAAAAACCTTGTGGGACATCAAGCAAGAAGACTTCAACTTTCCAGCTCCCTTAGATATGACAAACATCAGTGTGAACTACGACACTGAATGGCTGCTCAATTACTGGAAAACAGGTGATGTCGGAAGCGTATTCAAACAGAATGTAAAACAGGCCATGCAGTCAGCAGAACCAGGGTTTAGCTTTAACTTCTTTGATAAAGAGAATGAAACCCTTCGTAACGCTTGTACTGAGGTTACCAGTGCAGATGATAGTGACGTTTGTAACCTAGGAAGTATCAACCTAGGCCGTGTTGATGATATTGAAGAATTTAGGGATATCGTTGATCTGGCAACTAAGTTCTTAATCTGCGGCACTATGAAAGCCCAGCTCCCATATAGAGCTGTTTATGAAACTCGTGAGAAGAACCGTCGCCTAGGGCTTGGCCTTATGGGGATGCATGAATGGTTAGTGAAGAAAGGGTCTCGGTATGAAGTCACCCCTGAGCTTCACCAATGGCTGGCAATTTATAAAGGTCAGTCTGACACCACTAGCCGCAGTTTTGCTGATCGTCATAGTGTCTCCCGTCCTGTTGCTAACAGGGCGATTGCCCCTACAGGTTCTATTGGCATTTTGGCTGGCACTAGTACTGGCCTCGAGCCTATTTTTGCTGTGGCTTACAAGCGTCGTTATCTAAAAGGTGGCAACCGCTGGCACTACCAATACGTCGTGGATTCAGCAGCACAAGAGCTGATCGATATGTATGGAGCCAACCCAGATAAGATCGAGTCTGCACTTGACCTCGCTGAAGATTATGAGCGTCGAATGAAATTTCAGGCCGATGTTCAAGACTACGTGGATATGTCTATTAGCTCAACAATCAACCTTCCTTCATGGGGAAGTTCTTTAAATAATGAGGATACAGTAGATGATTTCGCTAGCACTTTGGCATCCTATGCCCACAGGCTCAGAGGCTTTACGTGCTACCCAGACGGAAGTCGGGGTGGTCAACCTTTGGTATCAGTTCCTTACAAAGAAGCGGTCGAAAAGCTCGGCACAGAATTTGAGGAACACGTAGAAACACACGACATCTGTGACATCAGCGGCACAGGAGGTTCATGTGGCGTCTAGTCAATTACCAGTAATAAATGAAGCTCTTCTCGATTACCTCGAGAGGATGTTTCCTGATCGTTGCCCTAATATAGATAATGAAGCTAAGGAAGTCTGGTTTAAATCAGGTGCTGCCTCAGTCGCTCGACATCTAAGGGCAGTTTATGAACAACAAAATGAAAATATATTGGAGAATTTTTGATGTGTTTAGGAGGCTCTAAACCAACTCCCCCGCCACCACCTCCACCGCCGCCACCTCCGCCTCCTGTATTGGAGCAAGGTGCGCCGACTGAGGCAACAAGCGCAGACGAGCAACGTAAAAAACGAATGAAGGGCAAGAAAGCATCTGGAACAAAACCGTACCAGAGTTCAGCTCTTTCAATAACAGGTTCCTCTGGTTCCTCTGGCAACTCGTCAGGTGGAGTAGGAGTATAACATTATGCACAACGGTAAGACCTGTGCAGGACGCTACGAGCAACTTGCCGTTGAGCGTGAAATGTTTCTAAACCGAGCTAGAGACTGCTCTGAGGTTACGATACCAACTCTCGTGCCTCCGAGTGGTCATAGCTCGGCTACAGAATATAACACGCCATATCAAGGTGTAGGTGCAAGAGGTGTAAATAACCTCGCATCTAAATTATTGCTCTCGCTCCTGCCCCCTAATTCCCCCTTCTTCCGTCTTCAGGTAGACGATCAGACATTGATGGAACTGACTGGTGAAGAAGGTGCAAGGGCAAAAGTAGAAGAAGGACTGAACCAGATTGAGCGTTCCGTTATGACGGAAATCGAAACAACTGGTCTTCGCTCTCCTATTTTTGAAGCCCTAAAACATCTCATTGTAGGTGGTAACGTCCTAGTATACCTCCCTAAAAGTGGAGGGATACGGGTATTCCGCCTAGACAGTTATGTCGTGACCCGAGACCCTTACGGTAATGTCCTAGAGATTATTACAAAGGAAGAGGTGTCTCCGGCAGTTCTTGAAGAAAAAGAACTTGCAGCCCTTGGTGCTGATCCTGAATCTGACATGAAAGCCGAGTACGGTAAAAAGGTTGCCCTTTATACCCATATGTACCTCGATGGTAAAACATGGCGTATGTATCAGGAAATCAAAGGACAGATTATCCCTGACTCTGGCGGTAGCTGGCCTATTGATAAATCACCTATGCTAGCTTTGCGTTGGACTCGGATCGATTCAGAGTCCTACGGACGTTCTTATGTCGATGAGTACCTAGGAGACCTAATTAGTCTTGAAGGCCTGTCTAAGGCTGTCGTAGAGGCAGCAGCAGCATCTTCTAAAGTTCTGTTTATGGTTAACCCTAATGGCACAACCCGTATGCGTGACATCTCCCAAGCGGAGAACTGCGCTATCGTGGCTGGTAATGCCAATGAGGTTTCTGTTTTACAGACTGAGAAGTACGCTGATATGCGTGTCGCTTACGACACCATCCGTACCATCACAGAACGCCTTTCCTACGCTTTCCTTATGAATAGCGCAGTGCAACGCTCTGGTGAACGTGTAACCGCTGAGGAAGTACGCTTCATGGCAAAGGAACTCGAGGACGCCCTAGGTGGTGTGTATTCGATCCTGAGTCAGGAGTTCCAGCTTCCATTGGTTAACCGCTTGATGGATCGGATGACAAAAGCCAAGCGTCTTCCAGCTTTACCGAAAGGTATTGTCCGTCCTGCTATTGTCACAGGTTTGGAAGCCCTAGGTCGTGGACATGACTTGAACAAGTACAACGCTTTCCTGACAGCCCTCCAACCCCTTGGGGCAGAGGCTGTCGCTCAGTATATGAACGTATCTGATTACATCACACGTATTGGAACAGCTCTTGGTATTGATATGGATGGTTTGGTTAAGACTGAAGAAGACATTCAAGCGGAGCAACAGGCAGCAGCCCAAGCTCAACAAGAAATGATGGCAAATGAAACAATGGGCAGAATGGCGGAGAAGGCTACACCAGCCGCTATGGAAATGGCTCAACAAGGATTAAATAATGGCGACGGAAACGGTTAATATCGATTCCCCAGATCATAACCCATCTTTGGAAGAACAGGCTGCGCTTCAAGACGAGGCGCAGTCTCCTTCTAATGAGAAGATACTGGGAAAATTTGACTCATACGAGGACTTAGAGAAAGCATATGAAGAACTGCAATCTAATTTCACAAAGTCTAGACAGGCTGATGTGGGAGAAAGCGAGACTGGAAGTTCGGATTCTTCTGATAATGAAAACTCTGAAGAGATCGCTCGTGAGGCTGTACAAGAAGCTGGTCTAGATTTTAACTCACTCAGTAATGAATATTGGGCGAATGACGGTCTTACAGATCAATCTTATGAATCCCTTGAGAAAGCTGGTATTCCACGAGAAATTGTGGACAGCTTCATCGAGGGTCAACAGTCTCTTTTACAAAACACCACTAACGAAGTTTATGACTCCGTAGGTGGTCAAGAAAACTATAGCACTATGGTTGATTGGGCAGCAGATAACTTGTCTGAAGGACAGGT
>Ga0255773_10001569_pt1 | contig 22734 bp, 9 predicted proteins | sample 011ome_17_FD_179971 | JGI IMG/M metagenome (GOLD analysis project Ga0255773, IMG submission 179971) | Coastal salt marsh microbial communities from the Groves Creek Marsh, Skidaway Island, Georgia - 011502XT metaG (version 2) | ecosystem: Environmental > Aquatic > Marine > Intertidal zone > Salt...
CCAACAACAACATCCTCTCTGTCGCCACTATTACATATATCAACAGTATGTCCAAACTCTCTACCTTTTTGACCCACATTCCATTGTTGACCAGATACGCAAAATTCTTTGACCCCTTCGTTATTAAGATAGCAGACCATCTCACTATATCGACCAGTAATATAATCTTGTCTAAATCCAGAGGGTAATAAGAGCTTTTCTTCTAGTTCCCAATCTGCTTTTAGGCCCGGAATATCTTCATTTCTTCTATAGAGGTAAACAGATCCAGCATTTATCGCTAAATCGCCGCGCTCGTCATAAAAACTGTGGTTTGGAGCGCCTACAGCCATTAGGTCATCTTTTACTGAGACACAATGCCCATAATTATCTCCACTCATTCTACCGCTTGGGTCGTGCAAAGAAGAATCACCATCTTTATATGGATAGTCTCCTATTAACTTTATACCACTAAAATTTATATTCCTAGTACATGCATCATCTGGACAACAATCCCCAATTGTGTCTGGGCCACAAGTTCCATATTCCCACTCTACCCATTCATTAGGTTGTGGTAGAGAATGGGTGTCTCCGGTCTTAATCGTCAAAGTAGTTGCATAAGCACCGTTAGGAACTAGGTTTTCAAATTTTCTAATCCCATAATAATGACCACTGTATCCAATTTCTGTATTTGTATAAGTAGCTGTCGCCCTAAATATTCCACCCTCTTCACAAACTTCGGGTCTCCAAACAATATCGTCTACGATTACCGCTGGATCAATTGCTTTCTTAGGGCTATCTCCCGTACAAGATCCATAACCAAACAGGTCCACGCCTCGTATTTCATCGTCAACGGGTATAGAAGCTATATAGTTATCTTGAATAGTGATATCTACACCGTAACGATTGTTATACCATAAGAAATATGGGATATTAAATCCGTAATTCAATAGGAATAGGTTCATATTGTCTGTAGAAACAGATTCGTCAATAGATGGGCCTCGCAGACTCAGATTCATTTTTTCCGCTGGCGGTGGAGGATCTGGACCTAGCAAGGAAAGATTTGTTGTCGCAGTCCTATACCTAGAACTCAAGCGTAGAGATCCAAACATTAATAAGTCTAGAACGCCAGAGTCTGCCCCTCTATTATTTTTAAAGTTTTGCAGTAAGAAAATTGGCATGTTATTTTGAACGCCAGAAGCTCCAGATGCCGCAAAGGTGTAAAGAGGTAATGTTGGACCATCTGAATTAATGCTAGATTCAACTTCTCCAATCGCTAACGGTAAAATACCGCTTTCTAAACCTTTACCAAATACATACATAGGCAAAGGAGGTAGTGTTGGTTCAGCACCCACCACCAAATCTTCGCCTATAAACATTCCCCCAACAGGTGGAGGTGGGAAGGGGGTCCACGTTCTACCATCACCGCTAGCAATTAAATTTAAAGAAGGGCTTCCTAAAAATTCATGACCGTGAATGAAAGAGTTTAACTGTGAAGTAGAGAATGTTTGACCACTAGTAAATAATATAAACCCTGTATCTTCAAGCTGCCTTGGTGCAGACCCGAATAAATTAAGACCGCTCGCAGAGTTCCACCCAATTTCTTCCATTCCAGAAGCACTCAGTAAAACCATTTCTAGATTATTTACAACTGGGCTTGGATTGCCACTTGTATAAAGCAACATTGTTCCAGAGTCAACTAATGATTTAACGAATGAATTCTCGGTTCTGATGTCGCAGCTATGAACTTCTATTCTAGAATCAAACCTTGGGCCAGAGGGATAAACCAAATCGTATTGTAAGAACATGTCATCAATATCTGTAGAGAAATATTTCTCTGTAAATTCAGAGGTTCTAGGCTCATGCGGGAATATAGCCCATCCTTCTGAGTCATTACAATAGTCGTCATATGTAAATTTACTTTCAAGCCTAGTAACACAACTAGAAGGTGGAAGATAATGAATTGATCTATTAATAAGTCCCCAGTTGTCTTCTGTAAAAGGCTCTACAGTTGGATATAAAGGCTCTTTAGTTCTGGTATAAAGACTGACAATAAATTTAGGTCCAATATTACCATCTTCCCATAAAATATTGTGACTATCCGATTTGTGTTCTAGGATAGTGCTAACATATAATGCTTTTTCTTCAAAACTATATCCAAAAGGTAAATTCTTACTTATTCTTGGTCGTACTGCGTAGAAGTTTTCTTCTGCATCACTTAGGTTGAACCTCAAGAAATCATTTTCTATTTGCGTGTGATATGATACACCTGAGTTTACTGTAGATGGCATGTCTAAGGTAGCATACTGAGAATATCCAGAACCGTGGTGATTCATCTCAAATTTGATTAAATCTCTACCACCTCTTCTTCCCCTTGTACTATTTAAATTATCAAACGCTTGGTTGAATTGACAAGAATTGAATTCTCCCAATCTCCAGTCTAAGTATGTATCTTCATCGAGATAGCTCCAAAGTTTATATGCATCTGTAGATGTTTCATCACCCTGATCCCACCAGTACATTCTATGATTTTCTAAGAACTTCTGAGCTGTTACTTCTTGATGTGTTAGGTCTGGATTTGATTCTACTATGTTTCCATCTGAAAATCCAAACTCAAACAAGAACATATTAAAGCCGACACCTGATCCCGGAGAATGTCCAACTCGCAGCTCACTTGTGTTAACAGATAAATACAAAGGATCTGACGTGGATCGTAAGACATTCCAATCTGATTCAAATTCATTATCTGTATATAACTTTAGCCTATTGCTATTATGATCGTTATATGTCATAATAACGCTAAGGGGGAATTGATATCCTGAATATGGAACTGTGTCGTATGCCTCTTTGATTGTACTAGTTATAGCATCTTTTGCTCTAGCAACTAGATATCCACCCGAATAAGCTAATGAGAACTCCATGTCTTGACCGGAATCCCACTTGGAAACCAGTACGCCACTATCAAACAAGTTATAACCAACACCGGAAATATTGGCGTCTGGAGTAAATCTTATATAAACGGAGAAACCGTTTTCCCCTTGGGTTCCAGTATTCACATCTCCAAAATTAATATAAGAATTATGACCAGATATTCTAATAGCATTTGAAAATGCGTCAGATATTTGACCGTAAAGTTCATGATTTTGGAAATTTTCCACACCGTTTTCTAGCGCGGTCCAGTCGGTGGTAGTATAGTTAGTCGAGAATCCGGGCCAACGATCTTCAAACAATTGAGTATTGGAGAATCTCCAGCCAATGTTTGTAAAGTGGTAATCCGTATATGTTGTAGATAAAGTACCTGTTAAATCTCCTACTATGGGTTGTATAGTGGTAGATTTTTCATTGAATAGATAAAACCCAGAAACAAATGGGTAGTCCACTAATGGATTCTCAAAACCTAAATTGAATTGATCTACATCAAATGGCCCATTTACAGTCCCTTCTATTCCGCGCCATCTTCTTGAGTAATTAGATTTTAAGGTTGTGGGATGTTTAAATGCGTGTGGTATATCTTCTATTAACGATATTGGCGCATAGCCCGAACCGGCATTGATTATTGTATCGCTAGACTGTCTAGCCGTTGGATAGAATCTAGATCTATCCCTACTTATTTTTCCAGCCCCACCCTCAGTCGAAAGGGCTAAAGCATTTTGAGGTGCGTACCTAACGCATAATTGAATATTAGATATACTTGCGCCAGTTGGTAATGGATAAATATCTAAGTATAATCGCTCAAGCAATGAACTCATGTTGTATTTCTTAGATCTACCAATATCAACGTTGTCTTCATAAGCTTTTAGAGGTATCTCATACCACTCAAACTCTGTAGATGAGACGACTGGATAGGTCGATAATAAGTAGTGATCTCCACCAGCGTTGTTGGTTTTATCTGTTTCGTAGTACTCATCTCTATTAGAAAATGGTTCTGATGACAATCCTAAATCATCAACACCTTTAAAGCCAGATGTAGTTGGGATAGACCCGTCATTCCCGTAGAATACAAGGGTATCAGTTGTGTGGTCTGGAAGATAGACACCAGAAACATTTTGTAAAAATCCTCCAACAGACGGTGTGACGTGTAGCAGACAATCATCGCTATATCCAACAACATCTAAAGAATAGTCTCTAGAGCCGATGGCTTTCTTGGCGCGCACTTTAAGTACGATTGAATCAAATTCAAAGAAGTTAAAGTCTATATCTTCTATATTAGTTGTAAGTCCTGCAAACGCCCCCGGAGGAGAGAACCAAATATTATCTCTTTTGTTTCGACCTTCACCAAAAGCGTCAGAAAATGATCCAGCTTGAAGTTGTTTTTGCGTTGCAACGTCGTAACCAAATCTTATTGTCAGCTTACCTGAGTTTTCAACTGGCCCCATAGAATCTAAAGTAATATATGAAGTATCTTCAATATCTCTAACATTAGAAAGTAATTCTATAGTACCTAAAGTTGACTCGTTAGTTAAACCGTTTGTAGACCATATACTACTAACAGAAGGCCAAACGCCTGTATCGAAATCATACTTAGGAAAGAACGTTGGATAGAAACATTTTTCTAGTCTTCTACCCGTATCTACCACGGGCGTTAATAGATTGATAAATGCCTCATCATATGTAGACGGTCTTCCGCTTGTGCATATTTCTATCGCTGAAATTCTAAGAGAATTATTTAAGAAGGCTGAAGTTTCTCGCGTGAGATCTTCCGCAAAATCTTGATTAAACCCATAGGTAAATTCTCCACCTTGGTCATAAGCCTTAATGTCAAAAGATAGTGTGAATCCAACAAAAGAGCTTCCACTGCCTAAACTTGGATAATCATCATTCCATTTATATCGTCCCTTAATCTTATTTACTACTGTCGGCCTTACTAGGGTTGTATAGTTAACGTCGTTTGCAAAATCAGAGTCACCAATAAAATCTATATCTTCATATTGCGTAATTAGTATCCCTTGAGGGTCTTCATATTTAATATTGGTAATTTCATATCTAGGAGGTAATTGACTATCAAATGTAGAAGTAGGGGCTGACATTCTAAATTTAATGATAGATTCTTCTGGGTCGTACAGGGTATTTGTCATACCAACCTTATATGAAAATTCTCCTTTTGTATCTGGAGCTATAAGTTGGATATAACTACCTGCATCGTCAGAAAGCAACGTGCTATCCGTTTTCCAGTCACCCTCGTAAACACCTTCTTCTATAGATAAATACGTTGGAGAGTTAACGCCTAAAGAAGAGATAAAATCTGATCTATCAACGTCTCCAGATGGATACAATATTTGACTACATGATAAATCAAAAAATTCTCCGTTGTATTTGTCAACATGACCTGTTTTAAGCTCTGCTTCACCTTGAAGATTTTGAACTATCGTATAACCAAATATTCCAGCGTTGAAAAATCTGGCTATACCATCCATGTTTCTAGATTCTGAAAAGATTTGACTGACATGGGGTGGAGAATTGGTTTCTAAATATCCACTGCCACCAAAGAAACCGCCGTCAATTTCATAGACTGGTGTTGCATTTGGGAAATTGGTATTATAGCAAAATCTTATTTCTGCGTCTATGATACACTGAGGAAGCGGACCGCATTTTTCTACATTTTCTAATTGACAAAAGTCAAATATTGGAACATCTTTCCATGTAGAACTCTTGTACTCTAATGAGTAAATGCCATTTGTTTCCCCTAAAAACTCATAAATATATTCATCAAGCAAAAGCGCCTTAACCCTGTGAGAAGCGAGTCTTCCAGCCTCTCTTGCTGATATCTCCCTGTTGAAAACCCTGATATCATCAATACCTCTAGAAAAACCTCGCCAGTTTGAGAAAAAGCGCAATGGTTGCGATTCATATCGAAGCATAGAGCTTCTTATTGTTTTTTCTCCAATCAATCTACCATTTTGGTAACATTTTAAGGTTGGATTTTCCGATTTATCTCTTATCGTTATCGCATAATGATTCCAGTAAGAATCGTAATTTAAATCTGACTTAATCTGTGTTCCGTTGTATGCATCTGGGGCGTCAACGAGGTCTAGAGAAAAATCATATCTAATGATACCATTAATTGTAGGTATATCAATATACATCTTGTCAACACCTGAGCCATTGATTATTACAGCTTTAAAGTCACCAAGAGTAAAAATAGGAAAAGAAAAATCCCCCTGATGGGAACCGTGAACGAAAAAAGATATAGAAAATTCTTCTGTTAAATCTTGGTCATGAGCCGTAAACAATTCCCCGTAACTTTGATCCAAAGGCCAACATATATGTCTATAACCCTGCATGGAAATTGTATCAATACTAGCAATTGAATCTAATTGTTCATTTTGCCTTGTTATATATCCACCTTTCCAGTCAATATAAGTTGAATCAAAGATGTCTTTGTCAAACCTACAGAGTGGAGCGACTGTGTATTCGCGAAGGCCATCGCTATTAATAGAAGTCGTTGTTGGAATATCGTATACAGAAATTTGCCCTTCATAGTCTTCTTCGTCTGCATCTTGAGAGCTAAGGACAAAGTTTGACTTGACGGTGGATAATCTATATTTTTTATTATTAACGTTAATCGTTGACTCTATTAAGTCAGAAGCAACTATCGGGAATTGATACGTGTGATCTCTGCGAGATAAATCTTGCCCGAAACCTCCGAAGGTCCATCCTATTTTTGGTGGAGCGTGAGCATTATCTACTTGAACTATTTTTTCCCAAGTTGGTTGAGATGGGGTGTCCCCAACAACAAAATAAATTGGTGGCTGATCTTCAATATATCTAGCATTTGAAAGAATGATTGTAAAATTCTCATCTCCTTCAAACTCAGAGTCATTTATAATAGGTATTTGTATAGTTTTTGATGTTTCACCTTCTTCAAATATGACAGTGTCAGACGTGTCAACAAAATCTTTTCCAGCTATAGCTGTACCAGACTGCGTTCTATAATCCACGGAAACTTTACCGCTAGCGCCAGATTCTCTTAGAATCGTAACTTCTACAAACGGGTCTGACTCACTACATCTATAAACACTAGAGCTAAATGAAATTGTCCCTAAAGCCTGTGTATCTTCAGTTGGCTCAATATCAATAGGGTCTAATGTTAATTCGTCGGGATCTAATCCAACTATATCATCATCACCAATTATAATAGAAGAAGACCCTTGCCCAATACTAGGATTTGTATCTCGATATTCATAAATAGAAACCGACTTGTTTTGCGTGACTAATATTTTGTTTCCGACTATTTTAATGGATCGACCAAATCCAATATCGTCTATTTCGCCAAAATTGTTTTGGGGGGTTTCATATTCTTCTGGATAAATATTAGTTGTAACAACTTCTGCATCAGACCATTCAGAAGATTTATCTAACTTTTTGAAAACTTCAACTCTGCCAGATCTAAGGTCTTCTCCATCCGAAGAGGTGTCCCCTATAGGGTCTATAGCACTAAAAGCTACTGTTCTAATATCTGCCGATATATCAAAAGCCGGGGTCCAAGGTTCTTGTTTGTATCCAATATCATCTCTTTTTAGACCTGAGAAACCTCTAGATTCAAACGGGTCAAAGCGAAAAGATGTCAATGTACGAGTAAGTCGTGGGTTTTGTAGCCGGGAGTATATATGAATTTTAGGTACGCATAGCTCCTTGCTTCCCGGTTTGTCAATTTCTAAGACGACCAATCTAGCAGAACCGCTCGAATTAGTTGTTAATTTTAACCTTTCGCCAAAAGCGTTTATGCCATCGAGCGATGTGAACGAGGTAGAATTTATTTCACTATATATTTCTGCGGCGTCTATACGATTACCGGGGACGGCAATTATCTTAACACGCCCTATAAATTTAGGATACTGACCACCAGCCCAAGTTCTTTCTCCGATTGCAACATAGTGTACGCTCTGACTTCCCCCACTTAGTATATCAAATCCGCCGCCGAATGTTGCATTTTTGTTAAGATCATGAGTTCGTCTAATGTCTGAAACAATATCGTCAAAAGTTTGTAGTTGTTCGTATAGGTCGTCTTGTAAATCGTATTCGTAAAGTTTGTATCCAGTATCGTGGTAGGCACCAACTCTGTCCACAATTGGACCAGAATATAAAATCATTCGATTTGAGATTTTAATCTTTGGGTAATTATACCTAGAGTTGTAGGGGGCTTGTGCGCCAAATGTTCCGAAAAAAGATGTAGGTAACAGCGAGTGGATTTCTTGCCAACCTCCATTAGTCGGTTTTAATATTCTTATACGAGGCTGTCTGTAGTATTCTTCGAGTACTACTAATCTTAAATTGTCGCCAAATTTACCCCATATGAACTGTGCGTCTAATATTTTAGTATTGGGACCGGCAGAGATAATCTCATGCTTACCAGCTTTCTCTAGTTTTTTATAATTTGGCTTGTATAAGGACGGGGAAAACCAAAAAGATTCTTCTCCAAGTGAAGCATCTAAAATCTCAGGTTTTTCTAACTGTCTCTCGTAATCAATGATGGCTTCAACATTATGCTCACCATTAAAAAATATCTTATGCTCTTCAACAATACTACCATCTATCGTAATATCATAAAGTGGACCAGAACCAATCGCTGTTGTAATTAATTTATTAGCCGTACATCTTCTTTCAGCTTCATCTGGAGATATTAATAGACCTTGCCCATCTATGTTTTGTTTGGCACCTAGTGCCATACTACAAGTGCATATATCTATTAAGCCTACTCCACCATCACTATTAGCTCTCACTTGTCCAGTCATGGTTACTGAAAGTGTTTCACAAGATTTCATTATACGACCTTCTTATCCTTCTTTAAACTAATCTTTGCGTGAATGGATCTATGTTGATATCTCCAGTAAAATCTGTTTTAGCGCCTCTTATTCTTTCTGAAACTATTTCTAATATTTCATTTTTAACTTGATCTTTCATATCCTTCAAGAAAGAAGCGCCAGTTAAATTTACATTAACATTTGTTGGATCAAGTTGAATATTTAATTTAAATCCAACTAATTTATTAACCGCATCACTAAACATCCTAGCAGAAGATTCAAAGTTCTTAAACATTGCCGTCATATCTAGACCTCCGCTCTCTGGCTGCTTAGACCCTCTTCTTCTATAGACTGTGCCACCTTTTGACATATGGGCAACTGTACTATTAGATTGTACACCATTTCCAGAATTCATTCCCTGTAATACTTGAAGATTATTCCCTCTTCGTACAGCAGCTCTATTTACAACAAATTCTCCGGGGGTTAACATGGCTGGTACGGTGTCTGTACCCCGTGGAACAAATATACCACGGCTTGCGTAAATCATTCCCCCTCTTGCGTTATATGATGAATCTGGAGTTTGATATATTGGGTTGTTTATAACTTCCGTTGGTGGACGATCTTTTTCCTTGTCGCCTTCATCGTAAATTTGGATGCTACCTCTAGAAGTAATATCCATTCTTGCAACATCCGTCTGCATTATTTTTTTCTCGTCTTCTCTACGTTTTGCCGCTTCTTTTTCTGCGGCTTCTGCTTCCGCCCTTGCTTGCTCTGCTCGTTTAGCAGCTTGTTGTTGTCTTTCCGCTTCCTTTTCGGCCTCCTCCATTGTTTGAGCAAATTTCTGAGATGCTGCGGCAGCCCTATTTTGAGCATCAACATATTGATCTGTAGCGTCTTTTAATGCGGCGGAAGCAATTTTAAAATCAGATCCTCCAACATCTTCCACGGCTGGACCTAGAGCCTGTAGTACTTGACCCTCCTGCTCCATCCCAGCCCTTATTCTTTTTTCCTCGTCGGTAGTGCCACTTAAAACACCAATATTTCTTTCTGAGGCAAATCCCGGACCAAGAGCAACTGTAGCAGCAGCTCTTTTCTCTGAATCAGATAGACCTTGCTCCTCTAGATTTGAATATGCTTTACCAAGAGATTGAGATGAAAACATATTGGCTAAAGATTGGTTGCCAGACCTAAGCGCAACCTGAGCAGCCGCAGCGCTTTGCTCTTCAACAAAACCTGTAATATCACCACTGATAAGTTTTTCTAAACTGCTTTTTTCAAGTGCATTTTTCTTTTGTACAATTTTTAATTCTTCTTCATATAATTTATTTCTTTTTCTAGCATTTTCAGCAAGGGCGTCTAGCTGTCTACTTGCGTCCTGTAAATACTGTTGATCATTAGCAACTTGGAAAGTGTCACCTTCTCCGCCGCCAGCGACACCAGCTATTCTAGAAGTGGCACCAATAGAGCCAGCTCGTATTTGACCTATTCTAGACATCCTCCCAGAGTAAGACCCATCAGAACCCGTACCCCCACCTAAAGAAGCAGAAAGTCTTCGATCTTCAAAAGAAAATTTTTCCTGAGATGTTAATTGTTTTCCATTAGCCTTGGCTATTATTTCAGCGCCTTCTTCTTGAAGGGTTAGAGATTTTCTCTGAGCATCTATAAGTTTTTTCTCTGCGTCAGCTCTTTGTTTTGTAATACTCAAAAGCTTATCTTGGGCTTGCGCTAAGGCTTTACCAGCAGCCTGTGATTCTTCAAAAGCTTTCTTTCCTGCTTCGTCAAGTTTGCTCAATATAGACTCGAAGTTACCAGCCTGTAAGTCAGCTACATCACTTTCGCTTAAATCTATATTACCAAATAAGGCTTGAATAATCTGTGCCTCGTCTGCGTTTAAACCGGCAGTTAAATTTTTAATAAGTTCATCTTTTATGTCTTTAGTACTAAGACCTTTCTTTAGCGCTTCGTCTCTAGTCTTTTTCAAAGCTTCATCGAATCCAGCTGTAGCATTTCTAACGGCGCTAAACGCAGTATTCATTTTATCTAATTGTTTTTGGGACACGCCAAAGCTTTTTAGAGATGCATTTACCTCATTTAGAGAACGATTAAATAGAGATGTGTCAATATCTCCACCGCTCAGTCCAGCGCTAACAATATCAATAGAAGAAGATAGAGAATTAAACTTACCATTAAGAACGCTAGATGTTCTATCTAAGGTGGCATTTAATCCTTGTGCAGCAGCGTTAATAAATCTAAGACCCATAGTAGAAGCGGCAAAAGCTGCGGTGTTTTCCGCAATAGCCTGCGCGTTATTATAATAAGCTCTAAGAGCTTTGGCTTGAACTTCTGGGTCTAATGCGTCAAAAGGTTGTCCAAAAACGTCTTCTGCTGTTTTTTTGAAATCGGATAAACTTTTACCTGCAATAAATTGTTCTCTGCCTAGTTTAATCAGTGTTGGCAAATTTTTAAGTTGTGCTTCTCTAAGGGCTTTCTGCGCCTCTATGAGTTTTCTAGTTTCTTCTACGACTCTCTGTGTTAATTTCTCTTGACCACCAAAGCCAAAGCCACCACTTGTTGTCCCCACTTCTCTGAGTACATCTCTCTGTTCTGCAACGGCAACTTTTCGATTTTCAACGTCCGCTGTGAATTCGGGTCTTTTAATTGCATCCCGAAGAGATATATCACCAGCTTCAACTTCTTTGAAAAGTTCTGAAACTTTCTTTGCATTTTCAGCCGCTTCGTTTTGAGCTTTAATTACAGCTGCTTCTGCCTCTGCTCGCTCTTTTGCCATCTTAATTGTATCAGTACCAAGAAACTCAGACATTTTATCTGAAAGACCACTTATAAAACCGTCAAAAAAATCTAATTTTGTAGTGAGTCCAATTAAACCTCCTACAACACCCGCTATGGCTGCCGGTATAGCGACCGCAGCGCCCGCAATGAGGGCAATTATAGCTGCTACAGCAGCCGCAACAACCGCAAGTACTATTGCTAATGAATTAGAAGCACTTTGTCTTTTGCTTTCTCCTGCGGCTGTTCCAGATTCTTTAACCAAGCCTTTTTCTATAGCCTCTTTTGCTCTTAGGTGAACCCCAGTATAAGCATCTATCATTTTAGCAAAAGCGTAGCCAGCGCCAACAGCGGCAACCATTCCTCCGGCAAGACCTTGCATTTTTGCTGGTAGCGCGCTTACTAAAAACCCAAAGGCCGATAAACTCATAACCAATGGGCCTATCTCGTTCTGCATAGCTTCAAAGCCGCCAGTAGCCCCTTCTACTTGAGGTATCAAGGAAGTCAAAGCACTTATAGCAAAGAAAATGCCCATTGCTCCCATTCCGCCACCCTCTTTGTTACCGGGTCCACCACCCATAGGGCTTCCCGGCATTTTATTGGAAACTCTTATACTGGCAGCTGCTTCCATCTCGTCCGCTTTGGCTGCTTTAATAGAAGCATCACTCAGTCTCTTAACACTTATCTCTGTGTTTTTAAATGTATTATTAAGAGCCCCACCAACAGTAGTCGTTTTTTGTAGTTGCTTAACGAATGTTTCCGTCAGCGTTTTTCGCTTCTCAGCCGGTACGTTCATTTGCTTTAAGGTATCTGCAAGCCTTTTTGCGGCGCCGTCAAGACTGTTAACACCTTTGAAATTAATATTAGCAGGACTAATCCCACTTCTAGAAGCTGGCTGAACAGAAGTACCCGACGCGGCGCTAGCCATACTTAATTTACTAGAAATTTTTTGTGTGTCTTTTGCGGATTTATCTAAAGGCCCAGTGATTCTTTTTATAGATCCAGAAATACCATTGGCAACCTTTGTAAAAGCGCTTTGAAGTGTAGGTGTTTGTTTATCTATCGTAGCAAAAAATCTTCTAAATCCTGATTCACCTTTAGTATTTATGGTACTTACTACAGAATTAAAAGACCCTTTTAGTTGACTAGCACCTACTCGAATACTTTTTCTATATTGACTAAGACCGGATTTTACATTAGAAGCGGCTTGTTGAACCGATCCTTTTACTATATCAAATCCTTTTTTGACTTTTTGCTCTCCATCACGCAGGCCGTTGCTTATTTTTGTTAGACCTTTATCTATATTTTCTTTTGCGACCTTAAAGCCATCACTTTGTTTAAATCTATCACTAGCCTGTTTCACGCCTTGTTTTAAATCATTAAATTTATTTGGCATGTCCTGTAATGTTTTAGACACCCTCTCTCTAAGAGGATTAACTTTTTTCATTATTTTTTCTTGTATTGACATTTGCTTTGTAGCTTCTGCCAATACTTTCGGGTCAATTTGACCACTGGCCGCTAAACTTTTAACTTGAGTAGATGCGACATCGCCTCCGTTGGCATAACCCACAGGGCCGCCAGTAGCAAAGCCTTTCACACCCTGCTTGTTCATACGGTCTAGGTTTGCTTTGCCAATTGAAGAGGCGGCTTTTTTACTTATAACAAACTCGCCGGGAGTGAGTAAAGCAGGAACCGTATCAGAAGGGGCAGGGCCACCCATGTTAAAACCAGCTTTTGCTCTTAGTTTAGCTAGTTTTGCTTGACCCTTTTGCTCTCTTGCTATTCTAGCGGCAGCTTGTTTATCAGTTTCGCTCTTCTTGTCACCTTTCTTGCTACTAGAATAAGTAGGTGTTTGTTGATAAGTTTGAGCAAGCTCATTAATAATTTTCTTTTGGGCTTCACCAACGCTAGCTTCTGTGTAGCTAGTTTTAGCATCAACAAAACTAGATGGAAGATTGTTATAATTATCTTTAAGAGCGCCTTGTAATCCACCTTTAAAGTCGAATGGCGCACCGGGAGGCGCTGGAGCAAATTTCCCCTTGCCATCCATCACGTTTACAACATCTTCAAACACTTTGCCCATCATAGAGCCAGACTTTCTAATGCTATCGGCTATCAACTGTTTGGATGTTTCAGGAACTGTAATGTTACCCAAACCCAAGTCACTAGAAAGACCGGTAGCAGCGACAGAAACTCCTTGAGCAGCCTCTTTTGTTAATGTATCGTAGAACTTTTTAGAAGTTTTCTCGTTAAGCCCCTGTCTGGCAACTTTAAAGTTTTTATTAGGCCAGCTAAGTTCTTTGTCTAAAGCTTTTCTTTGTCCTTCAGTTCCCTTAACAGCACCTCTAACTTGGGCGCGCGTAACTTTCGCGTCCATGTCTTGAGCTTTTCTGTCTGGATCAAGAATAGCAAAACCAACTCTATTCTTTTGAGCAAGGCCACCAAGAGCAAACTTTTGAATAGCGCCACCAAAAAACTTACCTTGACCAAACCTAAATCTACCACCGGGGCGAACACCAGCTTTGCCCTCCATTTTTTTCTGTTGTTCTTTACTAAGAGATACCGTTGTATCATCTTGAATTAAATTAATTTGTGGTAATTTAAATGTATTAGATTCGGGGGTTAGTTTACCATTCTTTTTAAAGAAGTCTGCTACTTTTCTGTCATAAGCGGATATTGGATTTGTTGCCGCGCCAATTGCTTTATCATTTAAATTCTTTTTAAGTTTAGCTTCAGATCTCTCAGTATAGCTTTTTATTTCTGATAAAACCCCGGCCTTATCAATAGCGTCTATTCTTGAAGAGCCGCCTGCGGTTTTTGCAATTCCAGCAGTATTAAGAACTTTTTCAAAGGCAATGCCGCGAGCTTGAGATTTACCGGTTGCAGCAAGTTTCTTATATTGCTCAAACTCTTTGGCAGCCGTACCAGTAAGTTTATATCTGTTAAGGTTTATAAACCTAGTTTCCGTGGGAAATTCAAAACTATCGCCTTCAGTAAACCTAGTAGCTGGCTTATTACCCTTGGGTACGACATTAAAATCTTGTCCCGCTGTTTTTGTTTTTGAAGTGTTGTTATAGTCTACATATATTTTACCAGTATTTGTATCTTTAACTTTTCCGCCACCAGCGTACTTATTTCCGTTCATCTCAGCAAGAGTGCCAGTCCCTAATTTGCTAACACTACTCTTACGGATAACAAATTCACCCGGAGTAAGCATAGCTGGAACCGTATCGCGATTTCCAGTCCCCGGAACCAAACCGCCAGAATTAAAACCTCTAACACCACCGGCTCCACCTTTCAATGCAGCTCCAAAGCCTCTACCAAAACCAATTAAACCGCCAGCCAGTTTAAATCCAGCAAAAGCAGTTATTAAAGGTATAATCGGTTTAAGAGCATCCGCTACTTTGATTAAGGCGCTAGCTAAATCTAGCGTTGTTTTAACTAACGTTTGAAAACTACCGGTCTGACTAATACTACGAACTAGGGCGAGAAATTCTTCTTTCACCTTGGTTATTTGAACGGCTAATGCTTGTTGAGCGGTAGCAGCGTCTTTGTTAAGGCTGTTACCACCTTCTAGGGCAGCTTGTCTTGCCAATTCTGCTGTTTCAAATTGCTGCAAAAGCGGAATAACCTTACCAATCTGACGGAACCCACCAAGCTCTTCCGCGATTTGAACAAATCTGATGTCACCTTCGCCCAAACCAGAAAGAGCTTCGCTTAATTGACGAACAGCCTCGTATGGTCCGACAAATTTACCGTTTAAATCCGTAAGCTCAACGCCAAACTGTTTTAAGAACTGTATCGTCTTAGGTCTTTGTATTCTAGTGAAGATAGTCCTAAGACCGGTAGCAATACTTTCTGCGCTCTCACGAGTAGTGGCGCGAACACTTGTGAATAGAGCTATAAGTTCTTCTAATTCACCGCCAGCGGCTTTAAACACACCACCAGTTCGACGGACAACACTAATCAAGTCACCGGACTCAACAGCAAACTGACCTGCTACAGCATTAATAGCGCCAAGCTGCTGCTCTAAAGCTCCAACGCCTTTACCAAACTGAGCAAGGATGGCGACGGCGCCCTCTGCTGTTTTGGTTATATCTTCAAATGTAGGAGCAAGTGTTGTCTTAGCTAGAGTAGTCAAAGCAACAGTTAGGTCGTTAGCTTTTATACCAGCCTGAGCAAGAATTCTACCAGTAGATAAAAGAGCTTTACTAGAAGTTCCAAATTTTATGGAAAGATCTGTTATATTATCAGATAATTTAGAAAGTTGAGATAATGTTTTACCTGTAACCTGAGATATCTTAACTAATTCTCTTTCAAATTCGATAGCCTCTTTAGTAGCATTAGCTAGACTATTTGTGAGCAAACTAACAGCTCTTGTCGCAACTGTAAATGCGGCAAACCTATTAACAGCCAAGCCAAAAGTTTTACCAAGTCTTTGACCTGAAGAGTTTAACTGTTGAACCTGTTTATTTGTATTGGCTAACTGCCTTTGTGTCTGCGAGCCGTTTTTTAACGATACATTAATAGACACGCCAGACAGCTGCCTTTGCATCTGCTGAACAACTTGTCTTGCGTTACCCGGTGCCTTTAGTTGTAATTGCGCTGTTAGTACAAATTTTGACATAGAATCTCTCTAGTAAGATGTTTAATGCACTACCCGCTAACTTTCCGTTTTTGCTCTTGTTTTAGTAGTTTTTCCCGGTCTCTTTCTAGTGTTAGGTTTTCCGTAATCAACCTTTATTACGTAATTACCGTTTTCATCTAAGAGATTGCCTTCTTTATCTATCCTTTCTCCATCGCTATTGATATAATATCCAAGCTCATTGATTGTCCTGCCATCTAAATCAACTAATACTTTATCTTCATTTACTAGACTTAAATTTTCATCAACAAGATCAAATGTTTTTAACCATTGATTTTCTGGTAAGACTTCATCGCCTTTAGGGTTAAAGTTGTACATCATTTCTGCCAAAGCTGTAGCGGAGGCAAATGCAATCTCATCTGAACTCTTTTCATTATAATCATCTATATCTTTATACACGCTTTGTCCATTTTCATAGAATGTAGAGTACGCTACGATATAATCAAATCTGGCATTATCAGATAACGACTCGGCGGTATTTTGCTCCATTGCAATCCTATCCATATATAGGTTTTTAAGATCATTTCTTAATTGCCTCATGCGAATAGCAATGTTCTTTCCATCAGAGAGTAGTGCGGTTTTTTTTCCACCGCCAAGATAAAGCTCTTTTTCGCAATCTGTCAACTCTTTGATTATTTTTTCTTCTTTTATTTTATGTTCTTGAGTCCAAATGCCACGTTTTTCCATTATAATAGCTAATTCATCTTTTGTTTTAATCCCGTCTTCAATACATTCAGTCCAAGCCTTAGCCCTATATCTGTCTGCTTTCTGTATTGTTTTTGCTGTTGGTAATACCACATAAATTTTAACAGTCGAGCCATCTTCTAGTTTTACTTCCACGTCTTTTCTTTTATTATTCATTGCTTCCTTCCTTTTTGTTTTTTACAGGAATGTTTGAAGTGTATCTTAACCACTTAACCTCGTATTGATTTAATTCAGCATCTACGTTCCTAGCCTGAGAATTTCCCTTGTCTAGAACCTCTTCTCTCACTTTTTGATAAATTTCATGCATTACTTTTTGCTCTGGAGTCAATTCTCCATCACTAATCCAAAGAAACCCAAAATGTTTTTCAATTGAACTTAACGCACCAATCATAGTAGTTTCAACTTTCTTTTTTAATATTTTAGAAAGTCGATCCTTTGAGTCTCCCCTAAATTTATCCTCCTTTACCTTTTTATATTCAGCGTGCTGTCTGATTAAATTATTATAATTTTCCATGTTTATCTCCTAAACTTATCCTTAAATTGTCTTGTTTGCTCAGATCTTATTTTTAATTTTTCGTCTTGAAAATCTAATTGACCTGCTTTCCCCTTGGCTTTAATTACAGATTCTCTTTGTTTCTTTATCATATTTGCGTGAGGATTATTAAGTCTATTAATTCTGTCTATATCTTTCTGTGAATTAGCAACAATATATACTTCATCTGAATTAGATACTTTTTCATTCATGGTGTTTTCTAGTTCTGACTCGGCCTTTTCTTTTTCTCTTTTATTTTTTTGGTGTATAAACCATCCATCTAGCATATCATCATCTTCAATAACATCGTCGGGTGGGCAATCTAAAGACTCTTGTACGTTATCATACATTCTAGACCAAACTAAAATGTTTTTTTGATCTATTGATAATTCCCTATCTTTATTGTTAAATAGTTTAAAAGCATTAGAATCGTTAATAGCCCATATGGATCTCCAAGGGTCTGTTCTAGCCAATTCTCGAATTTGAGTTTGAGTTAACATTAATCGGAAATATTTGTTTGCAATAACATCTATTGGAATTATATCAAAATTGCATAAATCGGAGCTATTATAGGCACAACGTCTTAAAGTTTCGTACACTTTTTCAGTGCTAGCTATACCCTCGCATGTATTCAAAAAATATCTAGATTTTTTTTCAGACATTTCTAAAAGCTGTCTCTCTCCAGCTCTTAGGTATAAACGAATCTGTTTTTTTAATTTATCATTATTTGCAGCTTGATATATTTCTAATTTTAATCTTTCCAAGTCTTTATTTAAACCTTTGATTCTCTCCTCGTCTTCTTCTAGCCACAGATTGCGCTCCATCATCCATTCAATCATTTCATCCTCGGTTTTTAAACCTTTTTCTAGAGATTTATTATATGAATCCATATATGCCTGATTGATATAAAACTCGTCATCAATACTGGGTGTTAAGACAGTGATTAATGATTCTTTATGTTTAATATCATAAAATCCAGACCTCACTCTAGATACAAAATACTCCCGCTCATGTTGCTTCATAGAAACCTCACGGCGGGAGTTTGATTGTTCATTTTGCTTTCCTAAGTCATTTTAAATCCTAAACCTAATCGCTACAGAGTCGTGGTTAATTTTACTGATCTGTATAGAGCGTAATTGGTGTTCCACCCGGACCCATAGTAGATTCTAGATTATGACCAAGTTGCTTAACATCCAAATCATTAAAGTTAGTGTAGCTATAGGTACATGTCGCATTACCACCGGTCGCATCTGCTCCACCGTAGCTAACACTAGAGAGTCTATTTCTAGATCCCAAGTCAAAGGTCATTCCTCCGCGAAGCGCGATAAAAATGATTTCTTCACCGGTGTTATTACCTGACGAAGCTGTACCGAACAACGATGGGTCGCCACTTTCTAACCCCGTGATGAAGTCTCCAGAAGCTGTAACAGCTTCGATTTCACAACTAACTTCTACCGGGAAAGAGGCTGGACGATAGTAAGGACTTTTAGCGCCTAATTCTAAGATATCTTCTCTTGAAAAGTCGGTGCTAATACTAACACTTTGAACGTGAACCCCAATTCCACTGGAGGTAAATCCATCGGCTGAAGGATTAGTCACACCTTCAACTGCTCTGTAGGCATTGCCCAAGCCAGATCCGTTAACCCCTTGAATAGCAGCGGGCAACACGCTATAGTCAAGCCTTACGTCTTCTCTTCTTTGAATACCACCGCTTCCGGGAGCGTAAGCAAAAGGTTGATCGTTGCCGTCAAATGAATCGACAGCTTCTCCGCTCATGTTAACATTTGTTGAAGTTAGCCATTCTTTATTGTTTCCAACGAGCGTAATAGACTCAGTAGCATTTCCGTCAACTGGGATAGAGTATGAGATACTAGAAACATACATTCCAGACATGTAGACTTGTACTTCGGCATCTCCATCGTTATCTGAAGCAGATGCAACATTATTGAATTGTTCGCCAAAAATACCAAGAGAAACATCGCAGCGCTCTTTACTTCTAGCTAAAAGCCCACTGGCACTTGTTCCGGCAACGCCCGTGGTAGCCAAAAGGTACATCAATGGATACCCATCTAGCACTTTTTCCATTGTTACTTCAACGTCTGGAAGTCCCTCAATGTTCTCATAAATTTCAATTTGACCAAGCTCAAAAGCTTGTTCTAGGTTGAAGTTAGTAGTAATACCAACGCTTTGAACACCATGCACCATACCAGTATAATGCTTATTGCCGGAAGCTCCAGCCCCACAGGGAAGTATACTAGGAACTTGACACGAGTATAAGATTCTGTTATTATCGGACATTGTAAGTCTCTCCTTATTAAGAAAAAATTTCTATATTATTATACACAAAATTAAATATTTTTTTTGATTCCCTCTGTGGTAAACCTAACTACGCCGCCAAAAATGTTAGAATCTACCGCAACCATGTCCTGAACAATAGCATCTTTCAATCTTAAAACTCCACCTTGATATTTATCTACTAGGTCTGGGTATCTTAGCGCACTAGGAACAGGAACGCCATTGTAATCCAGAGGATAATCCCTATTTTCATTAATCCTATTACTATCGAATAATGGTACGTTTTTATCGCTCTGCATTGATACAATATCTAGTAATTTATTCCTAGTTATCTCATCCTCGGCTATACAATGAAAAATAACATCTGTATAAACCCATTGACCTCCACCTAATTGATAAGGTTTAAATTTCCTATTCGGAACAACTTCTACAGCTATGGCAGGTAATTGAAGTCTAGACTCCGGCGGTATGTTCCAACTACCCTTATCTTTGTCAAAAAAATTGCTTGTAGGCTCGGAAGTTCTTAGTTGAACCTCTCTGAGCCAAGGTACAGAGTTTGCATATACAACATTTATCCACTTATAACTATGTTCAACCTGAACCTTAGAAGTTGTTGAAATTGAATTATCAAATATGATCCTTCCATTGAAATGGTCTATGGTGTAGGAATAAGACCCAGCTGTTGTGTTAGGATAAAAAACATCGTCAATATAAATACCCGATATTCCGGGTTTTTCGTTATCTAAACCAACCAAAGGTGCTGGATTATAATCAATACCACTCTGCCAAATCCAATTTTTCCTGAAGCCTTCCCAAACTTGTCCGTTGTTATAATTGTCATTCGATGAAAGTCTTAATCTACTATAATCTTCGCCGTCTGGAGCTAATTCACCCAAAGAAGAATTAAAATAATTTCCTATATCTAATAACGCCCAATCAAAATATTCAACAAGCCCATCTTGAATATCATTATTCAAGGTGTACTGAGAAATATCTGTTATACCTTTAAGTTTTTGAAAGGTCATTATTTTAACATCCCCGATATAATATTACTCAACTCTGTATTCCTACCAGAAAAAGCTCTAGTTATAAAATTATTGTCATTTGTTCCAGAGTAATTAGGAGGGACTCTAAATGAGTCACCGACCACCATTTTTCCACCACCAGATCTACCTTGGTTAGAAGGTTGATACTTATATCCAATGACTATAACTGAATCCCCACGATTCAACAGCCAATCTAACCAGTGTAGAGATTGTCCTTTTTCTGTAATAGAAAACCCAGACGTTAATCCTAATAAATTAGTAAATGTTCTTGACTGAAATTTAAACTCTACCGACCCTCTTAATTTTTTATCTACTGTTAAAACGCTGATTTGTATTGAGTCTACTATAGAACTAACAATCTGATCAACAGCTGAGTCGGCACTACCCGGCCTTAAACCAAACTGAGCATTTAATTCGCCAGAAACTCTCTCTTTTAATAAACTTTTAACTTCCGGTTGAGATCTAATCCAAGTGTCAACGGATCTACGCAGCTTAGATATCGCACGGTTTTTATTTTTTTTAATTTTACTATTGATATGCTTAGATATTTCTATATTTATTTTATTCTGTATTTGTAAATCACTTTCTAATATTTTAATCTTTGATTTTGTCATGCTCTTTCCCAGAAACATCCAAAATATCTATTTTGCTTGAGACCCATAGGGAATGGTTCACCAAGTCTTTCAAATCTCATTTCCTTTAAGTCTTTAATATCTTTATGTACAATTAATTCTTTAGCCCTAATAATTTTACCAAGGTCGGAAGCAAAGAAAATCGTTTGAATTCCGTTTTTGGGGAGGACCATGTTTCCGCCAATATTAGTCCAGTTTCTACTATCCCAATAAACTTTTATTTTTATGTCTTCTAGTTTTTCTACTTCTTTTATTGTCTTATCGTTGCGTTTGTAATTTCCACCTCCGGGCCTACGGTGAGGATTTACAGATCTATTATCTGGAATATTGTTATAGGAATTATCTATAACTTCGACCTTTTCTATATGTACTAATTGACATGTAACACCAAAAATACTAAATGTGGAGTCAACCACATCATAATATTTCTCGAAAACAGACTGCGGTATTTCAATTGGCATTAAATTAACCTATTTTATATGCTAAATGACCACCAAAATTACCAGCTAAATTCTCTACAACCAAACTTTCACCGGGGAGTGTTCTGTACATAATCTCATTATCGTTCGCAGAAACTCCTCCATTGGCAGCTAAATACAACGGGCCACTAAGAGGCGTTCTACCAGCATCACCAGAAGAGAATATCTGGAAAGTAGAATTTGAATCAACAACAGAGGTGTATGACATAACAGATATTTGATATCCGTCAACGCCATTTACAAGAACCGTTTGACCGGCTGAACCACTAATAGCAACAAATGAAGGGTCTGTGCTATATTGATAATTTCCATCATCGGGCAGCGCAGTATTCAATAGTTGCGATGACATCGCTTGGCTATTTCCATTTAAGTTTGTGTATGATATCCCGCCGAATTCATTGAATCCATTGGAGTTAATCACTTTCATGTTAGACATTTTTATCTCCGAGTTAAATTAATTTACCACTAACCCAACTAGTACCGTTGGCTATCATTATGTAACTATCGACACTTGCAAAAGCTATAGCTCCAGTCTGGTTCGATGAAATGTTAGATTGTACATCTGAAACAGTATCGTAAACTGGTACGAATAAATTACCACTACTATTTATTATTTGCCTTACTCCGTCAATGTCATCGAATCTCAATGGTCTAAAAATAGGATAATCACTAACACACCCACAATCCCCAGAAGGTCCAGCAAATACGCTTGCAGCTGGCTGTTTTTTAAATAATATCGACTCGCTAACAATACCGCTTAGTTCAAGCACTGCATCGCTACCGGTTTCAGTATCAAGTTTGTTTCTGAAAAACGGCTCAAATTGTTTACCGCCAGAATATAAAGGATTAATACCTGAAAATAAAATTCCAGAATCTCCCACTATGATACCAGACGA